>CEQK01010541.1_pt1 | contig 25530 bp, 16 predicted proteins | sample 531051 | NCBI WGS metagenome assembly CEQK01 (sample SAMEA2621229, study PRJEB7988) | marine metagenome | biome: marine biome (ENVO:00000447); feature: deep chlorophyll maximum layer (ENVO:xxxxxxxx); material: "saline water (ENVO:00002010), including plankton (ENVO:xxxxxxxx)" | depth 150 m
CGGCGCGACGAGGATGGCTATTACTGGATCACCGGCCGGGTCGACGATGTCATCAACGTGTCGGGGCACCGCATGGGCACCGCCGAAGTCGAAAACGCGCTCGACGAGCATGTGCTGGTGGCAGAGGCCGCCGTCGTGGGAATGCCGCATGATATCAAGGGGCAGGGCATCCATGCCTTCGTGACACTGAAGGCCGGGGAGGAGGGCAGCGATGCCCTGCGCCAGGAACTGCGCGATCTGGTGCGCAGCGAGATCGGACCGTTCGCCACGCCCGACGTCATTCAGTTCGCGCCCGACCTGCCCAAGACGCGTTCGGGCAAGATCATGCGCCGGGTTCTCCGAAAAATCGCCGAGGGGCAGCCCGATCAGATCGGCGACATCTCGACCCTCGCCGATCCCGGGGTCGTCGATGCGCTTCGTGAGCGCAGTCCAGCATGATGGCCTGACGATCGAGGCCGGCTAGGTTGCCTCCGGGCGGGGTGGGACGCTGTCCTACATCGCCTCGTCGCGCTAGAGCCGAAACTGCTCTTTGACATTCCGCCAGGGTTCCCGGGCCTGCCCGTGGGGAGAGGCAGTTTTCTCTCCCCTGGACAGTGTGTCAGGTGTGTCAGGCTAAGGGCTTCAGGGCTTCCAGTACTGGCGGAAGCTGGCGCGCGGATCGCTCTCCACCCGGAGGTCTTCGTCGAAGATCAGCGTCGTGCGCTCGGGCGGGGAGTAGGGCTTCCATTCGGGAATGCGCTCGTTGTTCGGGTCGCCATTGGCAGCGAAGGCCGCCCAGCTCGATGCGATGGCGGCGGCGAGCGTGTTGGCCTCCTTGCTCGATCCGTTGAGCGCGCCGCGTGTGTTGTAGAGGCTGGGCGCGACGTCGATCCCGTGGACCGCGCCGAAGCGGCCGTCCGCCGCCGGGCTCGGCTGGGTCCAGAGGTAGGTCCAAACCGGCGCGCCGCCCTGCTTGGCCTTGAGCTCGGCCTGCGCGAAGGCCGACTTGCGGAAGGTGAGGTCGGATTCGAGCCGCGCGGCGAGCAGGAAGGGCGGGGCGTCCGGGTCTTCCGCGCGATAGGCGGCGACCGCTTCGGCAGCCCTGTCACCCAGGTGTTTGCGGGCGAACTGCGTAAGGCGCGCCTCGTCCATCGCGAAGTCGCCCATGCGGTAGGCCCGCTCGTCGAGCACGGAGGACACGATCATCGGCACGTCGGTGGATACATCGGGCGCATCCGGGTCCCACGGGTGGCGGGGCAGGGCGATCCCGTCGACGACGGGCGCGAAGGACCGCGGTGCCTCGCCCTTGGCGCGGTCGGCGGCCTCAAGCTTGGCCTGCGTTTCGAGGAGGACGGTCCACGGCACCTCCTGCAGCTTGCGGAAATCGCCGGGCGCGATCTCCAGCGCATCCATCAGCCGTTTCGCGGTCGCGCTCGCCATTTCGGGCGGCATCATCCGCAGCGCCGAGCCGCTCATCACGCCCGCGCGGTGGAACAGGCCCTTGCCACCGGGCATCGCCATCAGCACGCTGGTCTTTGCCCCACCGCCCGACTGGCCATAGACCAGCACGCGATCCGGATCGCCGCCGAAGGCCGCGACATTCTCGCGCACCCACCCCAGCGCGGCGACGATGTCCTGCATCCCCACCGTGCCCGAGGTGGCGAACTCCTCGCCACCGAACTCGGCGAGGTGGAGGAAGCCGAACGCGCCGAGGCGATGGTTGATCGCGATCACCACGCTGTCGGTAAAGCGCGCCATCGCCTCCCCGTCCATGCCGACCGAATTGCCCGATCCGGAATAGAACCCGCCGCCATGGAGCACGACGATCACCGGCTTCTTCGCGTTCGGGTCGAGCCCGGGCGACCACAGGTTGAGCGAGAGGTTGTCCTCCCCCATGCCTGAAGGATTGCGATCGACCATGATCAGGTCGGCATAGGTATGCCGGCGGTCGCCGGGGATTTGCGGCGCAACGTCGGTCCAGTGCAGCGCGTCGCGCACGCCCGCCCATGGTTCGACGGGCTGTGGCGGCATGAAGCGGTTCGCGCCGCTCGTGTCGGCAGCATAGCTCACGCCGCGGAAGATCGAGACCCCGCCCGATTCCAGCCCGCGCAGCTTACCCTGCGCCGTCTCCACGATCGGGAACATGCCCGCCGCGAATGCTGGCCGCGCCATGGCGGTAGCGCCGAGCGCGAGTGCCGATCCGAGTGTCTGTCGCCGCGTCATCATCCCCGAGTCTCCCTTTGTCGTTTGCGCTGACACTAGAACCAATTGGACTTGCGTGTTAAGCCCTTTTCGTAAATGCGGTATGCCTGCAAGGTCCGGGTAAGTAAGGTGAATGGTTTTCGTTCAAATGCCCGGTTCCTTGATATGTGTGGTTCGATGAGTGGGAGAGGCAGGATTTGGAGCGATTGCGCATCACGCGGCGAAGTGCCCTTGCGGGGGCGGTTGCACTGATGGCGGCGTCGACCTTGCGTGCGCAGCATCCGGCTGGCGGCCGGCTTGCGCCCAGAGCCGATTCGCCCCAGCGGGTGTGGGCGCAGGCGAACCTGCGCGGGCTGATGAACCTGTTCCTGCCGACCTTCCGCGAGGACGGTCGCACGCTGGACGAGGACGCGATCCGCCACGATGTGCGCCACGCGATCGCGCAGGGGTTTTCGGGCACGCTGCCGATGATCAACTGGACGCTTCCCGGCGATCCACGGTGGACGCAGTTCCATCGCATCCTGATCGACGAGGCGGGCGATGACCTGCCGGTCCACGGCATCATCGCAAGCGGCAAGGTGGAGTCGGACCTTCGCCTGCTCGACGCGCTGGAGGAGATGGGCTTGAAGCTGGTGTTGCTGGCGTCGACCTATCCGGCGGAGAGCAGCGCGGACCAGTTGCATGACCTGATGGCGCGCCGGATCACGGCGACTGCGCTTCCGGTGATGCTCTATGCCGCGACCGGGCGGCGCGCCTTCCCTGCGCTCGGGCCCGCAGGTCAGCCGCTGGATGTGTACGACCGGGTTGCAGATCTGGAAAACGTGGTCGGAGTGAAGATCTCGCAGCCGGTCTCTCTGACCTCCACCATGCAGCTGTGCCAGCGGCTGGGCGACCGGCTGAGCATGGGTCCGGTCAATCTCGATTTTCTGCCGCTGCTGGCGCGCCATTTCGACATCAGCTGGAGCGGTCAGTGGAACGCCGAGGCGGTGCAGACGCCTGCGCAGCCAATCGGCAACCGCTGGCTCGCCGCCTCTGCCGCAGGCGACATGGCGCAGGTCGATGCGCTGGCCTGTCAGATACAGCCCGCGCTGTCGCACTTCTTCGCGATGCAGGCTCCGGTCATCCGCGCGGGCGGGCATCCGTGGCAGCACAACCGCTATTACCAGTGGCTCTCGGGCGGCAATGGCGGGCTGCTTCCGCATGATCCCCACGCGGCCGACGGAGCGATCCCCGTGCTCGATGCCAAGGCACGCGCCGCGATGCGTGCGGCCTACCGCGCGTCGGGCCTGGAGCCGACCGATGCGCCGGAAGAGCAATTCGTGGTCGGGCGCGCGGCGTGGGCGCGCGGCGTGCGCGCCTCCGACCTGACCGCGCTGCCATATTACTCGCAAGATTGAGACAAGAGGGAGAGGGGAATGACGATCCGCAAACTTTGGGCGGGCCTTGCCACCGCCGCCGCGCTCGGGCTGTCGGCCTGCGCGACCACGGGGGCAGACGCGCCCGCCGTGCAGGCGGGCGGCGCACCGCTCCTCCGGACCAGCTACGGCCCGGTGGTCGGCTCCCGCGAAGGTGAAACTGGGGAGGTCAACGTCTTCCGCGGTGTCCGCTATGCTGCATCGACCGAGGGACGGCGCTTCCAGCGCGCGGCGGCCCCGCAGCCGTGGTCGCAGCCGCTGGAGGCAACCCGGTTCGGCAGCGAATGCCCGCAGATCCCTTCGCCCGATGTACCTGTCTTCGCCTCGTGGGCGAACACGGTTGGCACCAGCGAGGATTGCCTGTTCCTCAACGTGTGGACGCGTGGCCTTGGCGACGGGAAGAAGCGCCCGATCATGGTCTGGCTGCACGGCGGCGGATACGTCACCGGCTCGGGTTCGAGCAATGGGTACGACGGGGCGCGACTGGCCGAGCGGGGCGATGTGGTCGTGGTCACGCTCAACCATCGGCTGAACGCGCTGGGCTATTCCTACCTCGCCGGGCTGACCGACGATCCGAAATATGCCGATAGCGGCAACCTCGGCAGTCTCGACATCGTCAGGGCGCTCGAATGGGTGCGCGACCATGCGGACGCAATCGGGGGCGACGCCGGTAACGTCACGATCTTCGGCGAGTCCGGCGGTGCCGCCAAGGTCTCCACCCTGATGGCGATGGAGGATGCGCGCGGGCTGTTCCAGCGCGCCATTGCGCAATCGGGTTCGATGTCGCTCTCCGGCTTCACCCCGCGAGTGGGTACGCCGCTTGCGAAGGATCTGATGACCACCGCCGGTGCCTCCAGTGTCGAAGAACTCGCCGCCATGCCGATAGAGGGCTTCATCGCGGCGATGATGAAGTCGCGCAGCCGCGGCGCGTTCTATCGCCCGGTGGTGGATGGCCGATCGCTGACCCGCCAGCCTTACGCGCCCGACGCCAACCCGGTGAGCGCCGACATCCCGCTGCTGGTCGGCACCAACAACAACGAGATGCGGCTGCAGGGCGGCCTCGGCAGCCCGGAGAACTTCACGCTGACTTGGGAGCAGCTGCCCGCGAAGCTGAAGGCCTTCACCGGCGATGCCGATGTCGATGAGGTCATCACGGGTATGCGCGCGGCGCACCCGGACTACGATCCCAGCGACGTGTTCTTCCAGGTCGCGACCTTCCGCAATTATCGCGGTACCGCGCTGTTGCAGGCGGAGCGCAAGAGCGCTCAGGCAGCGCCAGTCTACATGTACCGGCTCGACTGGAAGACCCCGGTCGAGGGTGGGCGGCTGGAGACGCCGCACGCGCTCGATATCGCCTTCGTGTTCGACAATGTCGCGCGCTCGACCAGCTATACCGGGCCCGAGACGGCGGAGACGCAGCGGATGGCGGACCTGATGGCCGATGCGTGGATCGCTTTCGCGCGCACCGGCAATCCGAACACCCCGGCGCTGCCGCAATGGCCGACCTACGACATGCAGACCCGCGCGACGATGATCTTCGATCTCGATCCGCAGGTGGTGCAGGACCCGGACGGGGAAGAGCGCGAACTGCTCCAGCGGCTGCTGCCCGAGGGGCGCGGGCTGTAGGGCCTGGCGATTGGGGAGCGCGGCCCTTGGACGCCGCGCTCCTCCTCAGCCTGCGGTGGCTGCTGTGCCCATCTGCATGATCTCGATCTCGTGGCCCTCGGGCGTGCGAACGAAGGCGATGCGGGCGGGGCCGAATTGAACGGTCTCGCCTTTCTGCTTCGCTCCGGCGACGAGGGCGCGGGCTAGGTCGGCATCGAGATCGCGCGAGATCATCCCGACCGGGCCGTAGCCGTTGCCGGTGTCGACCGCGCGCCCGTCCTTCCAATGGAACAGCACGATCGTCATCGCGCCTTTCGGGCCCGTCATCATGTGTTCGCGGAACGTCGGCGTGTCGACGGTATCGGCGTGTTTCAGCCCGAAGCCTTCTTGGAAAAAGCGGGTCGCGGCATCGATATCCGCGACGGTCAGTTTGACGAAGGTGAAGAGGGCGGGCTCGGACGTGCTCATTTAGAGTCCTTTCGTGCATCACTTTTGGGTCGCATCAGGCTCTCCTGCGCAACGGTGGCAACCATCCGGCCGTCGAGATCATAGAAGTGCCCGCGGTTGAGGCCCCGCGCGTGGCCCGCCCAGGGGCTCTCGGTCGCGAACAGGTGCCACTTGTCGAAATCGGGCGTCTCGTGAAACCACACCGCATGGTCGAGCGAGGCGGCCTGGACGCGATCGCTCCCCGGCCGGATGCCATGTGGCAGCAGCGCATTGCGCAGGAACATCATGTCCGACGCATAGCCAAGCAGCGCGCGCTGGAGCAGCGGGTCCGCCCCGGTCGGCTCGCGCATCCGCATCCACACCGCGGTCTTCGCTTCGCGGCCTTCGGAACCGAACAGCAGACCCGGATCGATCGGTACGATCTCGATCGGGCGCTTCTGCAGCCGCTCGACGATCGGAGCGCTCGCCGCCTGAGTATTGCCCGCGCGCCAAGCTTGCAGCCCGGCCAGTGCGGCGTCGATATCCAGCGGGAAGGGGGCTGGGGCGGTGTGTTCGAAGCCGGCCTCCTCGACATGGAACGACACGGTCATGGTGAAGATCAGCCGGTCGTCCTGAAAGCCATCGACCCGGCGCACCGCGAAGCTGCGTCCGGAAGATAGCTGGGTGACGGTGTAGCGCACGGGATGCGCGCTCGATCCGGCCTTCAGGAAATGGGCATGCAGGGAGTGGGGCAGGCGGGCGCCATCCTCCACCGACGATGCCGCGAGCAGCGCCTGCGCAATGGCGTGGCCGCCGAACAGGCGCGGGCCCATGGCCGGGCCGGAGCGCCCCTCGAAGGTCGCGGTATCGACCGCTTCGAGCGCAAGGATTTTGACAAGATCGACGATGTTGAGCCTCCCCCAAGTTTTCCATACCGGATATTCAGCCATGCTACCGATAGCAAGACAGGGCCTCAAAATTAGGCAGACTTCCCTTTGTAGCTCAGATCGCCAACAAGCGTTGACACCGTAACAACTAGTGTGACAATGTGCTCGGGACAACGCAGGGAGAAGCTGATGACCTATACCAAGGGCCGGATCGTGAACGACGCCGATTCACACACGATGGAAACGCAGGACTGGCTCGCCGACCATCTCGAAGGCGAGTATAAAGAGATGTATTCGGAGGTGTACTCGAAGCGCGAGGGCGGCGACCGCATCGTCAAGATGATCGACGCCGCCAAGGCGCGAAAAAGCGATCCCGAAGCGCGTGCCAAGGCGCTGGAGAACCCCATTGAAGGTGCCAAAGGCTGGCTAGGATATGGCGGGTTCGACAAGGAGGAACGCGTCGAAGCGCTCGACTGGCTCGGCTTCGAACGCCAGTTGGTGTTCCCCACCTTCGGGCTGGGCGCGATCACCAAGGCGGAAACCGACGACCAGCGCTATGCTGCGGCCACCGCGCTCAACAAGGCGCAGCAGGAGTTCTGCGATGCCGACGCGCGGATGGACTGCGTCGCCTTCACTCCGCTCGACGATCCCGAGCGTGGCCTTGCCGAGGCGAAGCGCGCGGTGAGCGCGGGTGCGAAGGCAGTGATGTTCAGCGCAGGGCCGGCGGGCGACAAGAGCCCCGGCCACCCCGATTTCGATCCGTTCTGGCAGTACCTTGAGGACAGCAAGATCCCCTTCATGCTGCACATCGGCCCCGGCACGAAGACCCAGCCGACCAAGTTCCGCAACAACGGGCGCGAGCGCGCGGCGGATCTGCACGGCGGGGGCGAGAACCTGCGTTTCCCGGACTTCATGTGCCTGTGGTACGCGCCGCAGGAATTCCTCACCGCGATGGTCTATGATGGCGTGTTCCAGCGCTTCCCCGATCTGCGCGGTGGCGTGATCGAGAGCGGGGCGGGTTGGGTGCCCGAGTTCCTGCGCATGCTCGACCATGGCTGGTACTCGTTCAACAAGACCGACCAGTACCTGAAGGACATGGATCTGATGCCTTCGGAGTACCTCAAGCGCGCGGTCCGCTTCACGCCGTTCCCGAACGAGGACGTGGGCCACATGATCCGCGATTCCGCGCCCGAGCTCTACCTGTTCTCGAGCGACTATCCGCACCCCGAAGGCACGAAGGATCCCTACGGCAAGTTCGAAGCCTCGCTCGAAGGGTTCGACGAGGAGGTGAAGGACATGTTCTACCGCACCAACTACGACCACATGATGTACCGCAAGAGCGAAGCGCTGGCCGAAGCGGCCGAGTAAGCTTCCTCTCATGTCGACTGGGGGAGCATCCGCGTGGTGCTCCCCCTTTTTTGTCCGTCGTCAGGCGCTCTCGAAGCGCATCAGCTCGATGATCGGCTCGACGCTCTCGGCGCTGTCCAGCCCGTCGCATAGCGCGACCAGACGGTCTGCCTTGCGCGTGCCCAGCACCGGCTCGACCAGTTCGTGGGCCTTCACTTCCACCTCGGCCTTCGACAGCGGGTGGGTGGGGAAGCCGGGGACGTAGGCCACGTAGCGTTCCTCGCGCGTCCCGTCCTTGCGAACCAGCGTGACCCGCGCGCTTTCGGTGCGATCCTCGCCTTCGCCTGTCTCCTGCGCCTCGTCGCGCACCACCGTGACCTTGCGTGCGAAGGCCTGTACCGTCGTGTCGCTCTCCTGCCGCTCGAGCGATTGCGCCGAGACGAAATCAAGCCGCCCGTCGAGCATGATGATCGCGGCGAGATAGGGGATGTTGAGCGCGGGCATGTTGGCGCGCTCGAAAGTCGCGGCCTCGCCGGGCATGGCCACGGTGATGCTCTCCACCTCGTCAGGCCGCACGGTCTGCCGCAGGTCGAGCAGAGCGCGAACCGCCGGCTGTGTCGGCCCGCCCACGGGATAGCGTTTCATCGCAGAGAGCGACAGTTCGTAATGTTCGTGCAGGCCCTCGACCAGCGAGGCATGGTCTGCGCCTTCGCCCTGGAATGCGCGCCAGCGGAACCAGGCGTTCTCGTTGTCGAAGCTGGCGGGCACGCCGGTGAAGCCCAGCTTCGCCATCTGCGCGGCCTGCATCCCGTTGCGCGCGCCCATGCCCCCGAACACGAACGCCTTCTCCACGTGTCGCACGTCGAGCAGCCATTGCCACGACCCCGATGCCTGCTGCGCGCAATAGGCGAGCATGTGATCGACCTGTTCCGCCGACAGGCTCATCAATGGGGCCGCAGCGGCCGCAGCGCCGAAAGTGGGGGCAACGCCATGGTTGGCGAGCCCTGCGAGGTAGAGATTGCGCGTGCCGATCGCCTTGGGGAGCCTGCCAGCAATCTCGTAGCCCGCCGTCACTGCGCCGACCAGATCGGCTCCGGTCCTGCCGTTCAGCCGCGCCGCCTCCAGCGCAACCGGCACGATGGCGGGGCCCGGCTGGACATAGGCGGAGGGGATGAAGTCGTTGATCTCCGCCGCGTGCGCCGTCATCGCCGAGGCGAGCACCGCATCGACGGGCGAGGCGGTCTGGCGCGAGGCGAGGATCGGGCTTTCCCCGTGGGGCGACATGGCGGCGGCATAGCTCCGCCCCAGCTTCGCCGCCTCGAGCGGCTGGCAGGCCACGATCGCGGCCAGCGTATCGAGAATGTGGAGCCGCGCGCGCTCGCGGATCGCGGCGGGTATGCGGTGCCCCCGCGCTCCGGCGATGTAGGCGGTCAAAGCGGGGGTGATCTCGCGCCATTCCGATGTCTCGGCAACCGCTGCGCCGGTCGCCTGGCGTGCGGCCAGCGCCGGGGCCGTAACTGCCAGCGCACCCGCCGCCGATCCCGCCTTGATAAGTCCGCGCCGTGTCATGCCCCTGCCGATACCCTCGCTCACCCCGGTTCTCCCTCTCTTGGCGTGCAGGGTGCCGAGGCGACCTCTGACAGTCAAACCAATAGTGATAAAGCGTGGGAGAGTGGGGGTGGCGACCTTGCCAATTTCGTGAGTGCGCGGCACAGCGGACGCATGGAAGCCATGCCGGCAGAGGGTGATCGCGAGCAGCAGCTGCTCGACGCAGCGCAGACGCTGGTCCGCGAAGGCCGGACACTCAACATCTCGCTGGGCGAGGTGGCCGACCGGGTCGGGGTCAGCCGCAGCCTCCTCTACGTCTATTTCGACGGTGTTCCCGCGATCATCGACGCGCTGTTCCTTCAGCATCTGGACCGGATGGCTGCGCGGATCCTGCCCGAGCTGGATTCCGCAGAGGCGGGCTACCGTGAACGTGCCAGCGCGGCCTATGCCGCCTATCTCGACTACCTGATCGAGAGCGGGCCGATCCTGCAGCTGATCCTGCGCGAACGGCATCAGGACAGTCCGCTCGGCGCGGAGAGCCAGCGGCAGTTTCGCCGGCTGCTGCGGCGCGTTGCCGAGGATACGCGCCGTGCGCTCAGCCTCGCGCCGCGCGAGGCCTTCGTGCTGCTCGAGCTCACCGCCGGGATACCCGAGGCGCTGGCGCGTCTGGTGCGTGGCGGGAAGATCGATCGCGAGACCGCGCATGCGACCTGCCGCCGGCTGGTGACCGCCTCGGTAGACGGGGTCGCGGTCGCTCCGGCCGCCTAGCCGGCTTCCGCGGCGAGGGTGTCGCCGCTGTGGACCCCGGCCATGATCACGGTGAGGCAGATTTCCTCGACCATCGCGAAGGGTGCGCGCCTGCTCGCCACGATACCGCCCGCCTTGAGGCTGACCGCAGCCAGTGCGGCGGTCGATGCGCGCGCGCTCTGCAGGTCCATCTTGCGCTTTCCGACCAGCTGCTGGAGGATCGGCGCGCGCGCCGCATCGCTTTGCGCCACCCATTCGGGCTTCAGCGCGTCGCGGACCTCCGGTGTGCGCAGCAGCATTTGCAGCAAGGGGCCGCGCTGTGCGGCTTCGTGCAGATATCCGATGGTCGAGAGCATCACGCGGGTCTGGTGGTTCGTGCCGCGCGCGATCCGCTTGCGCCGCTGGGTTTCCTGGGTCGCGATCTCGCGCCGCGCGAGCGCCAGCAGCAGCTCGGTCCGCCCGCCGAAGCAGTTGTGCACCTGGGTTTCGCTGATCCCGGCAAGCCGCGCCACCTCGCGGATCGTCACCGCCGACAGCCCTTCCTTGAGCGCGAGCTCGCTGGCCGTGTCCATCAGGTGCTGGCGCCGTTCCTCGGCCGACATGCGCGTGCGGGTGCCGGGTGACTTGCGCGGCTGCCGTTGGCCGAGGGCGAAGGTTTCGCTCAGGCCGATCGGGGCGGGGGGCAGGTCGGGGCGCGGGTCGCGCGCGGATGCGCTGCGGGTCCAGTGCGATCGCGGCGGGCGCGGAATGTCGAGCCGGTCGCAGATCTTGGCGAGGCCATTGCCGGTCAGGCCATAACGGGCGGCGACCGACCCCATGGGTTCGGACCATATTCGTTCGAACAGCTCGGCGCGGGTCAGTTCCATGGTCGCTTGGATATTCCCATCATCATCGGTGTGTCCAGCCGCAGGAGCGCTGCGCGCCGATCGCCAGCCTGACACACCTGACACACTGTCCAGGGGGAGAAAACGTCCCCTTCCGGGGGTGCGCCTTTCGAATCCGGTCCCCGGCCATCCGGTGCAGCCCGTCCTAGCGCGAATGGCGAGGTGTAGGACAGCGCCCCGGTGGCTCCGCTGCCCGCGCATGCCGCGGGTGGCCGTCATGGCGTGTGCAGACTTGTAAAAAATCCGTCTCGATATCGTACCCGATATTCGAATATGCTTGTTGTTAGATTGTAAATGGTGCGCTATGACGGTTGGAAATAAGGATGTGGAGGGGAGAATGGCGCGGTTTTTGGCGGCTTTGGCCGTTGTTGCCACCGGCCTGGTGCCGCAGGCTCTTGGCGCTCAAATGCCAGACCCGATCGACGGTGTGGAGGTCGATGTCGACGCGGGCACCCTCATGGGATCGCGCGAAAACGGCGTACTGGTTTTTCGAGGCGTGCCCTATGCCGCTGCCCCGGCAGGAGAAAATCGCTGGCGCGCTCCGCAGCCGGTGGAGCCTTGGGCGGGTGTTCGCGCAGCGACCGCTCACGAACCGCCCTGCGCCCAGCCGGTCGATACCGACACCACGGTCGCGAATTTCGGCGGGGTGAACGGAGCCCAGTCGGAAGACTGCCTCTATCTCACCATCACCGCGCCGGAGAATGCACAGGATGCGCCCGTGCTGGTCTGGTTCCACGGCGGTGCGTTCTTCCTCGGTGCGGGCAGCCTCGGCTCTTACGACGGGACGGCCAACGCGCAGCAGGGCGTCATCACGGTCAGCGTCAATTACCGGCTGGGGGCGCTGGCGAACTTCGTCCATCCTGCGCTCGATGCGCAGCACCCGGATGAGCCGCAGGGCAATTACGCGCTGCAGGATGCGGTCGCCGTGCTCGAATGGGTGCGGGACAATATCGCGGCCTTCGGAGGCGATGCCGAACAGGTGACCGTCGCAGGCCAGTCGGCCGGGGGCGGGATCGTCGTCAACCTGCTGTCGCTGCCGTCGGCGAAGGGCCTGTTCGACAAGGCCATCGTGCAGTCGGGCAGCCTGCTGCTGCCGGACCGTCCCAAGGCGGACGCGAAGCGCATGGCGATCGAGGCGCTGGAGACGATCGGCATCGGCCCGGACGTGACGGCGGACGAGCTACGCAGCATTTCCGCGCAGACCTTCGCCGCCTCGGAGCCGCTGCGCGCGGGCTTCTTCACGCCGGACCCGGCTTTCAAGCCGACATCGACCATCGCCGCACTGCGGGCGGGCAAGGAAACCGACGTGCCGGTGCTGGTCGGCACCAACAAGGGCGAGAAGGGTTTTGCCGCCGCGCGCACGCTCGCCGCGCTGGCGGGCGACACCGGCGCACCGGCCTTCCTCTACCGCTTCGACCACACGCCCGCCTTCCGCGCGAGCGAATGGGGCGAAGGGCCGATCCACTCGGCCGAGCTGATGTTCACCTTCGATTCGATCGACCGGTCGAGCTGGGGCGGGGAGCGCGCCGACGCCGCCGACCGTGCGCTGGCCGATACTGTCAACGGCTGCTGGATCGCCTTCGTGAAGATGGCGCCCGGCGCGAAAGACTTCGCATGCGCCGACGGCTTCACATGGCAGGCCTATCAGCCGGGTGGCTCGGCGGCGCTGATCGAAACCGCAGGTCTGCGGATGGCCCCGGCGGACGCGCTGCCGGACGGCCCCGAGGAGGATGCCACCACACAGGACGAATAGTCCGACCGAATAAAAACGCCGGAAAACGGCGATGTTGGGGAGAGAGAAATGATTGGTAAATCGCACTTCATGGTGGGGACCGCGTGCGCCCTGGCGTTCGCGCCTGCGGCAATGGCGCAAACCACCCCGGACAGCGACGCGCAGAACCAGCCCGAGCTTGCCGAGCAGATCGAGTCCGAACCCGATGTGACGATCGTGGTCACCGGATCCTACATCAAGGGCCAGCGCGAAGACGGTGCGCAGCCGGTCGATGTGTTCGGTCAGGCAGAGCTGGAAGCGCGCGGGATCGACAGCCCGCTGGAGTTCATCAAGAGCCTCCCCTCGGTCGGCCCGGTGCTCGGCGATTCTAACCAGTACGGCGCGGGCGGCAGCCAGGGCGTCGGCTCGATCAACCTGCGCAGCCTGGGGCGCGAGCGGACGCTGGTGCTGTTCAACAACCGCCGCTTCGCAACCGAGCCGGGCGACGGCGCGGCGGACACTAACCTGATCCCGCTGTTCGCGCTGGACCGGATCGAGGTGCTCAAGGATGGTGCCGCCTCCACCTATGGCTCGGATGCCATCGCGGGCGTCGCCAACTTCGTCACCCGGCGCGATTTCACCGGTGTGGAGCTGGCCGGCGATTACGAATTCGTCGACGGGTCGGACAATAATTATCGCCTCAGCGCGCTCGCCGGGTTCGATCTGGGCGCGGCCAACCTGATGATCGGGGCGGGCTGGCAGCACAGATCCGAACTGCCCACGACCGCACGCGATTTCACCCAGGTGCCCTACGCGGACAATCCCACCGGCTATTCCTTCCTCAGCAATCCGGGCCTCTATGCACCGCTCGGGTTCATCCCCGGACGCGGGGTGACTTCGCTGGGCCTCGCGGTCGACGGCAATCGCGTGGATGCGTGTGAATCGCTGGGCGGAATCGAAGGTGCGTTCCCCCGCGCGGTCGGCGCGCCGCTCCCGGTCTGCCGCTACAGCTACATCCCCTTCGTCAACCTGATCGAGGAAGAAGACCGCTATCAGTTCTATGGCCAGCTGCTGGTCGACCTGTCCGACACGGTCCGTTTCACCGCCGAAGCGCTCTATTCGCATACCGAGCTGAAAGAACTTGGCTATTCGCCGAGCTATCCGATCACCCAGGGCCCCAACGGCCCGGGCAGCGCGAGCGCGTTCACCGTGCCCGCCAGCAACCCCGGCTATGCGGCCTTTCTTGAACAGACCTTCGCGCCGGGCACCCCGCCGCGCCTGTTCACCCCGGTGCTTGCGTCCATCGTATTGTTCCGGCCCTTTGCGCTGGGCGGAAATCCGCTCGACGAGCGCGGAGCCGGGCGGGGGCAGGCGATCAACGATGCGTGGCGGGTGTCCGCCGGGTTCGACTTCGACCTGACCGACAATCTGTCGTTGCAAACCTTCGGCACCTATATCCGCAGCTCGCGCCTCGCCTTCTCCTACGACATCGTCAGCGACCGCTTGCAGCGCGCGCTCAACGGCTTTGGTGGCGACAATTGCACTGGCACCACGCCGGGTGCCAACGGGTGCCTGTACTTCAACCCGTTCATCAACGCCGCGCCGGGCAATCCGGCGCTGGGCCTGACCAATCCGGCCTATGTTCCGGGTAACGAGAACTCGCAGGAAGTGATCGACTACCTCTCCCAGCAGAGCGGTACGCGTGCGACCGAAGAGCAGTTTATCGTCGATGCGGTGTTCAGCGGCGATTTCGAGGTGTTCGGCCGAACGCTCGGCTATGCCTTCGGCGGCCAGTTCCGGCAGACCAATTTCGCGACCGATCCGCTCAACCGGTTCAGCGATCCCGAAGCGTATCCATGTGCGATCGATGGCGACCGCTCGTGCCTCGACGATCCGAACGACACCAACTTCCCGGTCGGCGCGTTCACCTTCCTCGGCCAGTATCCCGATGCGCGCCTGTCGCAGGATGTCTACGCCCTGTTTGCCGAGGCGCAGATGGAGGTGTTCGACGGGTTCGAGCTGACCGGCGCGGTCCGGTTCGAGGACTACGGCGGGCTGGTGGGCTCGACCGTCAATCCCAAGCTCTCGGCCCGCTGGCAGGTGACCGATTTCCTCGCCCTGCGCGGGTCTGTGGGCGATACGTTCCGCGGGCCGCTGCCGGCCGATCTGGGCACCGCCGGGGTTCGCGCGGTGGCGGGGATCAACGTGCTCGGTGGCAACTTCAAGGCGACCGACACTGTGGGCAATCCCGCGCTCGCGCCCGAAACCGCGCTGACCTATAACATGGGCGCGATCCTCGAATTCGGCGGGTTCAACTTCAGCGTCGACTACTGGACCTACGAATTCGAAGGGCGGTTCACCAACCTGCCGATCCAGGCGATCGCGGCCAACGTCGCGCCCGGCGGGCAGGACGGCACCCAGCTGGTCGACTGCTCCAGTCCTTTCGTGGACTACGTGGTCTTCGCGGGCGGTGTCTGCACACAGGGCACGACCATCGGGAACGACATCAGCCGCCTGCAGACGCAGACGGTGAACGGCCCCGACGTGACCACCAGCGGTCTCGACTTCAGCGTCAACTACCGCACCAACCTCGGCCCGGTGCGGCTGAATCTGGGCGCGAACGCGACCTACACGCTCAAGTACGAATTCAGCGATTTCGAATTCAACGGGCTGCTGTTCAGCCCCGGCTACGATGCCGCGGGCTATGCCAATTACGACCGCGCACCCGGCACCGTGTCCAAATGGCGGGCGAGCGGATACGTCAACCTGCAGTTCGATCCGGTCAGCGTGACCTGGTCGAGCAACTATATCGGCGGGGTGACCGACAACCGCTGCGACGGCTTGCAGTTCTGCGCCGAAACGCCCGAGTTCGGCGGGACCAATTTCGGCCGCGAGATCGGCGACTTCTTCGTCCACGATCTCTTCGCCACGGTCGACCTGACGCTCGCCGGGGTCGAGGCGGAGCTGCAGGGCGGGATCGAGAACCTCTTCGATACCGATCCCCCGGCCGCGCGGCTCGAATATAGCTACGACCCGTTCATCGGCACCGCCAAGGGGCGCACCTTCAAGGTCGGCGTGAAGCTGCGCTTCTAATCGGCAGCGACTGAACCAGTCGTGCGATGGGGCGGGGGCCGTGGACGGCTTTCCGCCCCTTCACGCGCGACGACACATCAAGGGGAGGAACCTTACATGACACGAAATGCCATGATGCTCGCATCGATCGCCACGCTCGCGCTGGGTGCTCCGGCCGCCGCGCAGGACAGTGCCGAGCCGCCCGCCGCGACCCCGGTGGTCGAGACCGAAGCGGGCAAGGTGCAGGGCCTCGAACAGGGCGGCATCGATGCCTTCCTCGGCGTGCGCTACGCCGCGCCGCCGCTGGGCGAGCTGCGCTTCCAGCCGCCTGAGAAGCCTGAGGCATGGGACGGCGTGGCCGATGCGACCGGCTACGGCGCGCCGTGCATGCAGCTCTATTCGGCGAGCGGGCCCAACGAGTCCGAAATGACCCGCCGCATCCAGGCGATCTTCCCCACCTCGACCGAAGCGAAGATGGACAACGAGGATTGCCTGTTCCTCAACGTGTGGACCCCGGCGGCGGGCGACGGGAAGAAGAGGCCCGTGATGGTCTGGTTCCACGGCGGCGGCTACGCCTACGGATCGGGCAACTGGCCCGCCTATAACGGGCGCAACCTGGCGGAGAAGGGCGACGTGGTGGTCGTCACGGTCAACCACCGGCTCAACGCCTTCGGCTATCTCAACCTCGCGGAAAAGTTCGGCGAGGATTTCGCCGCCTCGGGCAATGTCGGCAATCTCGACCTCGTCCGCTCGCTCCAATGGGTGCGCGACAATATCGCGGGCTTCGGCGGCGATCCCGACAATGTCACGATCATGGGCGAATCCGGTGGGGGATCGAAGGTCAGCCACCTGATGGCGATGCCCGCGGCCGACGGATTGTTCGACAAGGCGGTGATCCAGTCGGGCCCCGGGGTGTTCAGCGGCAAGCCTGCCGAGGCGGCGGATTACGCGGCGAAGATCCTGGAGGCGGCGGGCGTCGAGACACTCGATGACCTGCGCGCCATCCGCAGCGACGAGATCGTCGATGCGGTGCGCAGGGCGACCCCGGCGGACAGCGCGATGGGGCGCGGGCCGCAATTCGGGCCGACCGCCGATGGCACGATCATCCCGCGCGATCCCTTCCTGCCCGCCGCGCCCGAGCAGTCGCGCGATATCCCGGTGCTGATCGGCTACAACAAGGACGAGATGACTTTGTTCGTCGCCGCGCAGCCGTGGTTCGGGCGGCTGACCGAGGGCACGCTCAACGCGATGACCGGGGCGATGGGCGAACAGGCGGTGGCGGCGGTGGCCGCCTATCGCAAACGCTACCCCGACTATTCGCCCACCCACCTTGCGGCGATCGCGATGGGCACCCGCTTCGTGCGCGGCACTTATCTGCTGGCGGACCAGCAGGCGAAGACCGCGAGCGCGCCGGTCTATGTCTATCGCCTGACGTGGGAGACGCCGATCGGTGGCGGAATGCTGCGCACGCCGCACACGCTCGACATCCCGCTGATGTTCGACAACGCGGTGGAAAGCGCGGCGCTGGTCGGCGCCGGCGAGGACGCGCAGATAATGGCCGAGATGATGAGCGATGCGTGGATCGCCTTCGCCAAGACGGGCACTCCGTCCAGCGAACTGCTGCCCGAGTGGAAGGCCTACACGCCCAAGACCCGCAACGTGATGGAGCTGAACGTCGAGCCGCGCCTCGTCGACGATCCCGAAAAGGACATCCGAGAACTGCCCAGCGAACTCTGAGGCGCGGACAGCAAAAAAGGCCGGCGTCCCGCGTGGGGCGCCGGCCTTTTCGTGTCCGGGTGAGGGAGAGCCTAGTTGAAGCTCTCGCCCGCGTCGGCCTTCTTGCGCAGGTAATCGCTCACCGGCAGACCGTGCTTTTCGAGGCCCGCGACCACCGTGTCGAGCCCGATCGTGTCGGCCCAGAACATCGGGCCGCCGGTGTAGAGCGGCCAGCCATAGCCGTTGATCCACACCACATCGATGTCGCTCGCGCGCTGGGCCATGCCTTCATCGAGGATCTTCGCGCCTTCGTTGACCATCGGGTAGAGCAGGCGTTCGCAGATCTCGTCCTTCGAGATGTCGCGCTGTTCGTTGCCTTCCTTCTCCGCGAAGTCGGCGATGATCTGCTTCACCTCGTCCGACGGGGTGCGCTGGCGCGCTTCGTCGTAGTCGTAGAAGCCTTTGCCCGCCTTCTGGCCGAAGCGGCCCACCGCGCACAGCGCCTCGCGGATGGTGGTCACCTTGCTGGGGTCGCGGTGCCAGCCGATGTCGATCCCGGCGAGGTCGCCCATCTGGAACGGCCCCATGGGGAAGCCGAACTCCAGCAGCACATCGTCGACGTCCCAGTAGTTCGCGCCTTCGAGGATCAGCTGGTTCGCCTGCTCCTGCCGCTTGGACAGCATGCGGTTGCCGATGAAGCCCGGGCACACGCCCGAAACCGCGGCAACCTTGCCGATTCTTTTCGACAGCTTCATCGCGGTCGCCAGCACATCGTCGCGCGTCTTCTCGCCGCGCACCACTTCGAGCAGCTTCATCACGTTGGCGGGGCTGAAGAAGTGCAGGCCCAGCACATAGCCGGGGCGCTTGGTCGCGGTCGCGATCTCGTTGATGTCGAGATAGCTGGTGTTGGAGGCGAGGATCGCACCGTCCTTCACCACCTCGTCGAGCTTGCCGAAGACGTCCTTCTTCACGTCCATGCTCTCGTACACCGCTTCGATCACGAGATCGCAATCGGCGAGGTCGTTATATTCGAGCGTCGGCGTCAGCAGTCCCATCGCCTGCTCGACCTGCTCGGCAGTCATGCGGCCTTTCTTCGCGGTCGCCTCGTAGTTCTTACGCATCGTGGCGGTGCCGCGGTCGAGCGCTTCCTGCTTCATCTCGAGGATGGTGACCGGGATGCCTGCGGACAGGAAGTTCATCGCGATCCCGCCGCCCATCGTGCCCGCGCCGATGATGCCGACCTTCTTGATGTCGATCAGCGGGGTGTCGGCGGGAATGTCGTCGACCTTGTTCGCCGCACGCTCGGCGAAGAAATAGTGCCGCATCGCCTTGGACTGGGTGCCGGTCATGAGCTTGCCAAACAGCTCGCGTTCCTTCTTCACGCCTTCGGCATATGGCATCTCGCCCGCCGCCTTCACCGCTTCGATCGCGGCATTGGGCGCGTCGAAGCCGCGCATCTTGCGGCCGTTCTTGGCGCGGAATTCGTCGAAGATATCGGGGTTCTTGATCCCGTCCTGGTTGGCGTCGCCCTCGCTCGAGCGCGGGACCGGCTGGCCGATCTTCGACTTGGCAAAGGCGATCGCGTCGGCGGCAAGATTGTCTTCGCCCACCAGTTCGTCGAGCAGGCCGATTTCCTTGGCCTTCTTCGCCGAAATCGGATTGCCGATCGCGACGAGGGGGAGGGCGGCTTCCGCGCCGACCAGACGCGGCAGCCGCTGCGTGCCCGCGGCACCGGGGATCAGGCCCAGCTTCACTTCGGGCAGGCCCATCTTCGCGCTCGGCACGGCAACGCGGTAGTGGCAGGCGAGCGCGACTTCGCATCCGCCGCCCAGCGCGGTGCCGTGGATCGCGGCGACCACAGGCTTGTCGCTTGCCTCCAGCTTGTCGAGCGCTTCGGGCAGGCTCGGCCCCTGCGGCGGCTTGCCGAATTCGGTGATGTCGGCACCGGCAAAGAAGGTGCGCCCGTCGCAGCGGATGACGACTGCTTCGACGCTGTCGTCGGACAGCGCCTCTGCAATGCCCTCGGTCAATCCGGCGCGGACCGCCTGGCCCAGCGCGTTGACGGGGGGATTGTCGGAAATGATCACGAGCACGTTGTCGTGGCGTTCTGTGCGAATGGGAGAGGTCATCGGGTCGATACTCCTTCAGGCGTTCGAGTGGGTGAGGGCCGAATAGATCAGCGTCTTGAGCTGTCGGCGGATGGGATAGATGGACGATGGGTAGAGCTGGGTCATAAACACCATTGTGATCCGCTCGACCGGATCGACGAAGAAGGCGGTCGAATAGGCGCCGCCCCAATAGAATTCGCCCTTGCTCGCGGGCATCAGCGTGCGCGCCGGGTCGGTCACGACCGCGAAGCCGAGGCCGAAGCCGGTGCCCGCATTGCTTGCCTCGCTGAACAGGCTCTCGCTCATCTGCGTGAGGTCGGCTCCTCCTGGCAGGTGGTTCGCGGTCATCAGGTCGAGCGTCTTGGGCGAGACGATCTGCGCGCCGTTGAACGCCCCGCGATTGACCAGCATCGTGCAGAACCGGTCGTAGTCCGCAAGCGTGGAGATCAGCCCGCCGCCGCCCGAGTGGAAGCTTGCGGGTTCCATCAGCCGCGATTCCGCGCCCTTGTCGGTCAGTCGCGGCGCATTGCCTGGGCGATAGAGATAGGCGTCCGCCAGCCGGTCCTGCTTTGCCGGGTCGATATCGAACCCGGTGTCCTCCATCCCCAGCGGCGCGAAGATGTTCTCGCGGAAATAATCGCCGAGCGCCATGCCGCTGATCCGCTCCACGCACACGCCCAGTACATCGGTCGCGACCGAGTAGTTCCAGCGTGTGCCCGGCTCGAACTCGAGCGGGATTTTCGCGAGCGTGGCGATATACTCGTCCGAGGTGATCGCGCCGCGCGACAGGTCGAGCCGCGCCTTGCGGTAGGCCGCGTCCACGCTTGTACGGTTCTGGAAGCCGTAGGTGAGCCCCGCCATGTGCGTCATCAGGTCGACGAAGCGCATCGGGCGTCCCGGCTTGGTCGGCGCGAAGGGCAGGTCGCCGCCACCGCCAGAATAGGCGCCGAGCCCCTCGAACTCGGGGAGCACGCGCGCGACGGGATCGTCCAGCGCGACCTTGCACTGTTCGACCAGCTGCATGAACGCGATCGAGGTGACCGGCTTGGTCATGCTGGCGATGCGGAACAGCGCATCTTCGCGCATCGGCGTGCCGTCGTCGCGCAGGGTGCCGCCGTGGTAGTAGTGCACCGGATGTCCGTCGCGCGAGACCAGCAGCTGCATCATGGCGAGCCGCCCGGTGTCGAGGTAGGTTTCGTCCAGAAAACGGTCGATCCGTTGCAGTCTTTCGCTGTCGAAACCCCGGTCTTCCGGATTGCCCAGCTTCATCCAATGCTCTCCTTTGCTGGCCGGTCCATTTAGGCCGTACCTGATCTTTATCGGTGCCGGGGTAACGGATTTTGCGGCGATGTGAAGGCTCATACCCTTCTTTCAGAAAAATTCTCGATGCGCTTGCCTGATCGGTGCCGGGCGGGCAAGATCGCAGCCAAGCCGCGACGAGTCGGCACGAGGGATAAGGAATGTCTGAGAAAATGCGCGACGCCGTGATTGTGTCCACCGCCCGTACCCCGCTTGCGAAATCGATTCGCGGGGCGTTCAACGCAACCCATCCGGTGCAGCTGGGGGCATGGTCGGTAGAGGCTGCGGTCCAGCGGGCCGGGCTCGATGGCGGGGAGATCGAGGATGTGGTCTTCGGTGCCGCCAGCCAGGGTGGGGCCCAGGGCTTCAACATCGGCCGCCAGATTGCCTTGCGCGCAGGCCTGCCGGTGGACGTCGCAGGGATGACCATCGACCGCCAGTGCTCCAGCGGGCTGATGGCGATCGCTACCGCGGCCAAGCAGATCATCGTCGACCGGATGGACATCTGCGTCGCGGGCGGCGTTGAATCGATCACCGCGATCCGCAACAACACGGGCAAGCCGCAGCGCGACGAAGAGCTGCTGAAGATGCATCCCGACATCTTCATGCCGATGATCGGCACGGCGGAGGTCGTCGCCAAGCGTTACGGCATCAGCCGCGAGGATCAGGACGCCTACTCGCTCCAGTCGCAGCAACGCACTGCTGCGGCGCAGGAGAGCGGCAAGCTGGCGGACGAGATCATTGAGGTCACCACGGTGATGGACGTGAAGGATCGCGAGAGCGGCGAGGTCTCGAAGCACGAAGTCACCATCGCGATGGACGATTGCAACCGGCCGAACACCACGCTGGAGGGGCTGGCGAAGCTCGATCCGGTGATGGGCGAGGGGCACACGATCACGGCGGGCAATGCCAGCCAGCTGGCCGATGGCTCTGCGGCGAGCGTGCTGATGGAGGCGGAGGTCGCCAAGGCGCGCGGGCTCACCCCGATGGGCCGCTATGTCGGCATGGCGGTCTCGGGCACCAAGCCGGACGAGATGGGCATCGGGCCCGTCTTTGCGATCCCCAAGCTGCTCGAGCGCTTCGACCTGAAGATCGACGATATCGGCTTGTGGGAGCTGAACGAGGCCTTCGCGGTGCAGGTGCTCTATTGCCGCGACAAGCTGGGCATTCCGGATGACCGGCTCAACGTCAACGGCGGCTCGATCTCGATCGGCCACCCCTTCGGCATGACCGGCGCGCGCTGCGTCGGCCACGCCCTGATCGAGGGCAAGCGGCGCGGTGTGAAGTACGTCGTCGTGACCATGTGTGTGGGCGGCGGCATGGGCGCAGCCGGCCTGTTCGAGGTGCTGTGATGGCGAGCACCGCACAAGCCAAAGACCTCGCCTCCGCGATCGGCTGGACCCCGCCCGAGAACTGGCCCGCGCGCAGCCGTGCCGAGTGCAAGGCGATCCTGACCGCGCCGGGGATGCGGTTCGAGATGGAGGAAGTCGATATTCGCGGCGTCCCGACCCGCGTGTGGAAGAACGCCCCGCCGAACCTGCGCGCGATCGCGCTGCTCGGTCAGACGCACGGCGAGCGCGAGTTCATGATCTACCAGGGCGAGCGGGTGACCTATGACGCGTGGTTCCGCGCGGTCGCCACGCTGGCCCACGAATTCCAGTCTCTGGGTGTAGAGAAGGGCGACCGGGTCGCGCTGGCGATGCGCAATCTGCCCGAATGGCCGGTGGTGTTCTTCGCCGCGGTCACCATCGGCGCGATCTGCGTACCGCTCAATGCGTGGTGGACCGGTGGCGAGCTCGCCTACGGCCTCGCCAATTCGGGCACCAAGCTGCTCGTCTGCGATGAAGAGCGGTGGGAACGGATTGCCGAACTGCGCGGCGAGTGCCCGGCGCTGGAGACCGTGCTCGTCACCCGTCACGAGGGCGATCTGGACGGCGCATCGCGGCTGGAAGACCTGATCGGCACTCCGACCGCTTACAAGGATCTGCCGTCCCGCGCGCTGCCCGAGGTGGAGATCCTGCCCGAAGACGACGCGACGATCTTCTACACCAGCGGCACCACCGGCAAGCCCAAGGGCGCGCTCGGCACGCATCGCAACCTGTGCACCAATATCATGTCGAGCGGGTTCGGTGCCGCCTGCGCGGTGCTGCGACGGGGCGAGGAAATCCCTGCGCCACAGCCCAAGACGACGCTCACCGTCATTCCGCTGTTCCACGTCACCGCGTGCTCCGCCGGGCTGATGGGCTCGATCGCTGCGGGCAACACGCTGATCTTCATGTATCGCTGGGACCCGGTCGAAGCCTTCCAGATCATCGAGCGCGAGAAGGTCAATTCCACCGGCGGCGTGCCGACCATTGCGTGGCAATTGCTCGAACACCCCGAGCGCAAGAATTACGACCTTTCCAGCATAGAGGCGATTGCGTACGGCGGCGCGCCCGCTGCGCCCGAACTGGTGCGCAAGATCCGCGAGGAATTCGGCGCGCTGCCCGGCAATGGCTGGGGCATGACCGAGACGATGGCGACCGTAACCGGCCATTCCTCGGAAGATTACCTCAACCGCCCCGACAGCTGCGGCCCCCCCGTGGCGGTCGCCGACCTCAAGATTATGAGCGAGGACGGCACCCGCGAATTGCCGACCGGCGAGATCGGCGAATTGTGGGCGCGCGGGCCCATGGTGGTGAAAGGCTACTGGAACAATCCCGAAGCGACGGCCGAGACCTTCATCGACGGCTGGGTGCGCACCGGCGACCTCGCCCGGCTGGACGAGGAAGGCTGGTGCTATATCGCCGACCGCGCGAAGGACATGATCATCCGCGGGGGTGAAAACATCTACTCGTCCGAGGTCGAGAACGTGCTCTACGATCACCCCGCGGTGACCGACGCAGCGCTGGTCGGCATCCCGCACCAGCAGCTGGGTGAGGAGCCTGCTGCGGTGGTGCATCTTGCGCCCGGCACGAGCGCGAGCGAGGCCGAATTGCAGGAATGGGTCGCTGCCAGGCTGGCCAAGTTCAAGGTGCCGGTGAAAATTGCCTTTTCAAACGAGACCTTGCCACGCAATGCCAATGGCAAGATCTTGAAGAAGGAGCTTTCGAGCTTCTTCTGAACCCTGTACCCGCGCGCTTCGAACACGGGTTACAGGGGACGGGTACGGATGCTGGGGGAAGCGGATGGCGAAGAAGCCTGACGTCACGAAGAAGTTCGGCGAAAAACGCACCGCCATCGTGCGCGCCGCATCGGTGCTGATCAACGAAACCGGCGTTCAGGCGACCACGCTCACCAGGGTGGCGCGCGCGATCGGGCTGAACGCGACCAGCGTCACCTATTATTTCCCGCGCAAGGACCAGCTGATCGTCTCGGTCTATGCCGAAACCATCGCGCTGCTGAAGGCAATGGCGGAGGAGGCGCTGGCCGAAGATACGCTTGAAAAACGTATCGCCAGGTTCGTCCAGCTGCACGTCGCCTTGCGCGATCGCATTCGGCGGGGCGAGCAGGGGCTGATGGCCGCGCTGTCCGAAATCCGCTCACTCGATCAGGAACAGCAAGACGAACTGCTGTTCGCCTATCGCGAAGTGGTCAACGACGTGCGCGCCTTCTTCGGCGAGCCTGCGGACGAGAAGCAGCGCGCGCTCTTCTCTGCCCGGGCGCACATCCTGATCGAGGCGATGCTGTGGTGGCCGGTATGGTCGCGGCGCTATTCGGTGCTCGATTTCCCGCGGGTCGAGACGAAGATCGTCGATATCCTGTGTTTCGGCATCCCCGCGCAGCGTGGCGAGTGGAACCCGGTGGCCCTCGAAGATGACGGCTGGCGCGTTCGCGAGGATCGCCCGCTGCAACAGAACGACGAGTTCCTGCGCGCGGCGACGGTGATGATCAACGAACGCGGCTATCGCGGGGCGTCGGTCAACCGCATTGCCGAAGCGCTCAACGTGACCAAGGGCAGCTTCTACCACCACCACGACGCGAAGGACGATCTGGTGCTGAAGTGCTTCCAGCGCAGCTATGATCGCCTGTCGAAGGTGCAGATGGCGGGTTACGATCTGGAAGGATCGTACTGGACGCGCCTGTCGAGCATTCTGAACGAGCTGCTGCAATTGCAGTTCTTCGATTCCATGCCGCTGCTGCGCACCACCGCGCTGCAGGCGCTCGACAGCGAGACCAAGGTGGACGTCGTGATGCGCTCCAACCGCCTCGCGCGGCGGTTTGCCGGGTTCCTGATCGACGGGTTCGCCGATGGGTCGGTGCGGGCGATCGACCCGCTGGTGGCCAGCCAGATCATCATGTCCACGCTCAACGGCGCCTACGAGGCGCGGCGCTGGGCGGCCCGGTTCGACGATCAGGAAGAGGCGGTCGAAACCTATCTCTCGGTGCTGAGCGAAGGGATGCTGGCGGACCGCAGCTAGAGGCCCATCCGCTAGACTGCCGCCACCCGGTGACGCGGCTCGCGCACCTTGACGATCAGCAGCCCCAGCGCCGCGATCTGCGCCGCGAGTACGATGAAGAACAGCGGCTGGAACCCGCTCACCGCCACCAGCAGGCCGGCAATCACCGGGCCGCTCGCGGCGATCGCGCCTTCCAGCGTGGTCA
>CEQK01076693.1_pt1 | contig 25361 bp, 19 predicted proteins | sample 531051 | NCBI WGS metagenome assembly CEQK01 (sample SAMEA2621229, study PRJEB7988) | marine metagenome | biome: marine biome (ENVO:00000447); feature: deep chlorophyll maximum layer (ENVO:xxxxxxxx); material: "saline water (ENVO:00002010), including plankton (ENVO:xxxxxxxx)" | depth 150 m
CCCGATGATCGTCGGCCGCCAAGCGAAGGCGTGACAGCTGGCCCTGAAGGTTGCCTGCCTCGCTCGCGAGCATCGATCCGGTGGCGGCCGTTTCCTCGACCATTGCGGCGTTCTGCTGGGTCATCTGGTCCATCTGATTGATGGCGGAGTTGACCTCCTGCAGACCGGTTGCCTGTTCGCGGGCGGCAGTGGCGATGGTCTCGACCAGTTCGTTGACGCGGTTCACCTTCTCTTCGATGTCCTTGAGAGCATCGCCGGTGGACCGGACAAGACCGACCCCGTTTTCCACCTCGGACGTCGAGGTCGTGATCAGCGTCTTGATCTCCTTGGCCGCACCTGCGGAGCGCTGGGCGAGTTCGCGGACTTCCTGTGCCACGACGGCAAAGCCCTTGCCTGCTTCGCCGGCACGAGCGGCTTCGACGCCGGCGTTCAGCGCAAGCAGGTTGGTCTGGAAGGCGATGTCATCGATCACGCCGATGATCTGGTTGATGTGCGTCGCCGATTCCTCGATCTTGCTCATCGCGAAAATCGCTTTCTCGACAACCTCGCCGGAGTGCTGCGCGCTCTGCTTGGTTTCCGATGCACGGCTGGAGGCTTCAGCCGTTCTTTCGGAGGAGGTCCGAACGGCAACGGTAATCTCATCGAGCGCAGCGGCGGTTTCCTCGAGTGCTGCGGCCTGCTGTTCGGTGCGGCTGGCGAGATTGTTCGTGGCTTCCTGGATGTCGGATGCACCATCATTGACTGCGCGGCTGCTCGACATGATCGTCTGCATGACCGACGAGAGTGAATCCACGGCTGCGTTGAAGTCGTCGCGAAGCTTGGCGTATTCCGCGCCGATATCGTTAATTTTCACGGTCAGGTCGCCGTCTGCGAGCTTCTCGAGAGCCGATCCGATCTGCGTGATCGCGAAATGCTCGCGCTCGGAAGCCTGCCGCATGGCGGTTTCCTTTTCTTCGCGCTCCTTGTTGATACGGACCTGCTGCTCGACTTCGCGCTGTTGCAAGGTGGCGCGTTCGCGGACGGAGTCGCGCAGGACCAGGAGTGCCTTGGCCATGCCGCCGATCTCGTCGCTGCGGTCCGCATCGATGATTTTGACGTCTCCGTTGCCCTCGGCGATCGCACTCATATTGTCACGAAGCCGGTTGGTCGGACGGGTGATGCTGAAGACAATTGCAGTGGCCACACCGAGAATGACGATGGCGCAGACCAGAAGGATGCTGCCGAAATAGGTGGCGTTGCGCCAGAAGAGGGCCTGCAGGTCGTCGGCGTAGACGCCGGTACCGACAAGAAGATCCCACGGCTCGAAGCCTACGACATAGGAGAGTTTTTCAACGGGCTCGTCGAAGCCCGGCTTCGGCCAGAGATAATCGACATAGCCCTTGCCGTCGGATTTCACGACGTCGATCATCTCGGCGAAGAGCTTCTTGCCGCTCGGATCCTGCATGTCGCCGACGAACTGACCGATCAGCTTTTCGCTGATCGGGTGCATGAGCATGTAGCCGTCCAGCGAATTGATCCACAGATAGCCACTGCCGCCATAACGGAAGCTGGCGATATCGGCGAAAGCCTGCTCCATCGCTTCTTCCCGGCTTAGCGTGCCGGCAACTTCCATTTCGTGATAGCGCTTCATGATCGAGACGGCAGTCTCATCGAGAGCTGCAAGTCCGGCGCGGCGTTCATTGATCATGCTCTTATGAGAATGGAACAGACTGAACACGACCGCCGAGGTCAGAACAACCAGCGATATAGCGACGAGCAGGTAGAGGCGTGTAGATATGTTGAAACTGAGGCGCGGCATTTAACTTGACTCCGAAAGGGGCGCTCCAGAGGCGGGAGCTTTTATTTATGTGGAGCCAGTTTTGATGGAATTTAGTAAACACACTTTTGACGGGTTGCCAAAAAACACCAACTTCTACCTAAGTTTGAGAATTGTATAATTTAGGTATAATTGAAAAGCGTGTACACGGAATGGTTTGCCGCAGCATTGCGCGTATTTTGGCATGTGTCGAAATGGTTCAGTAGAGCTGCCGGGCGGGCTTGAGGCCGCTCAGGCAGCGATATCGATGACGCCACATTCGCCCTGATCGGAGCCGAAGGCGAGCATCCGGCCGGCAGCATTCCAGTCCATCGCGGTAATCGCGCCCTTGCCGGGACGTCGCAGAAGGGCTTCCTTTGAATCCTCCAGACGAACGGCGAGCACCATGCCGTCTGCATAGCCGATAGCAACCATGTCCTCGAGCGGGTGGCAGGCGACACAGGTGACCATCGTATCGCCGCGCAGACCCAGCTCTTTCGGTGCCTTGCCCATCGGACCGTCCTTGCCCTGAAAGGGCCAGGCTATTGCCGAGGGCGCGCCTGATGTCACCAGCCAGGCTCCCTTTCTCGACCAGGAGGTCGAACGGATTTTCGCCGGGTAGCCGGTCATCCGCATATGTTTGAATTCCTGGTTGGGCTTGGTATCGATCCGCCAGCCGTGAAGCGCATTCTCCTGCATCGTTGTCACGATGAAGCGCCCGTCGGGACTGAAGACGACGTCCTGGTGCGCGCCCTTCCATTCGAGATCGAGCGGGTTGGCGGCGCCGGCCACGAAGCCGAGAGACACGCCATTGTAGCGCGCGAAGGCAACACGCAGTCCCTTGGGTGCGAAGGCAATGCCCTCGATTGTGCGCTGTTCTGTAAATTCGCGGGTATTGCCGTCGGCCGTCATCACCTGCGCGGTTCGGCCCTCTGCCCAGGCAACGGCGCCCTGCGGGCCGCAGGCGATCGCGTTGACCCATTTGCGGGCCTGCCCGCGAATTTCCGTCATCGCCCCGTCAGCGGAAATCTTCAGGACCTTGCCGTCCTCGCCACCGGTGACCAGCGACTGGCCGTCCAGGCTTTTCGCCGTGCAGAGAAGTCCATCGTGCATCTCGTGGCGGTGTGTGCCGTGATCGAGCCGTACGACCTCGCCGGAAGCGAGGCCGAAAAGCGGAATGTCTCCGAGGAAGACGACGGCCAGACAATGGCCGTCGAGATCGAGGGGGGCAACAGTGGGCATTACGATATCCGTGTCAGTGCGTCAGGCTTCACAGGCCTTGAACGTGCGTTCGAGCTTTTCGGCATCGAGATCGCGGCCGATGAAGACGAGGCGGCTTTCCCGCTTCTCGTCGTCGCGCCATGCGCGCTGGTGGTCACCCTCGACGATCATGTGGACGCCCTGGATAACATAGCGGTCGGCATCACCTTCGAAGGCGATGATGCCCTTCAAACGCAGAATGTTCGGTCCGTCCATCTGGGTGATCTTGTTGACCCACGGGAAGAACTTTTTCGGATCCATCGGGCCGCCGCGGAGGCTGATCGACTTAACCGTCACGTCGTGAATGGCCGCCGGGGCGTCGTGATGGTGGTGGTGATCGTGATCATGGTCGTGATGGTGATGATCGTGACCGTGATGATGGTGGTCATGGTCGTGATCATGATCGCAGTTCGGGCCGCACACATGGTCCGGATGGTCATGATCGAGGAAGTGCGGGTCGTTTTCGAGTGCGCGCGACAGGTCGAAGGCGCCACGGTCAAGCACCGCATCGAGCGGGACCTCGGCACGCGAGGTGCGATGAATGCGCGCCGACGGGTTGATGGCGCGAACCGTCGCCTCGACCTGATTCAGCTCTTCCTCGTTGACGAGATCGGTTTTGTTGAGAACGATGACGTCGGCGAACGCGATCTGGTCTTCGGCCTCGCGGCTGTCCTTTAGGCGCTGCGGCAGGTGGCGGGCATCGACAAGGGCCACGACGGCATCGAGCTTGGTCTTTGCGCGGACCTCTTCGTCCATGAAGAAGGTCTGTGCGACGGGTGCGGGATCGGCGAGGCCGGTGGTTTCGACCACGATGGCGTCAAACCGGCCGGGACGTCGCATCAGGCTTTCGACGACGCGGACCAGGTCGCCGCGCACGGTGCAGCAGACGCAGCCATTGTTCATCTCGTAGATTTCCTCGTCGGACTCCACGATCAAGTCATTGTCGATGCCGATTTCGCCGAACTCGTTGACGATGACCGCATAGCGTTTACCGTGGGCCTCGGAGAGAATGCGGTTGAGCAGCGTGGTCTTGCCGGCGCCGAGATAGCCGGTCAACACTGTTACTGGAACGGATGCAGGCGCTTCGCTCATGGGATGCCTCGATTGTATGGGAACTTTCGTCAGTCCCATATAATAGGTCGAACGAGCTTTCGCCACCTCACGGGAACGATGAATTCCTTTCATCCCCGATGGACATGTTGGCGATAGGCTTCGGGCAGGTATCGAGTATGAAAGGTCTGGCATGGCGAAAAAGAAAAAGAACAAGGGCGAGGCCAGGACCAGTGGGGATCTGCTCGTTGCGGTCAATCAGGTCGCACGCTCCTCGCGCACCGCTCTGAGCCGTAATCTTCTCGATATAGGGCTGTACGCCGGACAGGACGGATTGATGCTGGTCCTCGACCGGACGGATGGTCTGACGCCGGGTGTGATTGCCGCCCAACTCGGCGTGAAGGCGCCGACGATCACCCGTTCGATCTCAAGGCTTTCGGCGCAGGGGCTGGTGCGGAGAGAGAACTCGGCCGACGACAGGCGCCAGTCGCTCGTTTATCTCACAGATCTTGGCCGCGAGAGAATCAAGGCGATCTCCAGGGCACAGAAGGCGACGGAAAAACAGGCGCTCGCGGGTTTCAAGAAAAAGGACGTCAAACAATTGATCGCGTTGCTGGAGGCCATCGAAGCCAATTTCGCGGAGCCTGTGAACAAGGGAACGAGTGACGCCGGAAACACGCCTGACGATACTACCGATGCAGCTCAATGACGATGTAATGGCAATTGCGGCGTTGCCACCCCGGTTTCAAACTTTTAGATGTGTTTAAATTGTTGAATTCCGGTCGGGCGGACCGGGGACGGGGGAGACGTCGGTCATTTGGCTCAGAAAGTAAAACTCTCGACGATTGCCGAAGAACTCGGCTTGTCGACGGCAACCGTATCGCTGGCGCTTCGCGATAGCCCGCTGGTGGCAGATTCCACGCGCGAGCGGATCAAGGAAAAGGCGATCGAGCTCGGCTATATCTACAATCGCCGGGCGGCCAGCCTTCGCACCTCGCGCTCGGGCATTATCGGTGTCGTGGTGCACGACATCATGAACCCGTTCTATGCGGAAATTCTGCGCGCCATCGAAAGTGAGCTCGACCGCAGCCGTCAGACGTTCATTCTCTCCAACCACTACGATTCGGTCGAAAAGCAGCGCAACTTCATCGAGACGCTGCTGCAGCTTGGTGGTGATGGGGTGATCATGTCGCCGGCGATCGGTACGCCGGTGAACGACATTAAGCTTGCCGAGGACAACGGCATGCCTGCGATCCTGATCGCGCGGCAGGTGGCGGGAGCCGACGTCCCCACCTTCCGAGGCGACGACGCTTACGGCATCGCACTCGCCACCAATCATCTGATCAGCCTCGGACACCGTAATATAGCGATGGTCGGGGGGACCGATCAGACATCGACGGGCCGCGAGCGGTACAAGGGCTATGTGGACGCCTTGAAGAAAGCCGGCATCGAGGTCGATCCGGGTTTGCGCATTCCCGGGCCGCGCACGAAGCAGGGCGGTTTCGAGGCTGCGGTCAACTTCCTGTCCATGCCGCAGAAGCCTACCGCGGCGGTTTGCTGGAACGATCTCGTTGCCATCGGGTTGATGAATGGTATCTCGCGCGCCGGCCTTACCGTCGGGGTGGATATTTCGGTGACGGGGTACGACGACCTGGAGGAAGCTGCCATCGCTACGCCTGCATTGACGACGGTTTACAACGGGCAGGCTGATGTGGGCCGCTCGGCGGCCCGCGCGCTCCTCGACAAGCTCAACGGATCGAGTGCTGCCGACGGACTTCATCTGGTCAAACCCGAGATGCGTATACGGCAGTCGACAGCGCCACTGAAAAAGGTTCCTGCGAATGGATAATTCGAAACCTCTCGTCCTGATACCAGGCAAGATCAACGACCGGGTGCGCGAGCGCGTCAAGGCGGAATTCGACTGTCTTGAGATCGAACGGGCGGATGCCTCGCTGGTGCCGGAGGACAAGCGGTCAGAGGTGCGCGCAATCGCGTCGATGACTGTCATCGACGCCGCATTTATTGATGCGTTCGAGAATCTCTCGATCATCTCCAATTTCGGTGTCGGCTATGACGGGATCGACGCGGTTCATGCCGCGCTGCGCAATGTCATGGTCACCAATACGCCGGATGTGCTGACCGACGAGGTGGCCGACACCACGATCGCGCTCATTCTCAACACGCTCCGGGAATTCCCCAAGGCCGAGGCCTATTTGCGCGTGGGTAAATGGGCGAGCCAAGGCAATTACCCGCTCACCCAATTGACGCTTCGTGGCCGGACCGCGGGTATTTTCGGTCTTGGCCGGATCGGAATGGCGATCGCGCGGCGTCTCGACGGTTTCGATATCCCGATCCACTATCACAACCGCTCCAAGCGTCAGGACATAAGCTTTCCCTATCGCTACGAAGAAAGTCTTGTCGAGCTCGCCGATGCGGTGGATCTGTTGATCTGTGTCGTACCGGGCGGTGAGGGTACCGAAAAGGTGATCGATGCCGAGGTCTTCGAGGCGCTCGGTCCCAATGGGGTCTTCATCAATGTCGGGCGCGGCTCGACGGTCGATGAGGCGGCCATGATAGAGGCCCTCTCATCGGGCAAGATTGCCGCCGCCGGTCTGGACGTCTTCGCCGATGAGCCGAACGTGCCGCAGGCGCTGATCGATCTTCCGAATGTCTGCCTGCTTCCGCATGTGGCGTCGGCGTCGATCGACACCCGCAACAAGATGGCCAATCTCGTGGTCGACAATCTGGCGGCGTGGCTTTCCGGCAATCCGGCTTTGACCCCGGTGCCGGAGACACGGTCTCTCAATCACGACGACTGAATGTGTCGCGCCGGCGCTACTCGGCGGCCTGCCGGGTGGCGCTCGTACGGTAGTGGCTCACGGCTTCACCGAAGGCCGCGAAGATGCGATCGGATATCGCGTCCGAGCCTACCCAATATTCCGGGTGCCACTGCACGCCGACGGCGAAGCCGGGCGCGTCGATGACGCTGACGGCTTCCACCGTGCCGTCTTCCGCTTCGGCTTCGACCGCGAGGCGAGGTGCGAGATCGGAAATCGCCTGCCGGTGAAGCGAGTTCACCCGCGGTTCCTCGTCGCCCAGGATAGCTGAAAGGCAGCCGTTCTTCCTCACCTTGATCGAATGGCGAATGGCGAAAGCCTTGTCCGTATCCGGATCGTTCGGCTTGCGGTGATCCATCCTGCCCGGCAGATCCTGAATTTCGGTGGCGAGCGTTCCGCCCAGGGCGACGTTGAGTTCCTGAATCCCGCGGCAGATGGCGAGCAACGGAATGCCGCGCTCGATGGCGCGGGTGATCAACTTCATGCTGGTGGCGTCACGGGCCGGGTCGAAAGGGCCATGGCTCTCCGTCTCTTCCGCACCGTAGAGGCTTGGATGCACGTTGGTACGTGAGCCGCTGACGAGTACGCCGTCCACCCGGTCGAGTACGCGATCGGCATCGAATCCTTCCTCGAGCGACGGTACAATGAGCGGCTGGACATGCGCGCCACGGATCGCCGCATTCACATATTGCGAGGGAGAGGCGTGCCAGACATAGCCATCGAATTCCCTGATGTCGGCCGGAATGACGACGATACCGTTTTCCATGTGCGTTCCTAATGTTTGGTCTTGAGACGTATGCCAGCGAGGCGCGTTGCGCGTTTTTGTCCAGGGACAGCATTTGCCCGAAATTAGAGCAGTTTCGCGGCGTTTTCCATCCCGGAAATCGGAGCGTCTGCCCGCGATTTAGACATTCGTCGCAAGCTGGCAAGAAAAGTTGACCAATTGCCCCGAAAACACATCAAGCAAGCTTGAAAGGTCCAAAACATCATGGTTATGTCAAGTCATGCTGCAGGAATACATGGTCTGGGAGGGCCTTTTGCAGTGTAGGTAATTCTTACTAGGGAGGTTTGTTGTGGACCGTCGTTCATTTATCAAGAAAGCCGGTGCGACCGGTGCAGGCGCTGCTGCTGCCACTACTTTGGCAGCTCCGGCCATTGCGCAAGAAAATCCTAAAATTACATGGCGTCTGACGTCGTCGTTTCCGAAGTCGCTCGACACGATTTACGGCGCGGCAGAAACGATGGCCGAGCGCGTGAAGGCCGCTACCGATGGTGCTTTTGAAATCCAGGTCTTTGCGGCGGGCGAAATCGTTCCGGGCCTGCAGGCGGTCGACGCGGCCACCGACGGCACTGTCGAGATGTGCCACACCGCGTCCTATTACTACTGGGGCAAGGACGCGACATTCCAGCTCGGTACCGCAACCCCGTTCACGCTGAACTCGCGCATGCAGAATGCCTGGTTCATCGAGGGCGGCGGCACCGACATGCTCAACGAGTTCTACCACTCGCAGGGCGTCCACGGCATTCCGTGCGGTAACACCGGCGCCCAGATGGGCGGCTGGTTCCGCAAGGAGATCAACACCGTCGAGGATCTCGACGGACTGAAGATGCGTATCGGCGGTTTCGCCGGCAAGATCCTCGCAAAGCTTGGCGTGGCTCCGCAGCAGATCGCAGGCGGCGATATCTATCCTGCACTCGAGAAGGGGACCATCGACGCCACCGAGTGGGTCGGCCCCTATGACGACCAAAAGCTCGGCTTCAACAAGGTTGCGAAATACTACTATTATCCGGGCTGGTGGGAAGGTGGTGCCGCGCTGCACAGCTTCACCAATCTCGACAAGTTCAACGGTCTGCCGAAGCACTATCAGGCAATCCTGACGGACGCGTCCTACTTCGCCAATGCGTCCATGCTGGCGCGGTATGACATCAAGAACCCCGGTGCGCTCAAGCAACTCGTTGCGGACGGAGCCGTGTTGCGCCCGTTCAATCAGGCGATCCTCGATGCCTGCCACGAAAAGGCACTTGAGGTGTTCGCGGAAACCAGCGCCGAGAACGAGATGTTCAAGAAGGTCTATGAATCGCAGCTGGCCTACGCCAAGGAAGCCTATCTGTGGCAGCAGCTGTCGGAATACACCTTCGACACCTACATGATGCTGCTGCAGCGCGCTGGCAAACTCTGACACTTATAGCTTAAATAATACGTAGAAATACAGAGGCCGGGCCAAGTGTCCGGTCTTTTTGCTTTTCAATTTTAAGTAATAACTTGGTATCTATTCAAGTTTTACTAATGTGTAAATGATTGCTAACATTCTGATATCAATAAACTTTTACGCGACATCTCCACGCTTTTGCCTTGAAAGCGCCCCGCCTAGCTGATTAGGTCGCTACGACCGGCGCGAGATTGTTTTTGAGGGCGCCGAGCAGATGAATTCTAAGGAGGAGATTCATGGATCGTCGTTCATTTATCAAAAAAGCAGGTGCTACCGGTGCCGGTGCTGCCGCAGCCACCACGCTTGCGGCTCCTGCCATTGCGCAGGAAAGCCCTGAGGTTACTTGGCGCCTGACGTCGTCGTTCCCCAAATCGCTCGACACCATTTATGGTGCCGCAGAGATCATGGCGGATCACGTCAGGGAAGCCACCGACGGCAAGTTCGACATTCAGGTGTTTGCTGCCGGCGAGATCGTGCCGGGCCTGCAGGCGCTCGACGCCGTTTCCGACGCAACCGTCGAAATGGCTCACACCTGCTCCTATTACTTCTGGGGCAAGGACACCACGTTCCAGCTCGGTACCGCGACCCCGTTCACGCTGAACGCCCGCATGCAGAACGCCTGGTTCACTGCCGGCGGCGGCACCGACATGCTCAACGAGTTCTACCACTCGCAGGGCGTTCACGGTTTCCCGTGCGGCAACACGGGCGCCCAGATGGGCGGCTGGTTCCGCAAGGAGATCAACACCGTTCAGGATCTCGACGGCCTGAAGATGCGAATTGGTGGCTTTGCCGGCAAGATCCTCGCCAAGCTCGGCGTTTCGCCGCAGCTGATCGCGGGTGGCGACATCTATCCGGCGCTCGAAAAGGGCACCATCGACGCCACCGAGTGGGTCGGTCCCTATGACGACCAGAAGCTCGGCTTCAACAAGGTCGCCAAGTATTACTACTACCCGGGCTGGTGGGAAGGTGGCGCAGCACTGCACACCTTCATCAACCTCGACAAGTTCAACGGTCTGCCGAAGCACTATCAGGCGATCCTGGCGGATGCCAACTCGGCATCCAATACCGAAACGCTCGGCAATTACGACACGAAGAACCCGGTAGCTGTTCGTCAGCTCGTCGCCGACGGCGCGGTGCTGCGTCCGTTCAACCAGGAAGTGCTCGACGCCTGCTACAAGGCCGCTCGCGAAGTCTTCGAGGAAGAATCGGCTGCCAACCCGAACTTCAAGAAGGTCTATGAATCGCAGCTGGCCTACGCCAAGGAAGGCTACCTCTGGCAGCAGCTGTCGGAATACACTTTCGACACCTACATGATGCTCCAGCAGCGCGCCGGCAATCTCTGATCGCCGTCAAAGCAAGCTGAAATCTACAACCCCGGGGCGGCCACCGCTCCGGGGTTTTTCTTTGCCGTTGAGCGCATCGTTCTACCTCCAAGATGTTGTGTGCAGGCGGCTGAGACGATAGCGGGAAGCATGCGAGATCCTGACCTCATACGCCGCGCTTTCGTTTACGACCGTTTCGGTTCACCGCTGGATGTGCTCAGTCTCGCCGAGCGCCCGGTACCGGAATTGGCAGAGGGCAGGCTGCGCGTGTCCATGTCTCTGGTTCCGGTCAATCCGTCAGACCTGATCCCGGTCAGCGGTGCTTATCGTCATCGCATGACGCTTCCCGGTGTAGTCGGCTACGAGGGTGTCGGTCGGGTTGTTGGGGCGGTACCGGATCATTCCGGCCTGCTAGGACAACGTGTTCTGCCGCTGAGGGGTGAGGGAACATGGCAGACGCTGGTTGACTGTGATGCGCGCTTTGCCGTTCCGGTCCCTGACGACATTCCAGAGGATGTAGCCGCGCGGGCCTATATCAATCCCCTTACAGCCCTGATCATGCTCGAGAAATGGCCGGTGCATGGGCGGCACGTCTTGCTGACAGGCGCGGGATCCAGCTGTGCGAATTACATCGGTCGCTGGGCGTTAGAGATGGGCGCCGCGAGCGTTACGGGTGTCTATCGCTCCGAGAGCCGGCTCGATGGCCTGAAGGCACTCGGGATCGAGCCCGTCCACCTGTCGGACCAGGCCCGGATCGATGCAGTATCCCCGGCCGCCGATGTGACCTTCGATGCTTTGGGCGGATCTGTTGCCTCACGCATCCTCGCGCAAATGGGAGTAGGTGCAACGTTCGTCGGCTACGGACTGTTGACCGGTCAGCCGGTTTTCGCCCCGGATGATCTGAGGGCCCAATTCAAACGCTTCCATCTTCGCGATCATCTTGCCGCACTTTCGGCAGACGAGTGGCAAGCGGGCTTTGCTGAACTATGGCCGCGCTTGCGGCATGCCGATTTGCCGGACGTCCAGATCTATCCCCTCTCCGAGTGGCGATCGGCGATCGCCGAAACGGAGAGGCCGGGAAGCCCGAAGCCTTTGATCGATTTCACGACTGGTGTGAAAGAACGTTGAGAAGCTTTCCTGCGGGATCCTTGAGATAGAAGCGACGCACACCCCAGTCTTCATCGGTGAGCGGATAGGTGATTGCGCAGCCCCGCTCCATCGCCCTTTGGTAGACCGCATCCACATCGTCCACCTCGATGGAGATGTCTGGCACTGGCGTTCCGGACCCGCCCTCGGTGGCGATGCTCAGTTGGACGACCGCCTTCTCTTTGGAGGCTTTCGTCACGATCCAGCCGTGGTCCATCACCGTGTCGAGATCGAAAAGCGCCTGGTAAAAAGCGTCTATTTCATCAAGGCGCGAAGCGGCGATGTTGGGGACGATGCGCTTGACGACGACCATGGTGTCTCCCGGCGAAAGAAAAAGGGCCGGTGATCGATATCACCGGCCCTCACTATGTGACTTGTGTGGCTCCTGGCGTCAATTGAATGACGGGGGTGCACTCAGGTCCATGTTTGGCGCGGGCGCGGCATCCTCCGCAGGCGCATTGCCGCCGGAAGCGCCATTGCCGTTGTCTTCCCCACCGAATGAGGGAGCGCCCGGCAGACCGTCCATGGTCGGCAGGGACAAGCCGTTGCCGCCGCCGGAGGAGCTGTCGGATCCGCCTTCCGTGCCGGATGGCGCGCCGAAGGGTGAGAAGCCCATACCATTATCCTGGTTGCCGAAGCCTGGGATTTCGATCTTCACATCGGCCGGATCTATCCCCGTGTGCTCGTCCTTGTAGTGCATCACGAGTTGCGGGAAGAGAATGACCAACAGGATCATGAAGAACTGTAGAACGATAAACGGCAGCGCTCCCTTGTAGATCGCGGTCGTCTTGATGCCGGGCAGTGTTCGTCCGGACACTGTGTCGTTCCAGTCCTTCGATGGCGCGATCGAGCGCAAGTAGAAGAGCGAGAAGCCGAAGGGCGGCGTCAGGAAGGATGTCTGCAGGTTGATGCCGAGAATGATACCGAACCAGATCAGGTCGATCCCCAGCTTCTCGGCGACCGGCGCGAGAAGCGGCACCATGATGAACGCGATCTCGAAGAAGTCGAGGAAACAGCCGAGAATGAAGACGATAATCGTCACCACAATCAGGAAGCCGAACTCGCCACCCGGCAGAGCCAGAAGCAGTTCCTCGATCCAGACGTTGCCGTTGATGCCGTAGAAGGTCAGACCGAAGACGCGGGCGCCGATCAGAATGAACATCACGAAGGCCGACAGGCGGGTGGTGGAATCGAGTGCCTGCTTGACGCTCTTGAGGTCCAGTCGACGCTTGATCAGCGCGAGCACCAATGCACCCACCGCGCCCATGGCGCCGCCTTCGGTCGGTGTCGCGATACCGAGGAAGATGGTGCCGAGGACGAGGAAAATGAGCGCCAGCGGCGGGATGAGGACGATGACGACCTCTTCCGCCAGTCGCGACATCAGGCCCCAGCCGAACTTCCTGTTTGCCAGGCTGATCGTGAGTGCGGTGCCCGCGGCGAGCACTGCGGACCAGACGAAACGCGTCTCGTAGCGCAGCGATTCGAAGATGACCTCATAGGCGATGAAGTGAAGCGCAACCGCGCCGCCTATAACGATGATCAGCGACGTCACACCGCTGCCGAGCGTGCGTGCTTCCTTGGGAAGGGCGGGCACCCATTCCGGCCGGAAGAGCGTGAGAAGCAGGATGTAACCGCAATAGATCGCGATGATGATGAGCGCGGGATAGAGCGCGCCGATATACATGTCGCCCACCGACCGGCCGAGCTGGTCGGCCATGACGATGAGGACGAGCGACGGCGGCACGATCTGCGCCAGCGTGCCGGAAGCGGCAATCGTGCCTGTTGCGACCGACTGGTTGTAGCCGTAACGCGCCATGATCGGCAGGGAGATAAGCCCCATGGCGATCACGGATGCAGCGACGACGCCGGTGGTTGCGGCCAGCAGTGCGCCCACGAGAATGACCGCATAGGCGAGACCGCCGCGGATCGGACCGAAAAGCTGGCCGATCGTGTCGAGCAGGTCCTCGGCCATTCGTGATCGTTCGAGCACCAGCCCCATGAAGGTGAAGAACGGGATCGCCAGCAGCGTATCATTGTACATGATACCGTAGATGCGTTCCGGGTGCGCCTGAAGCAGCGGCCAGAACAGCCGGATCTCGGAAGAGAGGTGCGATACCTCCACGCCGACGACGAAGTAGAAAAGGCCGCCAGCGGCCAGGGTGAATGCAACCGGATAGCCCAGAAGCAGCATCCCCATGACGGAGATGAACATGATCGGGGCAAGGTTATGGGCGATGAAGTCCATCATTTACCGGTCTCCCCCTTGGAATGCACGCGTCCGGCACCTGCGATCATTTCCTCGACCTCAGGGGGCAGTTCATGGACCTCCGTCTCATCGGGAATGACGCCGATGATGATGGCGTAGCGCTTGATGATCTCGGAGACCGTCTGGAGGATGAGCAGTGCAAAGCCGATCGTGACCATGATCTTGGCGGGCCAGAGAATGAGACCGCCGGCATTGGCGGAGATCTCGCCCGAGTTGATCGATTTGAAGACCCAGGGCAGTGACAGGTAGAAAATCAGCACCGCAAACGGCATCAGGAAGACCAGATGGCAGATCAGGTCGATCCAGTCGCGGGTTCGCTTCGTCAGCATGTTCGAGACGAAGTCGATGCGGACGTGCTCGTTGCGCTTGAGCGTATAGGCCGCGGCGAGAAGAAATGCCGTGCCGTAGAGGTACCACTGCACCTCGAGCCAGGCGTTGGACGACATGTCGAAAGCTTTGCGGAAGATGGCGTTTCCGGCGGAAATAAGCACGGAGGCCAGAATGAGCCAGGCGACGTTTCGTCCGATGAACTCGTTGACACGATCAATGGCCCGGCTGAGGGCCAGCAAAACACTCATACGTTCCTCCCATTACCGGGACGTGACTGCCCGGGGGGTCCCCGATTATAGGTCGCAGTGCGGCGACCGTTTTTCTCGCTTCCCTTACCAGCATACACGCGTGAGAAGCAACGCACGATTGCGTCTCACGGCCTATGTAAGCGAGCAGTGAAATTCCCGTAATTCAGGCTTTTTCTCGTGATCGGGCGATCGCCCGGCGGATCATACTTTCGTCCCACCTTCGCTCCAAGATTGATCGCTGGTTCTGGCCGCGGCACACGGGTGGCCTAAGGTCGGACCAGAACTGCGATTGACCGCAGCGCGTTTGCGTTGAACACTCGTGTCTGAGGAAATGGACGCCGTCGGTCGGGGGAGGAGACACCCGGTTCCGGCGTCAGGGAGTGAATTCGCATGACGCTGCACGACGTGAGCCTGAACGACAAGTACGACCTGTCGAAGGACAGGGTTTTCGTGACGGGTGCGCAAGCCGTTCTTCGGTTGATGATGATGCAACACGAGCTGGATCGACGTGCCGGGCTGAATACGGCCGGCTTCGTGTCCGGATATCGCGGTTCGCCGCTGGGCGGTCTTGATCAGCAGTTTTTCCAGGCGTGCGCACGGCTTGAGCCGCACAACATCGTCTTCCAGCCGGGCCTCAACGAGGAACTTGCGGCCACCGCCTGCTGGGGCTCGCAGGAGACCGGGCTTGATCCGCTGTCGCGCTATGACGGCACCTTCGCGCTCTGGTACGGCAAGGGGCCGGGGGTCGACCGAGCCGGCGATGTCTTCCGTCACGCAAATCTGGCCGGCACGGGGCGCCATGGCGGGGTGCTCGCGCTGATGGGTGACGACCATACCGCCGAATCCTCGACCAATGCACACCAGACCGAATTCAACATGGTCAACGCCATGATCCCGGTTCTCAATCCGGCCGGCGTGCAGGAAATTCTGGATTACGGCCTTTACGGCTATGCCCTGTCGCGCTTCGCGAGCCTCTGGGTGGGGCTGAAATGCGTCAAGGACAATGTAGAATCCACAGCCTCCGTCGATGGTCGCCTCGATAGGCTCGATATCGTGATCCCGGAGTTCGAAGGGCCGCCGGGCGGGCTCAACATCCGCGCCAACGATCTCGATTTTCTCGGCCAGGAAACGCGGCTGCACCAATACAAGCGACAGGCGGCGGGTCTGTTCATCCGGGCCAACGGTCTCAACCGGATGGTCTGGTCAGGAGGCGCCAATCCGAAGATCGGTATTCTCACCGTCGGCAAGAGCTATCTGGATACCCGTCAGGCGCTGGCCGATCTGGGGATAGACGAGGCGCGGGCCAATGCGATCGGGCTGCGGCTCTTCAAGGTCGCGGCTCCCTGGCCGTTCGACCGTGAGGATGCGGTGGAGTTTGCCGCGGGTCTCGACATGGTAGTCGTCGTCGAGGAAAAACGGTCGCTACTGGAGAGCCAGTTGCGCGAGGCGCTTTATGGCACCGCCAACCAACCGGTCATTGTCGGCAAGAAGGACGAGACGGAGAACTGGCTATTCCCGGTCAGTGGCGCGCTCGATCCCAACGAGATCGCTGTGGCCGTCGGGGAGCGCATTCTGAAGGTCGTGGGCCATTCCGAGGAGCTCGATAGCCGGGTCAAGCGGTTGAGGCAGTTCCAATCGATGCTGGCCGGCATGACCGATGTGGCGCGGCGTACACCGCATTTTTGCTCGGGCTGCCCGCACAACACGTCGACCAATGTGCCTGAGGGTTCCATTGCCGCGGCCGGGATCGGTTGTTCCTACATGGCGCTCTGGATGGACCGGCAGACCCAAGGCTTCACGCAGATGGGCGGGGAGGGCGCGCAATGGGTCGGCCAGGCGCCATTTACCGCGCGCCCGCATCTCTTCCAGAATCTCGGAGACGGCACATATAATCACTCGGGCGCTTTGGCGATCCGCTTCGCTCTCTCGTCGAACGCGAACATAACCTACAAGATCCTCTATAACGACGCCGTTGCGATGACCGGCGGGCAGGCGCATGAGGGCGGGCTGACGGTTGATGCGATTGCGCGGCAAGTTCGCGCCGAAGGTGTCGAGCGCATCGCACTCGTTTCCGACGATCCCGACCGATATCCCGGCACGATTGCATGGCCATCGCGGATGACGATCCACCACCGCGACGAACTGGACGATGTCCAACGCGAACTGCGCGAGGTGCCGGGCGTCTCGGTGCTTCTCTATGATCAGACCTGTGCTGCGGAAAAGCGTCGGCGGCGCAAGCGTGGTGCCTATCCCGATCCCGACAAGCGCGTCTTCATCAACGAGCTCGTTTGCGAAGGCTGCGGCGATTGCGGGGTGAAGTCGAACTGTGTGTCGGTGCAGCCGGTGGAAACGGAGTTCGGTCGCAAGCGGCGCATCGACCAGTCGAGCTGCAACAAGGATTTCTCCTGTCTCGACGGCTTCTGCCCCTCCTTCGTCACGATCCATGGCGGCAAGCTGCGAAAGGCGGGATCGAAGGTGGCGCATGCCGCCGGCGATCCGCTGGAAGGTGTGCCCGATCCGATCCTCCATCCGCTCGACAATGGCTGGGCCGGGATCATCGACGGGATAGGCGGGACCGGTGTCGTCACTATCGGGGCCATTCTCGGCATGGCGGCCCATCTCGAGGGGCGTGGTTGCGGCATGATCGACATGGCGGGGCTCGCCCAGAAGGGTGGGGCGGTCTTCAGTCATGTGCGCATTGCCGCAACACCAGAAGACATTCACGCCATCCGCGTCTCGGCCGGCAAGGCAGATCTCGTCCTCGGCTGTGATCTCGTCGTTTCCGGTTCATCGAAAGTGCTGGCCGCCGTCCGCGAGGGCGAAACGGAGTTCGTGGTCAACACGGCGGAAGTGATGCCGGGTGACTTTACCCGTGATGCAGACTTCTCGTTGCCTTCCGAGCGTATCAAGCGCGCCATCGTCAAGGCCGCGGGATCGGAACGGACGACTTTCTTCGACGCGGCGCTCACGGCCAACCGGCTATTCGGCAATGCCGTTGCCGCGAACATGTTCATGCTCGGCATTGCCTGCCAGCGGGGTGCACTGCCGGTTTCAGCCGGGGCGGTCGAAAAGGCGATCGAGCTCAACGGCCAGGCCGTGGCGATGAATATCGATGCGTTCCGCTGGGGGCGTCGGGCCGCCCACGAACCGGAGGCCGTTCTGGCACTCGCCGGTGAGGCGCAGAATGCGGAAACGGCGTCGCCGCAGACCCCGGAGGAACTGATCGCTCATCGCGCACGGCATCTGGCGACCTACCAGAATGCCGCCTACGCCGCACGCTATCGCGAGGCGCTCTCACCGTTGATTGCGGCGGAGATGCGGGTTTCGGGAACGCCGGGTGCGGCGACTGAAGCTGCCGCCCGCTCGCTTTTCAAGCTCATGGCCATCAAGGACGAGTATGAAGTCGCGCGCCTTTACACCGATGGGCGCTTCAAGGAGAAGCTGGAGGCTCAATTCGAAGACATCGAGCGGGTGGAGTACCATCTGGCGCCGCCGCTCTTCGCGCCCAAGGATTCCCGGGGTCGCTCGCGCAAGGTGCGCTTCGGTTCCTATATGGGACACGTCTTTCGCATTCTTGCCGCGGTCCGCGGCGTGCGGGGCCGTTGGTTCGACCCGTTTTCGCATACAACCGAAAGGCGTATCGAGCGTGGGCTGGTCAACACCTACATGGCGGAAATCGAACAAATCGCAACCCTTTTGGAGCCTTCTAATCTATCAACGGTTGTTGATTTTCTGTCGTATCCAGAATTGATTCGCGGCTTTGGGCACGTGAAGCAAAGCGCTCTGAATTCTTCATCAGAGAAGAAGAATAAAATCATGAATCAGCTTAAATCGTCTTCAGGTTCCGCCGAAAGATTTGCGGCATGACAATATATAATAGATATTTTTTTGATGTTTACTAGGAGATTCTAACAGATTTCCTGGTTGCGTTATAAATCGCTTATGCAATCAGGGGTGTTGTATTCCTTCAACCGTCTATTAATCCTGTATGGCTAAAATGGTGCGCAAGGCTAGAACAGGTTCGACGCATGCTGCCAACCAAACGGGATAACGATGCGGCAGAGGTCCGGTTGTCTTTTGTCCGGTCTCTCTACCTCCAGCGCGGTACGCCCTTCACCGGGATGATTGCGCACGTCATCACTGCATCGGCCATCTTCGCCAAAACCGGTGACGCGTTCTATCTCTATGTGGGTGTCGCCCTGACGCTCATCTGGGCCGTCCGCATGTGCGGCATGATGTCTTTCGACCGCCGCGACAATGGTGAGTTCACGCTTGCCGAAACCATCAGGTGGGAGCGCTATTACGTCGCCGGTTCGGTGGTTGTGGCGGGTACGCTGGGTATCATGTGTGCCTACGCGCTTGTCGTCTCCCATGATGCTTTTGCGGAACTGGCCGCCATCTCCATCACGCTCGCCAGCCTGATCTCGGTCGTCGGCCGCAATTTCGGCTCGCGTCTCAACGTCGACATGATGATCCTGGCGGTCTGCGTCCCGCTGACGGCCGGATTCCTGATCCTGCGGGATCCTTTCATGGCCGTTCTGGCGGGTCTCCTGTTCCCGTTGTTCATGACGACCCGCTCGATGGCCAATGGTGTGCGCGAGTTTCTCTTCAATACGGTCATGGCGGAGCGCAAGGCCGGGCAGCTCGCCGAGCGGTTCGATATCGCGCTCAACAACATGTCACACGGGTTGTTCATGCTCGACGGCGATGGCCGGATCGAAGTGCTCAACAACAAGGCCCGCGAGATCTTTCGCGTTCAGTCCAGCATCGACCTCCGCGGGCGTACGCTGAGGCTGGCGCTGCGGCTCGCTGCGCGCAACAGCATCCTGCCGCCTGCCGAGCTCGAGAATATCACGCGCCGGATCGAAAACCTGGCGAGCGGGCGCGATCGTCGCCTGCTCATTCGTTTTTCGGATGATACGTGGCTCGAATTCACGTCGCGTCTGCGCGGAAACCATGGTGTGGTCCTCATTTTCGAAGATGTGACGGCACGTATCCGCCAAGAGGAGAAGATCCTCCAGATGGCGCGTTTCGATTCACTGACGGGTCTGCCCAACCGGAACTGGTTCCAGGACCTCGCAACCTCGCGCCTGGCCAAGCTGAAAAAGAACCGGCAGGTCGCGCTTGCGGTCTTCGATCTGGACGACTTCAAGCATGTCAACGATACCAAGGGGCACGTAGCCGGTGACCGCCTCTTGCAGGCGGTTGCGACGAACCTGAAGGACGTCTGCGGAGATCAGATCATCTGCTCGCGCTTCGGCGGTGATGAATTCGTACTGTTCTTTCCGGATATTGCCGATCTGACCGCTCTCGGCGAGTGGATGGACAAGATCGCCAATGCGCTGAGCGGTCACTACCAGATCGACGGAAACCGCGTCTTCGTCACAGTTAGTGGCGGTGTGGCAATCATGTTGGCCGGCGGGACGGTGCTTGAAGATCTGCACATCAAGGCGGATCTCGCACTTTACGATGCCAAGCGCCGGGACAAAAATCGCTGGTCGCTCTTTGTCGAATCCATGGACGAGAAGTATTCCGCGCGCCAGAAGCTGAAGAGCGATCTGCGCGATGCGATCGTCAACGGCACCATCAATATCGCGTACCAGCCGATGTTCACGCCGGACGGCACCCGGATTGCCGGCGCCGAAGCGCTGTCTCGGTGGCGCCATCCGGAGCTCGGCCCGATCTCGCCGGCTGTCTACATTCCGCTGGCGGAAGAGATGGGTATCGTCAACGACCTGACCCGCTGCATGATCGACAAGGCCGTCGCCGACTGTGCTTCCTGGTCGGAAGACCTGTTCGTCTCGGTCAATCTGTCTGCATATGACTTGGCGACGAACGACATTGTGTCCGTCGTTGATGAAACGCTTGGGCGCTACAATCTCTCACCGCGCCGCCTGCATCTCGAGATTACCGAAAGCGCGCTTGTCGATGACGCCAATTCGGTTCGGCGCATTCTGGAGACATTCCGGTCTCGCGGCATCACCATTGCGATTGACGACTTCGGTACCGGCTATTCGAGCCTGAGCTATCTGGACATCCTGCCGCTCAACAAGGTCAAGATCGATCGCGCTTTCGTTGCCAATATCACCGAAGACGGACGCAAGCTCAAACTGCTCCGCGGTATCGTCAACCTCTCGCGTGAGCTCGGCCTTTCTGTCGTCGTCGAGGGCGTCGAAACCGACGAGCAGCTCAAGGTCATCCTCGAGAACGATTGTGCCGATTTGATCCAGGGCTTCATTTTCGGCGCCCCGATGCCGGCGGCTTCCTTCGTTGATCTGGCCGGCAGAATGGCCGGAAAGCGTGGAACGGCGGTATCCAAACCCGTGCGCAAGTCCGCAAGCACGGCGCGCGGCTAGCGCTTTTTGCGCCCAAACTAATCAATATTACCAGTATAAAACTGTAGTTTTGCGAGTGAAGCCCGCGAAACGGGGCTGTTGCGTTAACCAACTTCGCAATTGCCGCCACAGATTCGCCTTTTCGCCATTGCTTAACAAAAAGTTAAAGTTAAACTTTTACGCAGTGGGGTATCCAAGGGGTGCGTGCGGCTATGCGAGTTGAACAGAATGGAACTTCGGGGTTTGTGAGCCGGATGATGCGGCTTCTGGACAGCGTCGAGTACCGCCGGGTGGAATCAAGCGAGGATCTGGAGGCAGTCGCGCGCGTTCGGTACAAGGCGTATGATCCGATCGGCATGGCACCGAAAACAGGAAGCGTCCTCATCGACGAAGCCGACTTCGCGCCGAATGCCCATGTCATCGGCATCTATTACGAGGAAAGTCTCGTTTCGACGATCCGAATTCACCACGTCACACAGCGTCATCCGACCGGCATGGCGACCACTTATTTCAAGGACGTGATGGACCCGCTCCTCGATGCCGGGCGGACGTTTATCGATCCGGTGCGCTTTGCCGCCGATCCGGAAATCCTGCGGCAGCTTCCCGGCATTCCCTATCTGACATTGCGTGTGGCGACCATGGCGACCGACTTCTTCGGCGCTGACTACTGCCTGTCGGTCGTCAAGCCGAACCATAAAGCGTTCTACCAGCGCGTCTTCAACTCCAAGCCGCTGATCGAGCCGCGCCACATCATGCCATACGACATCACCGTCGGGCTCTATGGATCGGACGCGCATCAGGAGCTTCAGGGTATCTATCGTCGCTTTCCGTTCTTCAACTCGGAAGCTTTCGAGCGGCGGATGATGTTCGCGCCTGCTTCGGATATCGGTTCCCCGGTGCTTACCGTGCGGCCAACCGCGCGGCTTGCGCAGGCGAGGGTTCACTGAGACCGCCCGGTCGTGTTTGAAGTCAGAAGAGGCGGCCTCTGGCCGCCTTTTTCTTTTTAATCGATTTTCCCCTTCAAGAGGGGTCTCGGGGAGAGCGGTTTTCTTGCACAAAGGCGGGGGTTTGTGTAATCGATCTGCTCGGAGAGAAAATCGAGGGAGTTCCCAATGGCTGATCATGTCGAAGGCCCAGCCGAAGTCGGCGCCGAAATGGACTACAGCGAACACGAAAAAACCTATGCCATGTTCATGGCCGGCGCCAAGTACGGCACGCTGCATATTGTTACGCTGCTGATTGCCATGGCCTTTTTCTTCTTCACGGCGGCGGGCTTCTTCTCGAGCCTGATCCTGTTCGTGATTCTAAGCGCGATCGGCGTGGTCCTGCTGCGCTAGACTTTTTCAGGACCGGTCGTGCGTAGTCGACTACGCCGGCCGGTCTTATTGTATCCGGGGACAGGAGGGGTTTCTTGGGAGCGATCATATTTGTGGGCAGGGAGACGGACGCGGCTGAAACGCGCGTTGCCGCTTCGCCCGAAACCGTCAAGAAGCTGACCTCGCTTGGCTGCGACGTGACCGTCGAGGAGGGCGCCGGCGCAAGCTCGCGCATTCTCGACAGCGATTTCGAAAGCGCGGGTGCAACGATCGTCAAGGCGGAAGACGTCAAAAAGGCCGATGTCGTGCTGCGCGTCCGCCGGCCCTCGGCAGATGACGCCAGGATGATGAAGTCCGGCGCCATTCTTCTCACCCAGATGGATCCCTACGGCAACGAAGAGGCTCTCAAGCCCTTCGCAGAGGCCGGCGTGACCGCTTTCGCCATGGAGCTGATGCCGCGCATTACCCGCGCGCAGTCGATGGACGTCCTGTCGTCGCAGGCCAACCTCGCTGGGTATCAGGCCGTGATCGAGGCGGCCGCCTCGTTCGGCCGCGCTTTCCCGATGATGATGACGGCTGCCGGCACGGTTCCCGCCGCCAAGGCGTTCGTGATGGGCGCGGGCGTTGCCGGACTTCAGGCGATCGCCACCGCGCGTCGCCTCGGTGCGGCCGTTTCCGCCACAGACGTCCGCCCCGCCGCCAAGGAGCAGGTCGCCTCGCTGGGCGCCAAGTTCATCGCGGTGGAAGACGAGGAATTCAAGGCGGCCGAGACCTCCGGCGGTTACGCCAAGGAGATGTCGAAAGAATACCAGGCCAAGCAGGCGGCACTCGTGGCCGATCACATTGCCAAACAGGACATCGTGGTCACCACCGCACTGATCCCGGGACGTCCCGCGCCGAAGCTGATTTCGGCTGACATGCTGAAGTCGATGCGTGAGGGGTCGGTGGTCGTCGATCTGGCCGTCGAGCGCGGCGGCAATGTCGAGGGCTCGGTGATGGGCGAGGCGGCCAAGGTCGGCGGCGTGACCGTGATCGGTTACCCGAACCTCGCCGGTCGCATTCCGGCAAGTGCTTCGCTGCTTTACGCCAAGAACCTGCTTACCTTCCTGCAGACCATGATCGACAAGGAGACCCAGGAGGTCCGTGTCGACATGGAGGACGAACTCGTCAAGGCCACGGCGCTGACCCATGCGGGCAAGCTCGTTCATCCGGGCTTTGGCGGTGCAAACGACAAGGGGGATGCGTAATGGCCGGTTCCGTTCTCGACAACGCAGTTGAAAAACTCAACGAGGCGGTCGACGCAGTCAATGCCGCCGTCGCGTCTCAGGGCATGGCGGATGCCGCAGGCGCTGCCGCACATGCCGCGACGGGTGGGGCGATCGACCCGTTCATCTTCCGGTTGGCGATCTTCGTTCTCGCGATCTTCGTCGGTTATTATGTTGTCTGGTCGGTCACGCCGGCGCTGCATACGCCGCTGATGGCGGTGACCAATGCGATCTCCTCGGTGATCGTGGTCGGCGCACTGCTCGCGGTCGGCGCCTCGCTTTCGGGTTACGCCTCGGGCTTCGGCTTCGTGGCGCTGATCCTTGCATCGGTGAACATTTTCGGTGGCTTCCTCGTCACCCAGCGAATGCTCGCCATGTACAAGAAAAAAGAGAAGTGAGGGGCGGGTGATGTCTGAGAATTTCGCGGCTTTCGCCTACCTCGTTTCCGGGGTTCTGTTCATCATGGCCCTCAGGGGCCTGTCCCATCCGACCACCAGCCGGCAGGGTAATCTCTATGGCATGATCGGCATGGGGATCGCCATCCTCACGACGCTTCTCCTCGCCAAGCCGTCCTTCGGCTCGCTGGCCCTGATCGTGCTTGGGATCGCCATCGGCGGCGGCGCAGGTGCCGTCATCGCGCGGCGCATTGCCATGACCTCGATGCCGCAGCTTGTGGCGGGCTTCCACTCGCTCGTCGGTCTGGCGGCCGTTCTGGTGGCTGCCGCAGCACTCTACGCGCCGCACGCCTTCGGGATCGGCGAACCGGGCCAGATCCACGGCCAGGCGCTTGTCGAGATGTCGCTCGGCGTCGCCATCGGCGCGATCACCTTTACCGGTTCGATCATCGCTTTCCTGAAACTCGACGGCCGCATGTCCGGCAAGCCGATCATGTTGCCGATGCGACATGTGGTGAATGCCGCGCTGCTGATCGGCGTTGTCGTGCTGATAGGCATCCTGGTCGGTACCGAGAGCCATTTCGTCTTCTGGCTGATTGTCATCCTCTCGCTGCTCCTGGGTGTTCTGCTGATCATCCCCATCGGCGGCGCGGACATGCCGGTAGTCGTCTCCATGCTCAACTCCTATTCGGGTTGGGCGGCGGCCGGCATCGGCTTCACGCTCGGCAATCTTGCGCTGATCATCACCGGTGCGCTGGTCGGTTCGTCGGGTGCGATCCTCAGCTACATCATGTGCAAGGGCATGAACCGCTCCTTCATCTCCGTCATTCTCGGCGGCTTCGGCGGCGAGCAGGCGGCGGGGCAGGCAGACGATATCGACCGCACGGTCAAGCAGGGCTCGGCTGAAGATGCCGCTTATCTGATGGCGAACGCCTCGAAGGTCATCATCGTGCCGGGCTATGGCATGGCGGTGGCCCAGGCCCAGCATGCGCTGCGTGAACTTGCCGACAAGCTGAAGGCAAACGGCGTCGAAGTGAAGTACGCCATTCACCCGGTTGCGGGCCGCATGCCGGGTCACATGAACGTTCTGCTAGCCGAGGCCAACGTGCCCTATGATGAGGTCTTCGAACTCGAGGATATCAACTCGGAATTCGCACAGGCCGACGTCGCTTATGTCATCGGCGCCAACGACGTGACCAACCCTGCCGCGCGCGACGATCCGTCCTCGCCGATCTACGGTATGCCGATCCTCGACGTCGACAAGGCCAAGACCTGCCTCTTCGTCAAGCGCTCGCTCGGTTCGGGCTATGCGGGCATCGACAACACCCTGTTCTACAAGGACGGTACGATGATGCTGCTCGGCGACGCCAAGAAGATGACTGACGATATCGTCAAGGCGATCGAGGACTGACGAACTCGAACATGTCAGCAATGAAAGGCCGCGAGCGATCGCGGCCTTTTTCATTGCGTGATACAGGCGTATCGTCCCGTTATCTTTCCAGCCGGACGACACCGATGCGAACCTTCAGCGCAATTCACCGCTATCTCTTCGAAACGGATTTCGGGATCTGCGAGATCGGCTGGGG
>CEQK01001361.1_pt1 | contig 25177 bp, 33 predicted proteins | sample 531051 | NCBI WGS metagenome assembly CEQK01 (sample SAMEA2621229, study PRJEB7988) | marine metagenome | biome: marine biome (ENVO:00000447); feature: deep chlorophyll maximum layer (ENVO:xxxxxxxx); material: "saline water (ENVO:00002010), including plankton (ENVO:xxxxxxxx)" | depth 150 m
ACAAGTGAAAGCAGCTAACGTATTAAACAATGCGTTTAGTTCTTCATATGTTGGTGGAGATGGAAAAGAGCTTTGTGCTACAGACCACCCTACTGTTGCTAACGTGGATCTAAAAAATGAGTTGACTACTGCAGCTGACTTAAACGAGACTTCTCTTGAACAAGCGTTGATTGACATCGCTGATTTCAAAGATGAGAGAAATCTTAAAGTTAATGCACAAGCGAAAAAATTAATTATTCCGCCTGCATTACAGTTTGTTGCTGATAGACTCATGGAAACTCCTGGAAGAGTTGGTACTTCAGATAATGACATCAACGCAATCAGAAACATGGGAATGATTTCTGAAGGCTATGTTGTAAATCATTATCTAACAGATACTGATGCTTTCTTTATCAAAACTGACGTACCTAACGGATTAAAACATTTCGTTAGAACACCTGTATCAACTAGTATGGAAGGCGACTTCGAAACTGGTAATGTTAGATACAAGGCAAGAGAACGTTACAGCTTTGGTTGGAGTGACTGGAGAGGTATTTTCGGTTCCCCTGGAGCATAATTCACTTATGTGAAAAATTAAAGGGACCTTCGGGTCCCTTTTCTTTTGTAGACGAATGATATACAATCATAAGGACTAGGATTATATTAACTTGTTTTATCAACTGACCTAGCAGACAAGCCGAGATGATAAGACTTATTTCCGTAGGAGGAAATTATGGCAAATTCGACTTTTAACGGACCAGTCAGGTCTGAAAATGGTTTTAAAACCATTGACGTAAACTCATCAACAGGAGCAGTTACTGACGGTTTAGTAATAAACTCAGATGGTAATGTCTATACTGATAATGGTGGGCATATTCAATATGCAGCTACCACAGGATATGGACCTGCTGATTTAATTATAGGTAAGGGTGGTAGTCAATACGGCACAGCTAACCCTTATGCAGAAAGTGCTACACAGTTGTTTCCATTAGGAAGCACATTAGTTTACGGTAACAACGTTTATCGTTATGTTGAAATAGGTGGAACTGCGGTAACAGCAGGTAAACTGCTACAACATAAAGCTATTGTTTCTGATCATGCAAACATGACTGCAACAGCAGCAGTAGCAGCAGGTGAAACAGCTATTTCTGTAGAAACAGGTGGAACTGACCTAACACTTAACCAATACGCAGACGGTTATCTTTGGGTTAATGATGTAAACGGTGAAGGTCAAATGCTTAGAGTAAAATCTAACCCAGCACACGATCACTCAGCAGATCCATCAGTAGTTATCACTTGTTATGATGCACTTGCAACTGCATTAACAACAAGCTCACAACTATCTTTAATTGAAAATCCTAACACAAACCTTATTGTTGCACCAGCAACAGAAACAGGTGCGTTAATGGGGGCTACAGTTATTGATATGACAGCAGACTATTTTGGTTGGGCTGTTATTAAAGGACCCGCAGCTTTACTGACTGTAGGAACTCTAGTTGTAGGTAATGCAGCAGTTAGATCAGGCGGTACTGCAGGAGGAGTTGCTCCAGCAACAGATAACGTTTTACAAGAAGTTGGTGACGTTATGGCTGTTTCAGCAAGCACTGAGTATTCATTGATTAATATGAATTTAGGCTAGGAGTAAACTATGGCAGACGCAGTTACAAGTCAAAAAATTGTAGATACTGATAGGAAGCTAGTTTATAAATTCACTAATATCTCTGACGGCACAGGAGAATCTTCTGTTAATAAAGTAGACGTCTCTGGACTGAACACTAATAACGAAGGAGAAACCTGTACGAGAGTAACTTTATCGCAACTATGGTATGACATAGGCGGTATAAGAGTAACTCTTGAATGGGATGCGACGTCTAATGTTGTTTGTACTGTCTTAGGAGGAAGTGCAGCAGCAGGAGTAGTTTCAGGTCATATGGATTTTAGAGAATGGGGCGGTATTCCTAATAACGCAGGTAGTGGTATAACTGGCGATTTAGATTTAACGACTCATGGACACACTAACCATGATCATTACACTATAGTAGCCGAATTTGTTAAAAGTTATTAATAATGGCTACGTCAGGAACTCGTGCATTTAGTTTAGATGTAGCGACCGCAATAGAAGAAGCATACGAGCTTGCAGGATTGGAAGCTCGTACTTCTTATGATGCAGTCACAGCTCGTCGTTCTATGAATATTATGTTTGCCGATTGGTCAAACAGAGGTATTCAAATGTGGGAAGTTTCTAAAGTAGAGCTTACGCTTACTGAAGGAACTAGTGAATATACAATCAATTCTTTTGATATAGACATCTTAGATGCATATATCCAAAGAACGGTTAACGATACAGTTACTGATTATACTTTAGACAGAGTAGATAGGAATGAGTTTGTTAATATTCCTAATAAAGCAACTAAGGCTAGAGCAACTGAGTATTGGTTAGAAAGGCTAAAAAGTCCTGTTATACATCTTTATCCAACACCAGAGAACTCAACCGACAAACTCATTTACTATGTTTGGAGAACTATAGAAGACTCTTCTGCTCAAATCAATGATGTTGATATACCTACTAGGTTTATGCCGTGTTTAGTTTCAGGATTGGCTTATTATATTTGTTTAAAAAAGAATATACAGAAACTTCCTATAATGAAAGAACAATACGAACAAGATTTAAGAAACGCTATGAGGTACGATGAAGACCGCTCTCCTTTAAGAATTGTTCCTAAACATGAGTATATATAATGGCACATGCTTCAGGTAAATACGCTTACTTTATCTGTGACACTTGTGGTTTTAGATACCCCTATAAAAAAGCTAAAGGTAATTGGGAAAATTTTAGAACGTGTTCTGAATGTTACGAACCTAAACATCCACAACTTGATCCACCACATATAACGGCAGACGCAGAGTCTTTATGGAAACCTAGACCTGATGTTCCTTTGCCGCAAAGCCAATTAGGAGTTATAATCACTACAAACGCAGGCAGTGGAATGACTTTTGCTTCGGACCCAATAGGAACTGATTTTGATGGTTTTGGAGCAACTACTGAAATAGGAAACGTAACGGTGAATACATAATGGCAGGATTTACATATAGCGGATTAAAAACAGCAGTACAAAATTATTTAGATAATACTGAAACAACTTTTGTTAATACGTTAGACACCTTTATACAAACAACAGAAGAACGTATTTTAAAATCGGTACAACTTCCTGTGTTTCGTAAAAATGTAACAGGTAGTGCTACTGCTGATGTTGAATATTTACAAACACCAGACGATTTTTTATCACCTTTTAGTTTAGCTGTAATAGATTCAAGCAATAACTACACCTATTTACAACTTAAACACGTAACCTGGATCAGAGACTATACACCAGCACGAGCCACAACAGGGCAACCCATTTACTATGCTTTATTTGATAACAACACTTTTATACTGGCACCTACTCCACCAAGTGCATTAAGTTTCGAATTACATTACAACTACAGACCTGCTTCTTTAACCACTGTAGGTGATAGTAATCAAAGTTGGTTATCTGAAAACGCCCCTAATGCTATGTTATACGGTTCTTTAGTAGAAGGAGCTGTTTTTATGAAAATGTCACCAGACACGATTATGATGTACGAACAAAAATATCAAGAAGCATTAGCTATGTTAAAACTTTTAGGTGAGTATAAAGACGTAAGAGATGAAGCTAGAAACGATCAAATAAAAATAATGCCGCAAGGAACGACAAATGTTTAGTGTAGATGTATCAAGTAGTTTAGGAAAAGTTGGAGTTCAAACAACAGAAAACAAAGGTTTAAGTCCAGAGTATTGGACTGAAAGAATAATGGAACGACTAGTTGCGGTTAGTGATAATGCAGATCCTATGGTAAAAGCACAGGCTGAAGCGTTTAAAGAAACTATACAAAAAGTCGTTTTGTTGTATATGAAACAAGCTATATTAAGCGATAGAGCGACTGTAGCAGGTTTACTAGAAAAACAAGGTCATAAAGAAATGGCTGATATTATAAGGAGGCTATAATGGCAATAACCCAAGCAATGTGCACTTCATTTAAAGTAGAACTGTTGAAAGGCGTACATAATTTTACAAACAGTTCTGGAAATACATTTAACTTGGCACTATACACAAGTAGTGCTAGTTTAGGTGCAAGTACAACTGCTTATACAACAAGTAATGAAGCAAGTGGAACTAACTATACTGCAAAAGGCGGTGCTTTAACAAACGTAACACCAACATCTTCAGGAACAACAGCGTTAACTGATTTTGCTGACCTTACGTTTTCAAATGCCACTGTAACTGCAAACGGAGCAATGATCTTTAATGATAGTGCTTCAGGAGACCCTGCGGTTGCAATTTTAGCATTTGGCGGAGATAAAACTTCTACAGCAGGAGATTTTACTATTCAATTTCCAGCTGCTGATGCAAGTAACGCGATAATAAGAATCGCGTAGTTTAGCTTATGGCTAATATTAACGGTTGGGGTAGAGGTACTTGGGGTCAACTAACCTTTGGTGAACCACTTCCTGTAGCCGTTACAGGAGTAGTCGGAACTACAGCACTAGATGATGGTACTGCAGTTCAAGCGGCAGCTGTTACAGGTGTTTCAGCAGTCGCGTCAGCTAGTACACTAGGTGACGAATCAGTATCTGCTGCTGCTAATGTAGCCGTTACAGGAAACGTAGGAACTTCGGCATTAGGTACGGAGTCGTTAAGTACTAACAACAACCTGGATGTTACAGGTTTTGCTGGTACAAGTGCTTTAGGAAGTGTGACGCCTACAGCAGACGCAATAGTCACGATTACAGAAGGTTTTGGGTTAACCTCTGCACTGAACACAGTTAATGTTTGGGGACAGGTAGCACAAGGGGTATCAACAACGTATACTCCTGTTTCCACCACTCAAACACCAAATTGGCAAGAAGTTGCTTAATATTTATGAAAAATAAGGTATAATCAAAACGGAGACTGAAAAATGGCAAGTACATATGTTAACAACCTAAGATTAAATGAGATGGCTACTGGAGATGCCAGTGGAACTTGGGGAACAACAACTAACACTAACTTAGAGTTAATCGGAGAAGCGTTAGGCTATGGCACAGAAGCCATAACAACAAACGCAGACACACATACATCAACAGTAGCTGACGGTGCTTCTGATGCAGCAAGAGCTATGTATGTTAAATACACAGGAACATTAGACTCAACCTGTACTATTACTATTGCACCTAACACTATGAAAAGAGTGCAAATTATTGAAAACGCTACTTCAGGCTCTCAGTCAATAATAATCAAACAAGGAACAGGAGCAACTGTAACTATTCCGACAGGAAGAGTATCTGTTGTTTATTTAGATGGAGCAGGTTCAGGAGCAGCAGTAGTAAATGCTTTTACTGATTTAGATTTAGCAGGAACACTTAGTATCGCAGGTAATGTTGCAGCAGCAGCAGACATGACGGTAGGAGACGATTTAACTTTATCTTCAGACGCAGGTGTTTTGGGTTTCGGTGCTGACACTGATGTAACATTAACACACGTAGCTGATACAGGTTTATTATTAAACAGCACAAGACAATTACAATTCGGTGACTCTGGTACATACATACATCAATCAGCAGACGGAGTATTAGATTTAGTTTCTGATACTGAAATAGAAATAAACGCTACCACTATTGATATAAACGGTGCTGTAGATATTTCAGGCAATGCTTTAGTAAGCGGTGAAGTACAAACAGCTAATATAGGCTATACAGATGGCGACAACGCTATAACGATTGCTGATGGCGGCGGTATTACTGCAGCAAACGGTATTACTTCTACAGCAGCCGCTAACACTTTTGGAGCTACATCATTTAACGATGCCGATATAACTAATGTAGGTTCAATAGCTTTAGACACTATAACTAATGATGGTACAGATATAACTCTTGATTCAAGTGGAGATATTATTCTTGATGCTGATGGGGATAATATTTTTTATAAAGCGGGAGGTTCTAGCTTTTATTCAATTTCTAATGTAAGTGGAGATTCATATTTAGGCGTAGAACAATCAGATAAAGATTTAGTAATTAGGGGTAATGATGGTGGTTCAACAATCACAGCTCTTACCCTTGATATGTCTGATGCAGGTGCAGCTACATTCAATGGAGTAGTAACAGCAGATGCAGGGGTAAAAATAGATAATATTACTATTGATGGCACAGAAATAGATTTATCAAGTGGTAGTCTAACTATAGATGCACATACAGATATTATTCTTGATGCAGATAGTGGTGTGTGGAGATTTAAAGATGATGGCACAACTTTAATGCAATTTGCAAAAGATGGTGCGACTATGAAAATATATAGTGCTGTTTCTGATGCAGATATTATTTTTCAAGGTAATGATGGTGGTTCTACAGTTAATGCCCTTACCCTTGATATGTCAGCAGCAGGTGCAGCTACATTTAACAATAAAGTTACAGCAACAGAATTAGAAATAGCAACTTCAGCTTCAGATGTAGGAGTTGATTTAACACTTAATGGTAATAAATCATCTAATGGTGCGGTAGCTAGTATTACTTTTGAAAACAATACTGATAGTGTATCTATGATAAGAGCTAGTAGAGTAGGTGGCAATAATGATGCTGCTGATTTAAGTTTCTTTACACAAGCTACAGGTGGTTCTAACTCTGAACGAATGAGAATTAGATCCGATGGTGGTGTAGCAATCGGACTTGAGAATGATGGTTATAGTTCCCAAATACTTTCAGTAAAAGCAGGTAGTGGCGATGAAGTTCTTTTTGGAGAAAGCACAGATGCTAATTGTTTTGCTTCATTTAGAGATAATAGCAGCTCAGCGAATATAGAATTTGGAGCTATAGCGAACGCACACATACTTAGATCAGACACTACAGTAAGAATAAGAGTGGATGGCGATGGACTTAAATTTGGTAGTGATACAGCAGCAGCTAATGCTTTAGATGATTATGAAATAGGAACGTGGACACCAACGCTTATTGGAAGTACAACTAACCCTGTATACGGAACAAGTACTGCGGTTGGTGATTATGTCAAAGTAGGAGATATAGTACATGCTACTTTTCTTATAATAGTCACTTCTGTAAGTAATGTGGGAGCTGGCAACAAGTCTGTCGATGGATTGCCATTTACTAACAATCAAAACTCATATCAGCAAGTAGGTACGATTGGATATAATGACGTTTGGCCAGACGCCGTCACAAGATTTTATATGACAGGGGGTAATTTAACGATTATGCCCACAGGTGTAACGCAAAGTAACTATACAGGTGACGTGACCACAGGATATTTTGCTGGACAAATATCTTTTCAAACCAGTGATTAATGAAATTTTATGTTGAATGGATGTTTAACATGGACAGGTGCAATAAAGCACGATAATAAATAGGAGAAGAAATGGCATTAGTAAAAGAAACAGTAGTTGACAAAATATCTTCGTTAGAAAACGGAGTTATTCATATAAGAACAGCTACGATTGTAAAAGAAGGAACAGACGCTAAAGGATATACTGAGCTTAGCAGAAGTTTTCATAGACATGTCTTAGAGCCTAGACTTAAAAATGATTCTGGTTGGTATGACCCAGATATCAGCGGAGAAGACTCTAAAGTTCAAGCAATAGCAAACGCTACTTGGACAACAGACATTAAAAATGCTTATGAAACTTGGAATTACGGCGAATAATTTTTAATTATTAAACTAACCACACCGACAAGTGTGCATAAAACCATAGGAGGATTATATGGATAATAAAGAAACTGTCAAACAAGAAGAAAATAAAGCTGTTATAGGTGATAAAGAAATATTAGAGTCAGAAATGACTCCTGAACAACAATATCTTGCTAAACAAATAACAGACCTAAGAAACAAAAAAGCAAAAATAACATTTGATTTAGATCAAATCGAAGCTGCTTTAAATGTTTTTCAAAACACTTTTATACAGTCTACACAAGAAGTAGCTGATGAAATATTAAAAGATGAAAACACACAGGAGAAAAAATGAGTATCTTAAAAATTATAATGATAATTAACGCTATTGTTACAATAGCAAGTTTAATTGCAGCACTTACACCTACACCAAAAGATGATAACTTTTTTAAAAAAGTTTATTCTATCATTGATTTATTTGCAATAAACATAGGTAAAGCAAAGGATAAATAGTGGCTACAGTTAAAGACGCATTAGCAGAACTAAATGCACACGAAAGAGAATGTGCAATTCGTTACGAATATATAGAAAAAAGACTTGACGAAGGCTCTGCAAAGTTTAAAAGACTCGAAATGCTTCTTTGGGGAATATATCCATTTATAGTAGGATCAATCATCCTAGCTAAGTTTTTATAGGAGCATTAAATGCCTCTGCAAAAACTTTTATTTAAACCAGGAATAAATAAAGAAGGAACCGCTTACTCTAATGAGGGGGGATGGTTCAATTCTAATCTAGTGCGTTTTCGTAAAGGATTACCAGAAAAAATAGGTGGGTGGATAAAAGCCTCTAGTAATTCTTTCAAAGCAACAGGTAGAGCACTTCACGCATGGGTTGATTTAAACGGCACTCGGTATCTTGGATTAGGCACTACTTGGAAATATTACGTATTAGATGGTTCGACTTTTCATGATATAACACCAATACGTGCAACAACAACTAACGGTATTACTTTTGCAGCAACTGATGGTTCTGCTACAATAACAGCAACAGATTCAAGTCATGGAGTAGTTACAGGAGATTTTGTAACTATTTCAGGAGCTGTAAGTTTAGGAGGGAATATTACAGCCTCTGTTTTAAATCAAGAATACCAAGTTGTTTCAGTCCCCAGTACAAATACATTTACGTTTACTGCAACAGCCACAGCAAATTCTAGCGATAGTGGTAACGGTGGTTCTGGTGCAGATGCTGTTTATCAATTAAACGTTGGTTTAGATGTTTATGTTCCCTCTACTGGGTGGGGATCTGATTATTGGGGAGCAGGAACATGGGGCAGTGTATCTGCACTAGGTGCAACAAATCAGTTACGTATTTGGACACATGATAATTTTGGCGAAGATTTAATAATTAATGCTCGTGGTTCTGGTGTTTTTTATTGGGATGAAAGTTCTGGGGTAGAAACGAGAGCAGTGGCTTTATCAGACCTTACAGGAGCAAACCTAACTCCTACACTAGCATTACAAGTTATGGTTTCAGACGTAGATAGACATGTTATTTGTTTTGGTGCAGATCCTTTAAACGATTCAGGAACCGCTAGAACTGGAGCAATAGACCCAATGTTTATAGCATGGAGTGACCAAGAAAATGTTACGCAATGGGAACCATTACCAACAAATACAGCAGGTTCTTTTAGACTCTCAGCAGGTTCTGCAATAGTAGGTGCAGTAAGAGCAAGACAAGAAACTTTAGTTTGGACAGATACGTCATTATATTCAATGACTTTTGTAGGTCAACCGTTTACTTTTTCAGTTAATTTAGTTAATGAAGGTGTAGGTCTTGTTGGACCTAATGCTATGGTAAACACTCCTAAAGGTGTTTTTTGGATGGATAAAAAAGGTTTTTATACCTACACAGGACAAGTTCAAGAATTGCCTTGTTCTGTTACTGATTATGTTTTTAGTGATATTAACCAAACACAAAGTTATCAAATATTTGGTTTTGTTAATAAAGCTTTCGATGAAGTTGGTTGGTTTTATTGTTCAGAGGATGAAACAGTTATAGATAAATACGTTACGTATAATTACGAAGAAAATCTTTGGATGATAGGAAATCTTTCTAGAACCTGTTGGTTAGATGAAGGTATTTTTCCAGACCCTAAAGCAACTTCTTCCTCTAATGATGTTGGATATCTTTATAATCATGAATCAGGGGTAGACGCCGACGGCTCTGCCATGACTAACGTGTTTATAGAGTCTAGTGATTTTGATTTAGGAGAAGGAGACGAATACCAATTTATTAGTAAAGTTATTCCTGATATTAAATTTACAGGTAACGCTGATACAGGTGCTAGTGGGCAAACTTTAGATATCGTTTTAAAACGAAGAAATTATCCAGGAGAAGATTTAACTACGGCTGTAACAGGAGCTTGTACTTCAGTTACTACTAAAATAGACACTAGAGTTAGAGGAAGACAAGCAGTGCTAAGACTACAATCTAACGATACAGATACAACAGTTATTGGAATGAGTTTTAGAGCGGGAGCTACACGTATAGAAACCCAAGCAGACGGTAAAAGATAATGGCTAAGTTATTAGAAACAAAACTTCCTGTAGCTATAGGACCTATTGATCCAGCATTATTTAATCGTTTAGTTAGAGTATTAGAATTAAGTTTAAATAAAGTTGATGTAAATTCAACTGTAAATGTTAATGAAACAGAAAGAAATCTTAGTCAGTTTAATACTGGCGATATTATTTGGAATTTAGCGACACAACAATTACAGTTATGGACAGGAACACAATGGGTAGATATATACAAAGGCTCCGAAAACGGGGTAGAGGGTATTTCTCAATTAGGACAAATAAGTGTTTCGACTGGTGGGGACACAACAATAGTGATAGGGGACATAGCGTCTGGCTACGGAACCGAAAACTGGTACACGTAAGGAGACGAGTTATGGATATGAAAAAACTACAAAAAGAATTAACTTTTGATGAGGGCTGTATCGATAAAGTTTATCTAGATCATCTAGGTTATCCAACATTTGGTATAGGTCATTTAATATTAGAAACAGACCCTGAGCATGGTCAAGACGTTGATACGCCTGTATCTGAAGAAAGAATAACAGAGTGTTTTGAAAAAGACATACAAAACGTGATTAATGATTTAGATAGAAACATGATTTGGTGGAAAAATTTACCAGAAGATTTACAAAGAGTTATGGCTAATATGTGTTTTAATTTAGGTATAACTAGATTATTAAAGTTTAAAAAGTTTTTAAGTGCAATGGAAAACCATAATTGGGATAAAGCTGCAGTTGAAATGTTAGATAGTCGTTGGGCTAAACAGGTAGGTCCACGAGCTATAAGATTAAAAGATAGAGTTTTAAATGGAGAAAACTTATGATGAAAAAAGCTAAATACATGAGAAAAGGTGGAGCAATAAAAAGCTCTAAATATAAGAAAAAAGGCGGCTCTAAGAAAAGAGTCATGAAAAAGAAGAAAAGCAAGAAGAAGTAAGTGCCTTCCCTCATAAGTAATATCCCTCATTTTAAATGTTGGGTACGTAGGGAATTTACTGCTAATCACCAAAAATATCATGGTGAGTTTCTTCATGCAATAGCTTTTGCTGTGAACACTATTCCAGATAGGTCGTTAAGTTTTCAAGTTGTTTTTACAGGTTGTGAAACAGAATATGATGATTGGGAAGAAGGAAATATACACGGAGGAGCTATGTGGGCTAGAATGCCAATACAGGGATTAATAGCTGATATTCCTGTTGAAGACTGGGCTATTCCTATGGAAGACCATATAGCACAACCTTGGGATTGTGAATCAAGAGACCATTCTGTTATAGTTATGGATAGAGTTAGTTCTAGTCCATGGCTTTGCAAAATAGACGGAAAGTTTTATACTGGTAAGTATATGTTTACGGTGGACTATACAAATAACGCTATTGCTGATTGTCCCGCACAACATAAACAATCTCATGTATTATATATAACTGAAGATTGCGAATGGAAAGGCAACATAGTTGCTTTACCTAATAACAGGGTAAGAGCGACTAGTCCTGCGTTATGGGTGACTGGAGAAGGAGCACCTGACTTTACTCCTTCACAACACACTCACTCTGCAGAAGGACATGAGAGTTATCTAGACCCATCAATAACTTTTAATAATTTATATGAGGATTAAATATGGCAGCAAAAAAGAAAACACATAAAACTAAAGACGGCAGAATAGCTAAAAAAGGTCTTTATTACAACATAAATAAAAAACGTAAAGAAGGCAGAAAAATGCGTAAAAAAGGAGCTAAAGGTGCACCAACAGCGGCTGCTTTTAAACGTTCTGCTAAAACAGCTAAAAAACCTAAAAAGAAAAGTAAGAAAAAATAATGGCTAAAAAACGTAAAGAAAAGTCTATAAGACGTACCACTAAAGGTAAAGGTGCAAATTACCGTCCTACTAAAAGTGGGGCAGGCATGACTAAGAAAGGCGTTAAAGCATATAGAAAAAAGAATCCTGGAAGTAAATTAAAAACAGCTGTAACAGGAAAAGTTAAAAAAGGAAGCAAAGCAGCAAAAAGAAGAAAGTCTTATTGTGCTAGAAGTGCAGGACAGATGAAGAAATTTCCTAAAGCGGCTAAGAATCCTAATTCAAGATTGCGACAAGCAAGAAAAAGGTGGAAGTGCTAATGTATGAATATGGTTGTACGGTTGAAAGAGTTGTTGATGGGGACACTATTGACGTTGTTTTGGATCTTGGGTTTGACATTAGGTTTAAGTCTCGTGTTCGTTTATATGGTATTGATACTCCCGAGTCACGTACTCGTGACAAAGATGAGAAAGTTAGAGGAAAAATGGCTGCGACTTTCTTAAAGAATGCTGTAGATAAGGGAACTAAAATTGTTATAGAAACTAAATTAAAAGATTCTAGAGGTAAATACGGCAGAGTTTTAGGTAATGTTATTGTTGATGGATTAAATATTAATGAAACTATGGTAATAAATCATTTAGCTGTTGCTTACTTTGGTCAATCTAAAAATGATGTAGAAGCAGAGCATTTAATCAATAGGGAAAAGTTAATAGAACTAGGGAAATTTACACCCGTAGAGGATTAGTATGGAAGAAAAAATAATAGATGAAACAATAAAAAGAAAACTAGAACTTGATATAGATGTCACGTCTAAAAACGATGGTGATAATCCTTATATAAAATGGGTGCATCTAGCTAAGACTATAGATGCTTGGCGTATTTTTCCTAGAGTGTTTGTTAGTGTTTATATTGTTTTATTGTATAAAGTAGTTATTTGGTTTATGGAACTGCCAGAACCTAATTTAGAACAAGCAGGTCTTGTGTCTATCGTTGTAGGAGCTATGGCAGCAGTGTTTGGAATATATGCAGGAACATCAGGGCAAAGTAAAAAATTTAAAGGAGAAGACAAGTGAAAGTATTTGCTACTGAATTTAAGGTCGGAGATGAAATATACGACGGACCATATATTTATGCTAATTCTTTTGAAGAAGCTGAAATGGAAGCAGTAGTTTATGGTGTTATTGTTGTTGGTATAGTAACCGCTATTATTAATAACGAAGAAGGTACAGAATGGAACAGGGTTTTGCATTAATAGCCGAAGTTGGCGTTCCTATTGCAGGTGCGTTAGTCATGGCGTATTTTATATTTTTAATTATGAAACAACTTATGGGTGGTTTAGTTGATGAAATAAAAACAGTTCAAGGTATTACTAAAATGTTAATTACCAGAGCGTCTATTATGAATAACGACATGATAAGAATAGATACAAGCGTATCGAGTGCATTAAACATAGCACCAGACCTAGACAGGATAGCAAGAGCAGAAAATTTTGTAGAAGATGGAAAGATAGATGCTAGAAGGGATTAATGGATGTAGCTCAATTAATAGCAGATTTTGGTTTTCCTGTAGTGATGGTGGTAGGACTGGGTTACTTCGTTTATTATGTATGGCAAACGATAACGAATACAATAGACCCAGCAGTGCAAGAAATGAAAGGCACAATTATAAGATTAACAGATCAACTTCGTTTATTAGACCAAGACATGATACGATTACAACAAAAAGTCAATACAGTATTACAGCTAAAAGAGCAGGAGGTATTGAATGACAATAAAAAAGAAAAGAGGACGACCAAGCAACGCGGAACTAAAACAAAGAAAACAAGAAGCTGAAAAAGTTTTAATTGCTCGTATAGTCGGTGTTATTGGTGTAGTTTTATTAGGAGCTATATTTGTTCAAAATGTTTGGTCTGACCAAATAGTACATAAATTTAAATCACCTAGTTTTAACGGAGTTGGTACATCATCACATTACCTAACGATAGAGAATCAAGAATTTAGTCGTAAACTTACACTCAAAGAAGAAATAAAAGCGTTACAAGACGAAATTAAAAGAGAAAAAGAAAATTCTACTCTTGCAAGATTTATGCGTAATCTTGAATCAAGAGTGTATGCTGAGTTATCTAGACAGTTAGTGGCAAACCTGTTTGGGGAAACACCTCAAAATTCAGGTACAATAACCTTGGAGGGCAACACCATTGAATATACAAGCGATGGCACAACATTAACCCTAACTATAACTGAGTCAGATGGTACAATTACAACGATCGTTATTCCTATCGGTACTTTTACTTTCTAGTTGTTCTACTTTTGATCAACTTGAAGATACGTACGAACATAGGTTTCAAGCACATAATGTAGTTTCTATACAAGAACTACAATCTCCTTATTTACGTGATGTAGAAGTTCCTAAAGTCAGTCCTGTTGTTGCTGTATATCCTACGGCATTTACTGATCAAACAGGGCAACGTAAAAGTAACAGTGAGTTTGCTTTGTTTAGTACCGCAATAACCCAACAACCAAACGCACTTCTTATCCGAGCTTTAAAACACGCAGGTAATGGTCAGTTTTTTAGAGTTGTTGAAAGAGTTGGTTTAGATAACCTAACTAAAGAAAGACAATTAATACGTTCAGCAAGGGAACAGTTTGCAAGCGAAGAAGAAAAGAAAAAACAATTAGCACCGTTATTATTCGCAGGTATTTTAATAGAAGGTGCTGTTATATCTTATGAATCTAATTTAGAATCTGGGGGTTCTGGTGCAAGATATTTAGGTATTGGTACTAGCGTTCAATATAGGGAAGATAATATTACAGTTAGTCTTAGAATGGTTTCTGTAGCTACAGGAGAAGTATTGTTAGAAGTATTAAGCCAGAAAACTATTTTTAGTTATGGCAAATCTAATGACGTATTTAGATTTATTGAAGCAGGTACTGAACTAGTAGAAATAGAAATGGGTAACGCAAGAAACGAGTCATCTACCATAGCTTTAATGAAAGCTATTGAGGGTGGTGTGTTAGAAATAATTAAACAAGGTTATGAAAGAGGTTATTGGGTTTTACAAAACGAGGAAAAAAAGGTAGAATGAAATTATGATGATGAAGAAGTGCATACAACTTTTGTTATGTCTTACTTTATTTCCGTTATTTGCGGCTGATAATGAGATATATGTAGATCAGTCAGGAACTGGTGCCAATATAGACCTAGAGCAACTAGGTATTTCTAATATTATTGGTGGTCTTAATTCAACATCAGGCAGCTTGAATCCTTTCGATTTAGATGGAACAGGAATGACATTAGACATCAATATGATTGGTGCAACTAATAAATTTCTTGGAGATATAACAGCTAATAGTTTTACAGGAGCTTACAACTTTACAGGCTCAACTAATAATTTCACTATACAAGTAGACCCAACGAATACTTATGGGGCTAATAGCTCTAACCACAATGTTGCTGTTACAGGCAGTAGCAATACGTTCACTTTAAATCAAGGAACGACAGCGTTAGCAGCATCTTTAGATTTAGACTGGATAATACAAGGATCTAATAACACGGTCACATCAACAATAAATATTGATGGGGCTACTAACTTTATGGATATTGACGGTAGTGATAACACAGTTACTTATTTAGGAACAGGTGTAAATGCTTCAGCAGGTGGATATTTTTACCTAGATCATACAGGCGGACAAAGAACATTTAATATCCAACAACTGAGTACCCAAGATAATGACTGGCTTAAAATTATATCCGTCGGTGGTAATGCTGCTTCTTCTGTGTGTGTCGTCCAAAACGATCAAGGCACAAGTCTCGGATGCTGATATTGGTGGCATATCTGAATTAAACGGTTCAGCACAAATACTAAGAGACAAACCATACGAAGCTAATTTAAAGTTTGCTATTCAAAGCAACGATGAAGCCATAACAACAAATGGTCGTATGGCTATTACATTTCTTGATAATTCTACAGTAAAACTTACCGAACACTCTCAACTTCTTATAGATGAATACATCTATGACCCTGATCCTAGTAAAGCAAAAATGGCTCTTACGTTTGGTCTTGGCACAGCAAGGTTTATTACAGGTAATCTAAACCGTATAGATAAACAAAACATCACACTTAAAACACCTACGGCAAACATAGCAATTCGTGGAACAGATTTCACAGCGACTGTTGACGAACTAGGACGTTCACTTATTATTTTACTTCCAGACCCTTTAGGTTTATCTAGTGGAGAAATAGAAGTAGTTACTGCTATGGGAACCGTTATATTAAACAAACCGTATGAAGCAACTACAGTAAGTGTATTTGAATCTGCTCCTACTAAACCTGTTATCCTGGATTTAACGTTAGATGTAATAGATAATATGCTCATCGTCACTCCTCCCAAAGAAGAACAAAGTATTGAAGAAGAAACTACTACAGCACAAACAGATAGCGTATTAGATTTTAACGACTTAGACATAGACTATCTTGCAGAAGATTTTTTAAAAGAAGATAATTTAGAATTTACTGAACTAGATATAAATTATCTTGACGTAAATTATTTAGAAGATTTATTAAATGTATTAGATGCATTAGCTGTAGCAGAAGAAGAAGATCAATTAGCACAAGCAACAAGCACACAAATATCAGGAACTCTTTTAGGTAAAGACCCAGATACACAGATAACAACTTTAATAACAGGCAATGTTATTAGCTTACGAAGACAAGTAAATGAAAGTGTACGAGTTGATTTAGATGGTGGTAATGCTTATACGGTTATTTTGATACAGGACGGGGTATCTAATATAATTAAAGTTAATGGAGGAAGTGATAGCGTAATTACTATTACTCAAAGTGATTAATGAAAAAACTGATAATACCTATATTAGCAATACTTGTATTACCTTTATTATTTCAAACAACGCCGACAGAAATACTTAAATTAAAAACGTTTGATGCCTTAATACAAGAACAAGAACCGTCTGGTAATTTTGTTATTCTAAATATAACTGAAGACGATGTAGAAAGAGAAGGGGGTTATCCATTACCTAGAGAACGTTTAGCTAATATACAGTTAGAAATATTAGGCAAAGGAGCCATAGGTGTTGGTTGGGTTATTTCTTTTCCACAAGCAGACAGAATGGGCGGAGACCAAAGATTTGCTAGTTCGTTAGGTTATGCACCAAGTGTAATAGCTACGTTTGAAGACGGTAATCAAAACTATCCTAAAACAACAGGAACAGTAATTAAAGGACCTGATGTTGGTGGTCTTTCTTCTACAGGAGTAAAACGAAATTTTTATCTATACGATGACGTACCACAAGGAGTTGCTATAGCCCCTACTGAAGTAGACCAGTTAGTTAGACGTATTCCACTTTTATTAAGAACTCCTGACGGTTGGACTGCTTCTTTCGGAACACATGTGTTAAAAAGTTTAACAGAAGCCCGTACGTATATTATTACGACTAATGAAAATGGTGTACAAGAAATAGCTGTTAGAGGAATACCACCAGTTAAAACAGATAGTCTTGGTCGTAAGTGGATTAGTTGGGTAGATACACCACAAACAGATTTACAGGAAATGGACGTAAACGGTAAATTCGTATTTGTAGGCGTTACCGCTAATGGAGTAATGCCGCAAGTTGCAACTCCTGTTGGTTTACTTGAACCACATAAAATACAAGCAGCACTTGCAGAAAGCATTCTTATACAAGATAGTCCTTATATACCTGATTACGCATTAGCTTTAGAACTTTTAATATTTATAGTGTCTGTGGTGCTCGTATGGGCGTTTATAAGCTATTTAGGGATAACGTGGGGCGTAAGCTTAGCTTTACTTACGATGGCTTTAACGGGCGTATACGGTTACTACACGATAACCACAGGTCTTTTGATAGATGTTACGTGGTCTTTAGTTTCGCAGTTTATCGCAGGAGCTATAGCTTTTTATTTAAGATTTAGAGAACAATACAAACTTAGACAACAAATTAAAAAACAGTTTGAACATTATCTTGACCCTAGACAAGTTAAACGTTTACAAAAAGACCCTAGCTTATTGAAATTAGGTGGTGAAAAAAGAAGGTGTACTTTCTTGTTTACAGACGTTAGAGGATTCACAGCTTTATCTGAAACACTTTCACCAGAAGAAGTAACTTCGATAATGAATAAAGCATTAACAATACAATCTGATGCAGTACAAAAATATGGAGGAATGGTAGACAAGTATATTGGCGATGCTATGATGGCAATATTTAATGCACCTATGGATTTAAAACATCACGAACAAGTAGCTGTAAAATGTGCAAAAGAAATACAAGAAAATATAATAAACGCTGATATTGGTGTAGAAATTGGTGTAGGTGTAAATACAGGTGAAGCGGTTATAGGCAACATGGGTAGTGATACTAGGTTCGATTATTCAGCCATAGGAGATGCTGTTAATACCGCTGCTAGACTAGAATCAGCAACTAAAGAAGCAGGTGTAAACATACTAATAGGGAAAGAAACAGAGCTTTACTGTGGTATAACACTAAGACCGTTAAAACCAATAAAAGTAAAAGGTAAAGAAAAACCTTTAAAAATATACACTTTTTGATATATAATCAATATATCAGCTATTGTGCTGCAGCTTACGGGGTGAGCTTTAACTCGCAAATACGTGTAAACACGCTGGAGAACCAATGACTGGAGTAGATAAAAAGACATATCTAAAGAAAAAAGGGAGTCGTTCTGACTTCTATATTTACACGTCTAAAGGAAAGAAACAAAAAACTAGGAGCCGCTTCTAGTGAGTAAAGCATTAGTTAAAAATCCTGAACTATCGTATCAGGAAGCTTGCGAGTTTTTCGATTATAAAGAAAACAAAATAAAATTTCAAAACAAAATAAAAAAGTTTGAAGCAGCAATTACTAAACACTGTGAAGAAAACAACAACCAAGAACTAAGTAATCAAATAACAGGTCAAACCGAAGGAGCTGTTACGCATAACTTTGCAGATGGTCAGTATATAAGACAAATAGTTATGCCTAAAAATTTACTAGTTTCAACTAAAATACATTCTAAAAACCATCCTTTCTTTATTATGAAAGGCGAAGCATCTATTTATAGTGATAAAGGTGTAGAGCGTATAAAAGCACCTTTTCATGGAATAACTGAAGCAGGTACAAAAAGAGTTTTATATATACATGAAGAATGTACTTTTATAACAGTACATAGAACAGATTGTTTAAATATTGATGACGTTGTAAACGAAATAACCGTTGATGATTTTTCTAAACTAAAATTAAAAGGTTTCGATGTAAAACAAATAGATAAAATTATAGAGGATTTAACATGAGTTTAGGAGTAATAGCAACATTAACAGCGGTAGGCGTTGCAACTAATGTTATAAGTAGTAAAATTGCTGGCGATCCTGATATGCCCGCACAAATCGGCAGTGGTACTTCACCCTCATTAAGTCCTGGACCTGACATGGAAATAGCTCCTGTTGCAGGTAGTGAAGTACAAGAGTTTGGAGATTTTCAATTCGAAAATTTAGCCAAACCTGATGACGGTCAACAAGAACTTATATTACGACAATTACAAGAAGCGGGTGTAGACGTAGCTGATTTAGATCAATACGGTCTTGCAGGTATGGCTGTAGGTGGTTATCTAAACAGAGCTAACGGCGGTAATTTAGGTATTATAGAATTATTAAAACAAGAAGGTTTAATTCCTGAAGACCCTCCTGAAATGACAACAGGTGTTTTAGATGTAAATTTTTCTGAAATAGAAATGCCTGATCCTGAAGACTTAATGGAAGAACAGATGTTTGCGGATTTGAGTCCTGAAATAACTCCTCCAGAACTTCCTGAAATGGAATTAAGTAGATTGGAAAAAATGGAACAATTTATAGAGGGTCAAGACCCTATGGTTTCTGCTGCGATGTATAAAGGATTAGGAGACATAGGAACAGCAATATTCCAAAGATTATTAGGCGGGAAAGATAAACCTAGAGGAAGTTTAGTTAGAACTGAAACACTTCCTGGAAACGCAGCTAGAAGAAGATCAAAATTAAAAATGAATCCTATAGGTGGTTCAACTGTTACTTTTGCTAACGAAGGTAAAGTATTACAAAGACCTATGTTCATGCCTCATGGTGGTGCTATGCACGGTCCAGGAGGTCCTAAAGATGATTTAATTCCTGTTATGGCGAGTAACGGAGAATATATGTTATCGAAAGCGGCAGTCGATGCAGCAGGCGACGGTAGTCATGCTATGGGTATTGCTAGATTAGATGCATTTAATAAAGCAGGTAATAAGAGATATGGCTAGTAGAGAAGAACAAGAATATTCCAGTCAAGCCCCCGCCCCGTATATAGGGCAATTTTTACAACAGGATATATTCCCGTACGCACAACAGTTTTTAAGACAACAATTTAGTCAACTGGGTGAAGCGGATTCTAGTCCGTTTACGTATACAGGACAAAGGGTAGCGGGTTTCGACCCTAGAGAACTTTATGGTATGCAACTTGCAGATCAAGCGATTGGTAGTTATAGACCGTATTTAGGAGCACAAGCAGGTTTATTAGACGAAGCAGCAGGTATTTCTAGAGGCTCTCTCATGAGAGGTCAAGACGAAATATCTAGAGGACTTGGTGCGGGTAGAGGATTATCTGCATTAGGAGCAGGGATTACACAAGACGCAAGATTTGATCAATCAGGTAGAGGACTTATAGAAGGTGCTAGATTTGGTCAATCAGGCAGAGATTACCTTAGAGGAGGAGTTCCTTCTTTTGGGGAAGCTCAACAGTTAACAAGAGCAGGAGCACCTAATTTAGACTTAGCTAGATTAGAAACAGCTTCAGCACGACCAGATTTTAGAGGAGCAAGGAGAGGATTAAGTAGAGCAGAACAAGCAGGTTATGGTTCTACAGGTCGTTTTGATCCTAGAGGAATAGGAAGTTTTTATAATCCGTTTGAAGAAGATGTAGTACAACAAACATTAAAAGATGTTAGAGAAGGTTTAGCTAAAAGCGACATGGGGCTTAGAGATGAAGCTGTTAGTGGTGGTGCTTTTGGTGGTGCTAGATCAAGAATGAGACGTGAAGAATTAGCAGCAGACATAGGAAGAGGAGCAGCAGAACAAATAGGAGCTATTCGTAGTGGAGGTTATCAAGACGCAGCTAATAGAGCACAACAAGCATTTGAATCACAACAAGCTAGACAAGCAGGTTTTGCTGGGTTACAAGCAGGGTTAGCAGGACAAGAAGGAGGCTTCGCAGGACAAGAAGGTTCTGCAGCACTAGCCAGAGGAAGACAATTCGGAGACCTTTCTACAACAGAAGCTCAAAACGCATTAAGCAGAGCAGCACAACTCGGTAGTTTAGAAGCACAACAAGCACAAGCTAAATTAGCAACAGGTCAAGCATTAAATGCTTCGGAACAAGCAGCAGTTGATAACGCACTAGCTAGGGGTCAAGCTTTAAATACATTAGACCAACAACAATTTACTAACCAAATGCAACGTGGAGCACAATTAGGTTCTTTAGGACAACAGCAATTTGGTATGGGTTTACAAGGCGGTCAAGGATTAGCAGGACTAGGTCAACAAACAGCAGGTGCGTTAAGTGGTTTCGGTGGTCAATACGGCGGTATGGCTAGTTTATTACCACAACTACAACAACAAGATATTCAATCAATGATGGGTATGGGCGGATTAGGTAGAGGTAGACAACAGTCGTTAATGGACTTAAATTACCAAAACTTTGTTGGTCAATACAACTTACCTATGCAAACATTACAAAACGTTGGAGCACTTACAGCTTCTCTTGGACCTATGGCAGGTGGTTTTGGTTATGCGGGCGGTTCACCAAATACTTTAAGTCAATACGGTCCAGTCGGTGGAATGGGCGGAGGTATAGCAAGTATTCAACAACCTCCATCATTCCAATATCCTTTCACGAACCTTCCTGGACTAGGAGGAATGTACGGTGGCTAACGGTAATAGAGGTATAGGAGGGTTTTTACCTTTTCCAACTTTTGGAGGTCCTAAAGAAGGTTTAGGAATCACCCCTGTTAAACTAGCTCCGACACAAATGAGGTTTCCAACGGCTCGTGGACCTGTAAGACGTACACCTGAACCTGAATTAAAAGAAACACTAGCTCCTCTTTTACCTATAGCAGTAGAGGGGATTATGGGGTTGTTTAAAGGTAAACCTGAAACTATGACTGACGCACAATATTTAGAAAGTATTGGTGGATTAAGTGAGGGAACTAATTTAGATGATGTGTTAAGTAATCAAAGAAAAATGGCACAACTAGACGCATATAGACAGTTCGGCGAACCTGAAGAAAAAGATAGATTTGGCATGGACGAAATTATTAATATGATTATAGGTAGTCAAATGGGTAGAGGAGCAAAAGATTATGCCGCTACTTCTTTGGCTATTGATGCTCAAAAAGAAAAATCTAGACTAAGTAAAGAAACAAGCAGAGCAGCGTTTTTAAAAGAAGCATTAAAAGATGTAAACAATTTGCAATATAAAACATTTGAAGATGTGGATAAAGCTAGATTAGGTATTAATGATTATCGTAGTGGTTTTGTTGATCCAAGAGGAGAGAGTTATGTAATGAATGATGATAAATCAGGATACACAAACATTCGAGAACTAGAAGGTAACTGGATAGAACAAAAGTATAAACCAACACAATCATTAGCTGCTCAATTAAAAGACCCACGTCTAGTTGATTTAAGTAAAAAAGATGGAGAATTAAACGCTAAAGATACTGCTTTATTAGGAACAATGACACTTACTAACGAAATGGTTAGAATGCTTGATCAAGGTATAGCAGATCCTACTCAAAACCCATTAACCACAGTAACTAGTATTGGTAACTTTTTAAACAGTGCAACAGCTAACGCAAACCAAGTATTATCTTATATGGGTGGTGGAGATGTACTGAGAGCTTTCGCTAACGCAGATGATATACAAAATAACGTAGCAGGATCAAACGGTAGAGAAGGTTCTGGTCAATTAGCTAAACAACTATACCAAGCTATACAGTCTGGAGATGATAAACAAATGATAGCGGCTATGGAAGCTTTTGAAAAAGGTAATCCAGAAGTTAGCTTTAGAGCTTCGTTAGGAGACATGGCGTATAACAATGTAAGAACTAGAGCTACGATGTTACAGTTAGCTTATGCAGCAGCAGCGGCTAATGGTCAAACAGGTAGAACATTATCTGATAAAGATTTAGCTTTCCATTTACAAATGGTAGGTTTCGGTGCTACACAAGATGCACAAACAGCTAAAGATAATATATTAGGTTTTGTAGATACGTTAGTTAGACAAACAGATAACGTAGTACAAGGAACTATATCGTTAAATAACATACAATCAGGTCGTTATGATTTAGGTGATCAAATGTTTACAAGTATTCTTGCTGGTTATTGGCAGCCTCCTATGGTTGACGGAGTTCCTGATTTTACTAATTCACAAGGATATCAATTTAAAAACTTTTATTCACGTTACAGTAAAGTGCCTGATGTTGTACTTTATCAAAAACATAAAAGACGTGCAGGAACAGAATTTAATCCTAACCCAAACCAAACAAAAGTAGATGTAACTACTAAATTAGAAGAAGATTTAAAAGCCATAGAGGATTTATATAAATAATATGGACGTTACTCAAGAACAGTTAGATGAGTTTTTAAGTTTAAGAAGTCAAGCAGCGAATAGTTTAGCTAATAAAACTCTTAAAGATAATCCAAATGTTACTTATGGTTCTTTGTTATCTCCTAAAGAATTAGAATTAGCAACTCATGTGTTTAGTCCTGATATTAAATCAAGAGCTGCTCTTATTTATGATAAAGAACAATTAGCAAAAATAGAAAACGCTATTGATTGGGAAAATAGAGTTGCTCCTTATAATAGACCACCTATTGAATACGATATGTATGAACGTCATCCTCAGTATATGGCTCAGTTAGACAGCTATAACGCAGACCAAGATAAAAGAGATGCGTATAACGAAAAACTTCGTAAATGGTCTGAAGACAATCCTGGTGCATACACACGACCACCTATGCCTGATGATCCTAACTTACAAAATTTGGGTGCAGCTCCTGGTGAGCCTTGGGGATTAGAAAAAGCAAAAAAGATAGCGTCTCTTGGTTTTGATCCTGCGAATGAATTACAGTTTGATACTTTTTTAAATGGTGCAGGTTTTAGAAGTAAATTAGCTTTTGCTCCTAGAAACATGACTATAGAAGATTTTAAATATTTAGCCGAACAACACGGACTACCTGACGGTGAGTTTAGATACATAAACCCTAGTGAACCTTCGTTAGGGTTAGCGTACAGACCTGAAGGAGCTGACGAGTATCAATTATTAAACACGCCTTTCGTTACTAAAGAAGATACTTTTAATTTTATAGTACAAGAGTTTCCAGCTCTCGCGGGAGACATAGCTTTAACAGTTTGGGGTAGTAAAAAATTTACTAAAAGCACTGGTTTAGATGACAAATTATACAAAAAAGCAGGAAAAGTTTTAGGTTTGTCTGGTTTAGCAGCAGCAGGTGCAGCAGGTGGAGATTTTCTACGTTTAACTGCTGGATTACAAATGGGGGCTCATGACAGAGATTTTGATGAAATATTAAGAGAGTCAGGAATGATTGGTGCTTTTGCTTTTGGTGGTACTGCGGTTATAAGTACAGGAGCACAACTAATACCTAAAGTTTGGAAAATGATGACAGGTAAAGACGTACCGCCAAGTTATTATGAAAAAATAGACGACCTTTTACAAGAAGCAAGAGCCCGTGAAACAGGAGACCCGAGTTTAACACCAGGAATATTATATGGTGATGCAACTTCAGTAAAACAAATTAATGAGCAAATAGAAGAACTAGCTAAGCGGTTTGAACTAGACTTAAAAAATTACAACCCAACACTTGGAGCTCGTTCAGGTACAACAGAAGGAGCTGATTTAGAAACTTTATTTTTGAAATATGCTGACGACGTTGATTTAAGAGAAGCGTATGAACAAATAAAATTAGGTAATCAAGAAGTTATTGATAGGTTTGTAATAACTTTAAGTGAAAAAATAGGACCTAAAACAACAACAGATGTTACAGCAGCAACGTTAGGTACGGGTATTAGAGATTTAGCTCAAAAAGATATAGATGCTTTTAATGAC
>CEQK01052057.1_pt1 | contig 25006 bp, 21 predicted proteins | sample 531051 | NCBI WGS metagenome assembly CEQK01 (sample SAMEA2621229, study PRJEB7988) | marine metagenome | biome: marine biome (ENVO:00000447); feature: deep chlorophyll maximum layer (ENVO:xxxxxxxx); material: "saline water (ENVO:00002010), including plankton (ENVO:xxxxxxxx)" | depth 150 m
CAATGCCGGGATCACGAAGGATGGTCTGTTTGTGCGGATGACTGACGAGCAGTGGGACGACGTTCTCGAGGTCAACCTCGGTTCGGTGTTCCGTCTCACTCGCGAACTGGCTCACCCGATGATGCGCCGCCGCCATGGCCGCATCGTCAACATCACCTCGGTCGTCGGCGTCACCGGCAATCCCGGCCAGGCGAACTACTGCGCCGCCAAGGCCGGCATGATCGGTATGTCCAAGAGCCTCGCGCAGGAAATCGCCAGCCGCAACGTCACCGTCAACTGCGTGGCGCCGGGCTTCATCGAATCCGCCATGACAGACAAGCTCAACGAAAAGCAGCGTGGCGCGATCATGGGCGCGATCCCGATGTCGCGGATGGGCACTGGTGCCGAAGTGGCGTCCGCGGTGTCCTACTTGTCGTCGAACGAGGCAAGCTATGTCACCGGCCAGACGATTCACGTCAATGGCGGCATGGCGATGATCTGATAGCTGTGAGGGGCGGCTGGGCCAAACCCCTTCACAACACCGGCGGGGATCATGTAATACGGGGATAATTTTCGGCTTTGCCCGGCAAAAAAACCGTGTTACGTCCCGCCGACCATGGCGCGGAACCGGCGGCAACCGGGTAACATGGATGCTTAATCCACAGTCCTGCCCTTGCGGGCGGCGACCCGGCAAACTAAAAGTCCCGCCGAACTTGATTGGTAGTGCCGACCCCGTTAAAGGGCGTTGGAGTAACTTGGACAGGTTGAGGAAACCGTTATGAGCGATATCGCAGACCGCGTTAAGAAAATCGTTGTCGAACACCTGGGCGTTGAGGAAGAAAAAGTCACCGAAAGCGCAAGCTTCATCGACGATCTCGGCGCGGACTCGCTGGACACTGTCGAGCTCGTCATGGCCTTCGAAGAAGAGTTCGGTATCGAAATCCCGGACGATGCAGCCGACACCATTCTGACCGTCGGCGACGCTGTCAAATTCATCGAGAAGGCCCAGGCCTGATCCATCCCAACCGCCGGACGGGTATGCGTATCCTCCGGCGGTTTTGGATTCCGGTGGCAACTTTCCCGTCAGGGAACAGTTAAACACCGCAGCATCAGATTAATCCGGACCTGAATTCATGAGACGCGTTGTCATCACCGGCACTGGGCTGGTCACGCCGCTTGGTTGCGGAACCGAGATCACCTGGAAACGAATTCTGGACAGCCAGAGCGGCATCAGCCGCGTCACCTCCTTCGAGGTGGATGATCTGGCCGCACAGATTGCCGGGCAGATTCCGACGGATCCGACGGACGAGGGATATTACAATCCTGACGACTGGATGGAGCCGAAGGAGCAGCGCAAAGTTGATCCCTTCATCGTCTATGGCATGGCAGCCGCCGAGCTGGCACTGAAGGATGCAGGCTGGAAGCCCGAAACCGACGAAGACCAGATCGCCACCGGCGTGCTGATCGGCTCGGGCATCGGTGGTCTCGAGGGTATCGTCGAGGCCGGCTACACGCTGCGAGACAAGGGTCCACGGCGCATTTCGCCCTTCTTCATCCCGGGCCGGCTTATCAACCTCGTCTCTGGCCAGGTATCGATCCGCCACAAGCTGCGCGGTCCGAATCATTCCGTCGTCACCGCCTGCTCGACCGGTGCGCACGCCATCGGCGATGCCGCTCGTCTGATCATGCTTGGAGATGCCGACGTGATGGTCGCGGGCGGCGCTGAATCGCCGGTCTGCCGTATCGCGCTCGCCGGCTTTGCCGCCTGCAAGGCCTTGGCAACCGATTTCAACGACCGGCCGACCGAGGCATCGCGCCCCTATGACCGCGACCGTGACGGCTTCGTCATGGGCGAGGGCGCTGGTATCGTTGTTCTCGAGGAACTCGAGCATGCCAAGGCACGTGGCGCGAACATCATCGCCGAAGTTGTTGGTTACGGCCTGTCGGGCGACGCCTACCACATCACGGCGCCGGCCGAAGATGGCGACGGCGCCTATCGCTGCATGAAGATGGCGCTCAAACGTGCCGGTCTCACCCCCGCTGACATCGATTACGTCAACGCCCATGGCACTTCGACCATGGCGGACACGATCGAGCTCGGTGCCGCCGAGCGTCTACTCGGCGATTCGGCCTCCAAGGTCTCGATGTCCTCGACCAAGTCAGCAACCGGCCACCTTCTTGGCGCCGCCGGAGCAATCGAGGCGATCTTCTCGGCGCTCGCCATTCGCGACAATATCGTTCCGCCGACCCTCAACCTCGACAATCCCGAGAGAGAGACCGCGATCGACCTGGTTCCGAAGGTCGCCCGCAAGCGTCAGGTGGATGTTGCGCTGTCCAATTCCTTCGGCTTTGGCGGCACCAACGCATCGCTGGTTCTGCGCCGCTACCAGGATTGATCCGCAAACTTTGATTTGCGGTGTTTTATCCCTATCTTTCAGACCGAATCAACGCGTCTGCCCATTGCGCGGCAAACCGGCTTTTTGCCACATTGATCCCTGAAATTTCGGGGATTCGAAATGAGGATATGACGTGACTGAATCCAACGACGCCAACAACGGGACCTTCGGACGGGCAGGCGCTGAGAAGGGCCAGGATGATGGCGCCAAGGGACAGGCCAAGGGCCCGATTGTCCCGGTTTCCCCCTCCCAGGCTCTCAAGCCCGAGAAAGTGCCGCTGCCGCCAAAGCGGTCGCGCCGGGCACGCAGCCAGGTGGTCATATTCCTCAACTTCATCATGACGATGATGATCCTGGTTGCAGTCGCAGCCGTCGGCCTGTTCTGGTACGGCAAGACCGAATTCGAAGGCGAAGGCCCGCTTGAGCAGACGACGGCCTTCATGGTGCCCGAGGGCGCCGGCTTCAACCAGATTGCCTCCTCGCTGGAACAGCGCGGCATGATCTCCGATCAGCGCGTCTTCCGTCTCGCCGGTCGCACTGTGATGGGCGACGACACGATCAAGGCCGGCGAGTATGAGATCAAGGCCCACGCCTCCATGCGCCAGATCCTCGACCAGATGCGCGATGGTCGGTCGATCCTGCATTCGTTCACGATCCCCGAGGGCTACACCACGTACCAGATCATCCAGAAACTGCGGGACGAGCCGCTGCTGACAGGCGATCTGCCGGAGGACCTGCCCGAGGAAGGCGATCTTCTGCCCGAGACCTACAAGTTTTCGCGCGGTGCCGAACGTGCCGATATTCTGGCCCAGATGGAGCGGGCACAGACCCGTGCGCTTGACCAGATCTGGGATCGTCGCGATCCGGACCTGCCGCTCGAGAGCAAGGAAGAACTCGTCATCCTGGCGTCGATCGTCGAGAAGGAAACCGCACGCGCCGGCGAGCGTCCCCGTGTGGCCAGCGTATTCTACAACAGGCTTGCCAAGGGCATGCGCCTGCAGTCCGACCCGACCGTGATCTACGGCATTTTCGGCGGCGAGGGAAAACCCTCCGACCGGCCGATCTACAAGTCGGATCTCGAAAAGGATACGCCCTACAACACCTACACGATCAACGGTCTGCCGCCGGGGCCGATCGCCAATCCGGGTCGTGAATCGATGGAAGCCGTGGCCAACCCGTCGCGTACCGAGGATCTCTACTTCGTTGCAGACGGTTATGGCGGACATACATTCGCCAAGTCGCTTGACGAGCACAACGCCAATGTGGCGCGCTGGCGCAAGCTGATGCGCGAACAGGAAGCCAAGGCGAAAGCCGATGCGGCCAATCAGGCCGAGGGGAGCCAGTAGGCGGGAGAGGCCGCGCGGAAAGGCGCGTCGTCGATGCCGCTCTGGATGGAGGGAGCATGTCGGTACAATCCATGACCGGGTTCGCCCGGTCTGAAGCCAGCTGGAATGGGGCCCGGTTCGTCTGGGAGATCCGCTCGGTCAACGGCAAGGGTCTCGACGTTCGCATGCGCCTGCCACAGGGTTTCGAGGCTCTGGAAGTCCCCGCTCGCAAGGCCGTCTCGGACGCCTTCGCCCGCGGTAACATGCAGGTCACGCTGCAGGCGGGCGAAGGTGCTCAGGCTGTCCAAGCGGTGGTCAACGAGGATGCGCTCGAAGCCGTCATCGGTCTGGTCGGCAAGCTCGGTGACCGCCTCGACGCCCAGAAGCCCACGCTCGACGGGATTCTCAATATCCGCGGCATTCTCGAACTCAGGGAGCCGGAACTCGAAGCCGATGAGCGTGCGGACCGCGACAAGGCGATCCTCAAGGGACTCACCGAGGCGATCGAAGCGCTGGCCTCAATGCGCAAGCGTGAGGGAGCCGAAATGGTGCGCGTGCTCTCCGGCCAGGTCGACCGCATCGCGGAACTGGCGGATGCCGTCGAGAACAGCCCAGCACGCTCGCAGGAGGCCATCAGGGCTCGTCTGGCCGAACAGGTGGCAAACCTTCTCGACGCCCATCAGAGCCTCGATATGGACCGTATCCACATGGAAGCGGCGATCCTTGCGACGAAGGCGGATCTGCGCGAGGAGATCGACAGGCTCAAGGCCCATGTAGGAGCGGTGCGCGAACTGCTGTCCGAGGGCGGCCCGGTCGGTCGGAGGCTGGACTTTCTGGCACAGGAATTCAATCGCGAAACCAATACGATATGTTCCAAGTCGAATGCCGCTCAGGTGACGGCCATCGGACTTGATCTGAAAGTTCTCATCGATCAGTTTCGCGAACAAATTCAGAATCTGGAGTGATCATGGCCGGCATCAGCCCCGACGAACTGCCTTCAAGTCGCATCAAGCGCCGGGGCCTCATGCTGGTCTTGTCCTCGCCCTCTGGCGCCGGCAAGTCGACCATTGCGCGCAACCTGCTCGATTCCGACATGCAGCTCAGCCTCTCCGTCAGCGTCACCACGCGCCCGCGCCGCGGCAGCGAGATCGACGGCGTGCACTATCACTTCCTTACCGAGCGGGAATTTTCGCGCATGCGCGACAATGACGAGCTTCTGGAATGGGCGGAGGTTCACGGCAATTTCTACGGCACGCCCCGCGAGGCCGCCGAACGCGCCATGTCGGAAGGCCGCGACATGCTTTTCGACATCGACTGGCAGGGCGCGCAGCAGCTTCAGGAACGCATGTCCGCCGACGTCGTCTCGATCTTCGTGCTGCCGCCCTCGATGGCGGAACTGCGTCTTCGCCTCAACCGCCGGGCAGAAGACACCGCCGAGGTCATAGAACGCCGGCTCGCCAATGCGCGCGCCGAAATCGAGCACTGGCGCGAATACGACTACTGCGTGGTCAATGACGATCTCGAACGTGCCTATGATGCGGTGAAGGCAATTGTCCAATCCGAACGTCTGCGCCGCGACCGTCGTCCGGGCCTGTTCGAATTCGTCTCCGATCTGCTCAACGAGCCCGACCGAAGCTGACGCCCATCGGGCCGTCAGCCGCGCCGCTCGCCATGGGTGCGCGCCAGAAGGCAGAACTCTTCCAGTGACAGCGTTTCAGCACGCCGTGTCGGATCGATGCCGGCGGTTTCGAGCAGTGCTTCTCCTCCCACCGGCTTGAGGCTCTGGCGCAGCATCTTGCGGCGCTGTCCGAAGGCTGCCTGGGTGATCCGTTCCAGGTCGGCGAGCGAGCAGGGCAGGCGGCTCTCTCTCGGCGTCAGGTGGACGACAGAGGAGGTGACCTTCGGCGGCGGGTTGAAGGCCTGCGGCGGAATGTCGAACAGGATTTCCGCATCGGCGATCCAGCCGGCGAGCACACCCAGCCGTCCGTAGTGGTTGGAGCCTGGCTTGGCGACGATGCGCTGGCCGACTTCCTTCTGGAACATCAGCGTCATGGAGGTCCAGAACGGGTTGTCTACATCGCGGGTCAGCCAGTTGATCAGGAGCTGGGTGCCCACATTGTAGGGCAGGTTGGCAACTATCCGGACCGTCTCGCCGCCGGCAAGCTCCGCGAGGTCCACCTTCAATGCATCGCCTTCGATGACCTCCAGCCTTCCCGGATAGTGCTCACCGATTTCCGCAAGTGCCGGCAGACACCGTGTGTCGCGCTCGATGGCGATGACCTTCTTCGCGCCGGACGAGAGAAGGGCGCGCGTCAGGCCGCCGGGACCGGGACCGATCTCGATGACGATGTGATCGTCGAGCGATCCGGCCGAGCGCGCGATCTTCTGGGTCAGGTTGAGGTCGAAGAGAAAGTTCTGGCCGAGCGCCTTGAGCGCATCGAGCCCGTGCCGGGCAACGACATCGCGCAACGGCGGCAGACCGTCGAAAGCAAGGCTCATCGGTTGATACTCATAATCAGTTCCGCAGTGCTGCGGCTTCGCTTGCCGCCATACCGGCCGCCATCAGGATCGCGGCGATCAGGCTGTCGGGACGCGCCTTGCCGGTCCCGGCAATGTCGAAAGCCGTGCCGTGGTCGGGCGAAGTCCGGATAAACGGCAAGCCGAGCGTTACGTTGACGCCGTCGTGGAAGCCGAGCGTCTTGACCGGGATCAGCGCCTGGTCGTGATACATGCAGATTGCTGCGTCATAGGTCGCGCGCGCTTCCTCATGGAACATCGTGTCTGCGGGCAAGGGACCGTAACACAAGATGCCTTCGGCCTGCAGTTGCGCGACGGCGGGGCGGATGATTTCTTCGTCCTCCATCCCTAAAGCCCCGTTCTCGCCGGCATGCGGATTGAGTCCCGAAACCGCGAGGCGCGGGCTGCGAATGCCGAAGCGACGTTCCAGGCCGAAGGCGAGGACGCGGCCGGTCTCCACGATATTCTCGGTCCTGAGAGCCTTCGGGACCCGGTTGAGCGGGATGTGTATCGTAACCGGCACGACGCGAAGATACTGGTTGGCGAGCAGCATCACAGGCAGGACTTCGAAGCCCACCTGTTTGGATGCAAGCGCACCCAGATATTCCGTATGGCCGGGAAACTTGAAGCCGGCTTCATAGAGAACCGACTTGGCAATCGGAGCGGTCACCACGCCGTCGACCCGTCCCTCGAAAGCATACTCGACCGAGAGCCTGATGGTCTCGATGACGGCGCGTCCGTTGGCTGCATTGGGCTTGCCCGCAGTGACGGCTTCCGGATAGCGCACGGGCGTCACGGGCAGGGCATCGGCGAAACGGGTGTATGCGTCCTCGGGGGAAGCCTCGATCAACGGGACATCAAGACCGAGTGCATGCGCGCGGCTCGCCAGAACATCAGGGTCGCCCACGACGGTAAATGCGGGAAGACGAGCCGGATTCCTGCGCATCCAAGCCATGAGCGCGATATCAGGCCCGATTCCGGCAGGGTCGCCCAAGCTCAGCGCAAGAGCGCCCGATCCGCCTTCGGGTTTCATAAGGGACCTGTCCTAGCGGTTCGAGATCACAGCGCGCTTGCGCAGCTCGTCGAGGTACTTTTCCGCGTCGGCGCTGTCGCCGGCACCATCCTCGTTCTCCGCCTGGAACACCATGGCGGCTGCTACGTCGTCGGAAACGGTTTTCGACGAGCAAACGGCGATGAACTCGATGCCGCGATCGGTCTTGCGCGTGCGCGTCGTACCGCCGGATTTCGTGCTCTCGATCGCCTGCTTCCAGTCACCCGGCAGCTGTGGCTGAAGAACGCGACCGAGATCGCGAACGGTAACGTCCTTGAGGCTTTTCACCATGTCGTGGGTGGTGCCGCAATTGGAGAACTGACCGCGCATCCGCTCGGCTTCGCGCTGGCGCGCCCCCAGATAGGAGCCCGAACGCTTGTTCTGCGGCACGACGAAAATGACCTGCTGGAGAATGTACTCGGTGGTGGAGGGCTTCGATCCGCCCTTTTCGAGCATCTTGGCCACCATGTCCTGCGTCGACGAGTTTTCAGAGCCGAAACGCGCCTTGACCATACGCGGCCATGTCATCTGCACGCGGATGAAATCCTTGAAGTGCCCTGCGGTAACGCCGGCCTGCGACAGGATCTGGGTAAGCTGCTTGGTCGACATCTTGTTGTTGGCGGCAAAGCGCTGGAATGACGCCTCAACCTGCGCATCGGGGATGGTCGCCCCAACGCGGCGGGCTTCCTGCATCTTCAGCGCTTCTTCGGTCAGCTGTTCGCGCGCCTTCTGCTGAAGGTTGCCTTTCTCCCGCTGCAGCTTGAGAAAAGCCACACGCCGCGAGAGGTCGACGCTGGTAATGGCCTGCTTGTTGACCACGATCTTGATTTCGCTGGCTGCCTGCGCAGGTGCGACGACGGCCGGGCCAGCAAGAGCTGCGGTCACCATTACCGCGAAAAGGCAGCGGGCAACGCGACTGACGGGCGCTGAAATCATATCGAGTATCCTTTTCTGTCCGGCTCCTCCGCCGGTCTCCCTGCTGACATCGATCCGCTGATCGTGCCAGCTCTGATTGCCCGCCTCAATCGCCCCTACTTGCGGCAAAAGGATGACAGTCCCATAGGTCACCGTCAGCCTTCGCCGCCTGGGCGGGCGCGTTCATTGTCGTGTCAGAATGTTTTCCCGGTCGCGGCGCCGTAGTCAAGGTCTCCGAGCGTTCGGAGGCTCAGGCGGGCACCGACGCTCCACTTCTTGGGATCGCTGACATAGCTCGGCTTGCGGTTGTAAACGATGGTCAGAGCAATGCATTCGTCCTCGTAGGCCACGCCAATTGAGGAGGTGGAGAAGCGATTGTCGACGAGATCGTAGCCGGCGCCACCGAAGACGCGCCAGTTCTCCGCAAAACGCACGCTGAGCGCGCCGTTGACGCCGGATCGGTCTTCTTCGAAACCGTAGCCGGGAGAATTCGCCGGTCTCTGGGCATTGATGTCGGAATAGGTGATCGAGCCACTCAGATTCTTGTGAGAGAACATGGCTGTCAGGTCGGCGCGCTCGACATTCAGATCGTCCTTGTCGAAGCGCGCACTTGCTGAAAAGCCGACGCCGACAGGTAGCTCGATGCCTGCATAGCCGACGAAATCGGAAACGTCCTGATCCAGGCCCGAATTACGACCGGCATAGGCCAGGCTGTCCACCGCGAAGGAGTTCACGCCTGCAATATGGTAGGACTGACCAAAGAGCGCACGGGTCGTCACGCCGTTGTTGAAAGTACCGGTGTAGCGGAAGCCGATATTGGCGCGGGTGCCGCCCTCGATCCGGTCATAGCCCGAGAACTTGTCGCGCTCGAAAAGGCTTGTCGCGTCGAAAACGAAGCTCTGGGCATCCTCGTTCGGCAGTCCGCCGGCAAGTCTTTCGTTATTGCGCACGAAAATCTGTGCGATGGGCTCGATCACGTGGCTCGAGGTTTCTGTCGTCACCAGCAGGGGATAGCTTGTTTCAACACCGGCCGTCAGCATGGCGCGTGCCGCGCTGTTACTGCTCGATAGCGTAGCAGGCGTCGAGTTGGTGTCGAAATTGTGAAGATCGCCGCGCGCCGCCAGGATCGGGGTGAAACGCAAGCCACCTTCGGTGGTTAGCGTCCGCTTCCACTCGAGTTCAGCCGTGGCGCGCTCATCCGAGCCCTCGATACCGCGATAAATGCCGTCGACGACATATTCGCGCTTGCGGCTGATTGCCTGGCCGTTCACGTCGAGAGAAAGTTCGCCGCCCGCAACCGGCTGCGAGAAAATCTTGTTGTAGTCGATGACCGGATGAACGCGTGCTTCACGGTCCTCGCGGAAATCTGCCATGTCACGGCCGAGATAGCCGGAATATATCGGGTTGGTGGAGGTGCTGGGGATGACGAGTCCGTCGCGAATATCGACCCAGAAACCCCTCGCGTCGAAGTAGTTGCGCTTGCCGAGACCGGTCAGGTAGATCTCGGACTTCTGACGATCGTCGTCAAACCCCTCAATGCCGTATGTCTGCGCGAAGGTGGGGTCGGATTCCACCATCACGTTCCAGCCGAAGGCCCAGCGCGGATTGATCTTGAACTTGCCGGTTGTACCGATAAGGCCGCGATCGTCTGCGGCGCGGTCAACGGCGGCAGTGGTCGAGTTGAATTCGTCCTGGCCATTCTGCGAGATACCCGCAGCGCGAAGCGTCACGATGCCGTTTTCGAAACGCTTGCGGAACTGGGTGTCGAGCAGGAAACCCTGATTGGTGTAGCCTGAGGTTTCGATGGTCACATCGGCGCTCGGCCCGAGCGTCAGGAAGTATGGGACGCGTGCCCAGGTGCCGAGTGCGTCATCGGTCCCGAAGGATGGTGTCAGGAACCCGCTTTTGCGCTTGCGGTCGAAATCCGGCACTTCGAGATAGGGCAGATAGGCGATCGGCATGCCGAACAGTTCAAAGCGCGCATTGCGCAGCTTCACCGTCCGCGTGCGCTCGTCCTGCACCACCTTCTCGGCCTTCACCTGCCAGATCGGCGCCTTTTCCGGGTGCTCCCTGCACGGTTGGCAAGCCGTATAGACGCCATTGTTGAAGGTCGTCTCGACGCCGCCGCGGCGCTCCGCACTTTCGGCTGCGATACGGGTCTCGTCGGGCGTCACGATCTGCAACGCGTTGACGAAACCGTCCGCGAAGTCATCGGTAATGTCGATCTCGTCAGCGGAAATCGTGTTGCCGTCCGGCTCGAGAATCTGCACGCGGCCATAGGCGCGCATCCGGCCGGTCTGCTGGTCGTACTCGACCCGATCGGCCACGAGATTATAACCGGAGTAATCGATCTGAACGCCGCCGGTGGCGATCACCTTCTCGGTGTCGTTGTTGTAAATGAGTTCATTGGCCGTGAGCATCATGCGCGCATCGGCGGGGGCATCAATACTCGGGACGGATTGCGCAAATACCGGCGAGGGCGCAATGGCACCCATACCGGCAAAAATCGCGCACGCAGCCGCACTGGCGCGCAATACCCCATACAGAGCTGATTTTTCAAATCGGCTCAATGCACTCACTATCCGTCCTCCTTGTGGAGAAGCACCGTCGTCCCCAATGAAGCCGCTACCACCACAGGCAGCCAGGCAGCAACTATGGGAGGCAGTGTTCCAGCCTCGCCAAATGCCTGAATGACTTCGGAAACGACATAAAGCACGAAGCCGGCGAGGATGCCACCCAGAATCACCGCCATTGATTGCCCGAACCTTACAAATCTCAGTGAGACCATTGCCGCAATCAGCGTCATTGCCGAGAATAGTGCCGGAAGTGCAACAAGTCGGTGAAATTGCATGGCATATCCATCCGCCGACACGCCATAGGAGCGGGCGGCAGCGATTTTCCCGGGAAGCTCGTAAATCGAGATGGAATCAGGTGGCACGAGTGATTCGTCGAGGAACTCCGACGAAAGGTTGGTGGGGACTTCAAACGCTTCGAGTTCTTCACGCGGAGCGCCGGCCTGGTAACGGGTGACATCAGTCAAGAGCCACGCGCCGTCGCTGAGTTCTGCCTGCTTGGCTTCCAACCGGTCGAGCGGCTCTCCGTCGGCACCGAAACGAATGAAGGTCGCATCCCCCAGCCGCGTGCCGCCATCAGCACTGACTTCCGCGGAAATGATCGTCGCACCTTCCTCGGTCGTCTGACGGAAGAAAGGCGGCCCGCTATCCGCAGCCGGTTGCGACGAGCTCATGCCGGCATCGAGCATCACATTATCCTCAAGTGCGTTCGAATTCGTGGCCAGCGGATTGAGCAGGAAGATCGTCGCGAGACCGAGGAGAAGATTGGCAACGAGCAAAGGCGCGAGAAACTGCCAGGCCGAAACGCCGGAAGCACGGGCCACTACCAGTTCATATTTCCGGTTGAGCTGCATCAGCGTGGCGATTGAGGCCAGGAGCGCGATGAACGGAATGGCCGTCTGCACCACGAGCGGCACCCGCAGCAGCGAGATGTAAAGGCCGAGACCGATCGTGTAGCCCGGCGAATTGGACAACCGCCCGGCCGTCTCGTTGAAGTCGACCAGAAGGATGATGAGGACCACGGCGAAGAAGTAGCCGATGAAGGTCTTGAGATAATGACGGAAAAAATACCGCCAGAGGGTTCCGGGCACGATTCTCATCTCACCTTCGCTTCACGCCGCAACTTCCGGCGATAGCGGGTTTCCAGGTAGTTATAGAACTGTGTGACCCGATGCGTGACGATGGCGATGCGTCGTGAAAGCGCCGACGGCATGCGCGGAATGGTTCCGGTGGCAGCCAGCGCAAAGGATAGTGCGGTGGCGGCGACCGGTACGGCGAAAGCGGCGAAATACACGGCAGTGGACTGGCCTGCTTCCTCGGCGGAATAGAAGCCGAAGGCGCGCAGCAACACCACGGCGCCGACGACGCCGACGATGCTCTGCACCTTCTCCTGCCTGTTGGTCACGGCCTTGCCCATATAGATGAAGGCGAGAAAACCGAAGGCGAGGGGATACAGCCAGCCGGTCAGTCGTTCGACGACTTCCTTGGAGATTTCGCCGGGATGCTGGTTCTTGAAATAATCGTCTTCCGGCGGATTGAGCAGATAGAGCGTCGATTGTTCCCGCGGGCGGAAGGTTTTGCGGTCGTTGGTACTTGGCAGGAACGATGACAGGTCCAGCGCATAGGAATCGAAGGTGACGATCGAGATCTTGCCGGACTGTGTGTCGCGCTGCTGGGCCTCCCCGTCGGCAAGCACCAGAAAACGCTCTTCGCCCACCTGAAGCACGCGGCCGCGCTTGGCAAAATACACGACGTCGTTGTTCTCGCCGCGCCGGTCGGACAGGAAGATGCCGCCGAAATCGCCGCCGGGATACATCTGGTCGATATGCACGTACAGGCCTTCGCTCAGCCGCTGGAAGCTGCCCTTGCGCACTGCCAGCGACAAGAGGTCGGCAGAGGCTTCGGCAATCGTATCGCCAAAGGCCCGGTTGGCCCTCGGTTCCAGCATGTTGGCACTGGCGAATGTGAAGGCGGAAATGAGAACCGACAGGGCGAGAATGGGCCGGAGTACGACCCAGGGCCCGGCACCGGCAGACTCCATCACCACGAGCTCGGAGTCCGAGTTCATGCCGTTGAGCACCTGGGTGATCCCGATGAGAAGCGCGAACGGAGCCACGATCGAAAGCACGCTGGGAATGAGGAAGATGGTAATCTTGCCGAAAGCGAGGAGCGCCTGCTCGCTCGATGTGAGAATATTGAGCCGCAAGAGAACCTGAGTTGTCAGCACCAAAAGGGTCGCCGAAACCAGCGACCAGAAGGTCAGAACCGCCATGCGCCGGAAAAGGTAGCCTTCGAACTCTCTCATAGACCCTTGTTTCGTCAGTCACCCGCCGCTGGACGTGGTTGGACTGCGTATGGCGGGTAGCCCTCCCGCCCGACAGTGTCAATCAATCCCGACGCGCCATTAAAAACCAATTTGGATAATTGTGAGGTAACAAACAGGGTTAACCAAATCCCAGTTTTCCCGTTACGGGAATTAGCCCCGGTAACTTTTTGGGCCCATTCTCCGGGCGCAGGCGGGCTTGAAAGGGCAGGGGCAGGCACTACCATAACAAACCTGCTTGGAACCGCTTCTCAAGGCCGAGACCTTCCAAACCGATCCTTGCCTTTAGGGCCAAAAGGGTGATGATCGCCGGCCTGAGCCCGGTCCTCATTTGGACAACCGTATTTCTGGAGAACCCATGTCTGTCGAAATCGATATTTCCTTCGCAAAATCCGCAAAGATTTCAGGCGGCCTCGCAGTCGCCATCGGCACCGAGACGGAGCCGGTTTCCGCTGCGGCGCGCGGCTTCGATCCCGCCGATGTGCTCGACAAGGCCGTGTCGGTCGCCGGCTTCAAGGGAAAGGCCTATGCGACGGTCGATATTCTGGCACCGAAGGATTCTCCGGCTGATCGCATCGCCATTGTCGGAGCCGGCAAAGCCGAGGAGCGTAGCGCCTATGAATGGATGCGCATCGGCGGAAAGATTTTTACGCTGATCCGCTCGGCAAAGACCGTCACGATCGATCTCGGCGATGGCGACGAGCCCGATGCGGACGCTGCCGCCGATCTGGCGCTCGGCCTGATCATGCGCGCCTATGATTTCGATACCTACAAGACGCCAAAGGAAGACGATGAGGACGCGACCGGCACCGTCAAGGTGACGATCGTGCATTCCGACGCCGGCGCCTGCAAGAAGGCGTTTGCCGACCGCGAGGCGGTGGCAGGCGGCGTCAAGCTGGCGCGCGATCTCGTCAACGAACCCGCCAACGTGCTCGGCCCGGTCGAGTTTGCCGCCAAGGCCAAGGAACTCGAAAAGCTCGGTGTCGAGGTGGAAATCCTCACCGAGAAGGAACTCAAGAAGCTCAAGATGGAAGCGCTCCTGGGCGTGGCGCTTGGTTCGGCCCGTCCGCCACGCGTCGTCGTCATGCAGTGGAAGGGTGGCAAGTCGAAAGACAAGCCGCTGGCCTTCGTCGGCAAGGGTGTCGTCTTCGACACCGGCGGCATCTCCATCAAGCCGGCCGGCGGCATGGAAGACATGAAGGGTGACATGGGCGGTGCAGCCGCGGTCATCGGCCTCATGCACACGCTTGCCGCCCGCAAGGCCAAGGTCAACGCGGTCGGCATTCTCGGTCTCGTCGAGAACATGCCCGATGGCGCTTCGCAGCGTCCGGGCGACATCGTGCGTTCGATGTCGGGCCAGACGATCGAAATCATCAACACCGACGCCGAAGGGCGCCTCGTTCTGTGCGATGCTCTCTGGTACTGCCGCGACCGTTTCGACCCGAAGGTGATGATCAATCTCGCCACGCTGACCGGTGCGGTCATCGTAGCCCTCGGTCATCACCATGCCGGCATGTTCTCCAATGATGACGACCTCGCTGCCGCGCTGACCAGCGCCGGTCTGAGCTCTGAGGAAAAGGTCTGGCGCCTGCCGCTCGGCCCGGAATACGACAAATTGATCGATTCCAAGTTTGCCGACATGAAGAACACCGGCGGCCGTTCGGCTGGTTCGATCACCGCGGCACAGTTCCTCAAGCGCTTCGTCAAGGACACGCCCTGGGCGCACCTTGATGTCGCTGGCACCGCGATGGGATCGCCGTCCAATGACGTGAACCGCTCGTGGGGCTCGGGCTTCGGCGTTCGCCTGCTCGACCGCTACGTTCGCGACACCCACGAGAGCTGAGTGCCGAAGTGGCCGAGGCGCTGTTCTATCATCTGACGGAATCCCGCCTTGAGGATGCCCTTCCGCCGCTTCTGGAAAAAAGTCTGGAACGCGGCTGGAAGGTCTCCGTCCATATCGGCAGCGAAGAGCGCCGCGATGCGCTCGATGCCCATCTCTGGACATTCCGCGACGAGAGTTTCCTGCCGCATGGCATCGACTTTGGGACGGATGACGGCATGGCAGAGCGCCAGCCGGTTCTTTTGACGCTGTCGGATGAACCGGCCAACAAGGCGAGCGTACGCTTTGCGGTCGACGGCTCGGACGTGCCTTCGCTCGAAGGCTGCGAAAGGTTGGTCCTGATGTTCGACGGGCACGACCAGGCGCAGGTCGAGCGTGCGCGTGCGCAATGGAAGGATCTAAAGGCCGGCGATCACACGCTGACCTACTGGCAGCAGACGTCCGACCGGCGCTGGGAGCGCAAGGCGTGAGGGCGATTGGGTCTGCACGGAAGGTATCATGCGTCTGATCGCTCTCCTGGTTGCGATCGCCGGCGCGTTGATGGCGTTCGGCTATACCGCTTGGGTGGACTTGGGTTCAGGCGCTGAAATCGGCCGCTATTCTGTAGCCACAGTCCCCACGGCGCCCAGCGGTCCGACGTTGACGCTGTCCGGCGCGGATGCACCGGTTGGCATCTATCTCACGGCATCCGTCCCTGACATCGCAGAAAAGCCTGCCGAAGGCCCGGCGACAGCGATGTATGAGCTCGTCGTCAGGCGCGGCGGCGAGGTGCTTGAGCAGAAAGACGTCAGCTTTCGCTTCACCTATCCGGCCAACGACAAGGCGCTCAAACCAAGTCAGCCGCGCCAGAAGCAACTTGTACTACTCATCGATCCCGTCGACAGCGGGCCTTACGGGATAACTGTCGCAAGAAAGGGTGAGGGCGTAAGGCTTGAAAGCGCTGTGCTCTCGGTCAGGCGCAAGGCGGTCGTCGCCGACGAGCGTATCGCGCCTGCGGGTTTTCTGCTTTTGGTCATCGGAGGGGTGGCTTTCATCGTGATGCGGCGTCGCAAGAAGCCCGGCACCGATCCGCGCCCACCCCGCTCGCACAAATGGGGCCGCTAGCTGTTGCTGCGCCATTTTTCCTTGGCGATATAGTCGACCAGGTGGTGAGCCGCCATCGGTCGGCCAAAATAGAAGCCTTGAAGGCATTCGCATCCGAAGTCGCGCAGAACCTCAAGATGTTCGCGAGTTTCAACACCCTCGGCGCAGACCTGGATTTTCTGGGATTTCCCGATGTCGATGATGGACTTGATCAGTCCACGTTGTGAGGGGCTGTCCGCAATCGGTGCGATGAGCTGCCGGTCGATCTTCAGCCGGTAGGGGTTGAGCTTCAACAAACCGATGATGGAAGCGTGACCGGTGCCGAAGTCGTCGATGGCAATATCAACGCCAAGCTCGTGAAGCTTGCCGATATGTTTGTCGTAGACCGGATCGCTGTCGTCGAGGAAAATCGATTCCAGCAACTCGATGGAGATGCGGTTTCGCGCCCATTCGTTGCGGGCGAGCGTTTCGATCAGTCCTTCGTCGGCAAGCCGGTTGGCCGACACGTTGACCGATACTTTCGGGACCGTGATACCCGCATCGTCCCAGCGTTTGAGGTCCTTCAGGACCTTTTCAAGGATCGCGCGGTCGATCTCGTGCATGGTCTTGAGATCTTGCGCGACGCTGAGGAAGCGGTCGGGCGTGAGAACTCCGTCAACAGGGTGGCGCCAGCGGGCCAATGCCTCGACCCCGACGATATCAAGCGTGCGGCTGCAGAACTGCGGCTGATAAAATGGGAAGAAGTCGCCCTGCGCCAGCCCCTTGATGATGTCGTCTCCGCATTGCTTCTGAGCAACGATCTCGGAATGCATCCGTGCATCGAAATGGGTGGCCTGGTTGCGGCCGAGATTCTTGGCCCGGTAGAGTGCGAGATCCGCATTGATGAGGAGCTGCCGCGCGGAGGTCTTTCCATCGGCTATGGCGACACCGATGCTTGTCGAGGTTCTGCATTCCTGGCCGCGCCAGTAGATTGGCACGTTGCTGCGGTGGATGATCTCGCTGAGCATGCTGTTCAGCCGGCCCGGATTGGGCGAGGGTGACAGGACGATGACGAACTCGTCTCCGCCAATGCGCGCCACCGTGTTACGCGGACCGACAATGGCGCTGAGCATGCCGGCCATATGGACGAGAAGGGCGTCGCCCGCCGCGTGACCGCGCGTGTCGTTGATCTGCTTGAAGCGATCCAGGTCGACATGGAGGATGGTGAGGTTTTCGCAGGTGCCGTCCTTCGAGAAGGAATCGAGCAGCTTGTCCAGATAGCGCCGGTTGGCCAGCCCGGTCAGTGCGTCGTGGAGAGATGCGTGTTCCATCGCCGCCCGTGCAGTCTCGATCTCGGCGTTTCGCTCCTCGGCCAGGCTTTTTGCGCGATCGAGAGCATCGGCGCGCTCGACATCCTTGGTGATGTCCCAGTTCGCGCCCAGCATTTTCCAGCTGCCGCCGGCAAGCTGGGAGAATGTTGCGAAGGATCTCAGATGCCTGATCTCGCCATCAGGCCGGATGATCCGGTATTGGCAGTTGTAGTTGCTCCGCGTGGCCACACCCGCCTCGGCGATCGTCATGGCCTGCTCTCTGTCATCCGGATGCAGCATGCTCGGCCAGGCCTGCGAAGAGTGCGGGAAGTCATCAGGCGAACATCCGAAGATTTCGCATGTTCGCTCGTCCCAGATGGTTTCCAGCGTCGCCGGGTCCGTTTCCCATATGCCGATACGGGAAGTGTTAAGCGCCAATTGCAGACGCTCGCTCAACTCGTGATAGGTATCCTCGCTCTTCTTGAGCAGGGTGATATCCGTGTCGGTACCCATGATGTGGAGAGGGGTGCCGTCTTGCCTGCGCTCGAGGCAGCAGCCGCGCACCATCACCCAGATCCACTCACCGTCCTGACGACGATAGCGGTACTCGTAGGCGATCTCGTCGACTTCTCCGGATTTCTGTTTTTCAAACAGGCCCGCAACCATCTCCCGGTCTTCAGGGTGGATGCTGTCGAGCCATTGATGGGTGATGAACTCGACTGTCGCGTTTTCCTCAAAGCCTCGCATTCGCTTCCAGGCTCTCGAGAAGTCCCAGTCATCCTTCTCGACGTTGTAATCCCACATGCCTTGGCCGGCGTTCTCCAGCGCGAACGTCCAGCGCTGCAAGGCTCCCTCGGCGGCCTTCTCGGCTTGCTTCTGCTTGCCTATCGACGTGATCTGGGTAGCGAAGGCCGGTCCGCCATTCGCTTCCTCCATGCCGGGCATCCTCGCTGCCGAGAAAAGCACCCACTGGAATTCGCCATTCTTGTCGAGAATTCGACGTTCGGCCGTCCAGGTCTCCCTCGTTCCTTCGGTGAGCGACACGAACGCCGCGCGGGAGGAAAGGCGTTCATCAGGATGGAGCAGATGCATTCCGTCCGTGCCGATAAGTTGTTCGGCAGTAAGTCCGGCAAATTTGCAGAGCCGTTCGCTGATGTGAAGAATGCGGCCGCCGCTATCGACTACGAAAATGCCAACGGCAGAGCTTGCAAACAGGCCTTTCCAGGCGGTCGCAAGGTCGGCATCGGGAACTTCCTTGGCAGCCGCAATTGGTTCAGCTTCCATACGTACTGGCCTCGCGATCACAACATGAAAGGCAAGTTGCGATGCCAATTGCTGACTGAAGCCGTAGTCGAAGCAGCCGCGTTTTGTTTGGCAATATCATGTTCAAAGGTGCGCCTTGGAAGTTTCTACGACACTCATCCATTCAGGCTATGGTGCGAAAGTTAATTGAATACCCAATACATTACAATTCATGAAAGTAAGCCACTTCATCCCCGCCCTGGCTTGTACATATAAGTGCAAACCCAGGGGCAGTGCGGTATTTCTAGAGACGATCCCTTAAGCCGCCCTTACGTTCCCACACTGATTTGTTCAGGGTATGAATTTCGGTTGGGGGCAGGCAGCGATGAAAAGCCAAGCTGAAGACCGTTCGACACCAATGATCTGTGACGCAATTGAAATGCGTTTCTTCGAGCCGGTGGGAGTGGCATCGGGCCGGACGGTACTCACGTCAACTCTGTCCCGTGACCGGCAGAAGAAATGACCGACGGCATCTGGCATATTCCCTCATGCTGACCGGTTTGACGGCTACCTGATTGGCGCCGGCTGCATCTTTATTGGAACTTATCTTTCATCGGCACGTATTTCATGGAGGGCAACCTTATGGAGAAACCGATGAGCGAACCGAAAGACGTCTCACAAACCATGAAAGTCTGCCACGCCGCAAAGGCCGGCGAGGGGCTGGAAAAGGAAGCGCTCAAGCGCGAAAGGGCCTTCGAAGCCAAGGTCGGGCGCGACAAGCGCAAGGGTGCGGATCGCGTTGAAGAGCGCGCGGAAGCCGCTAACGGCGAAGGCCCGGTAGCCGACGACTGACCTCTTTCTGGAAGATACGTATCAGGGCAGAAGCGCTCTCAGTCGCGCGCGTTCCTCAACGTCGAACGCACGCTGGGCAAAGCGATGAGCCATCTGCAGGCCACGGACCTTTTTGGTGAGTTCGGCCTGAAGCGCCTTGCATCCATCCGTACTGCTCGCTGTCGAGATCACGTGCTCGATACGCGCGGCAAACTCCTCCGCGATCGTCACATGCATCTGTTCGTGCGCGCGCACAGTGTCCTCGAGCGTTTTCCATTGACCCGACACCGATGCAGGAACGGGCCGCGCCTCATCCCATTGCGGCAGCGTCATGTTGATATCCATGTTGACCTGAACTTTTGCGGTCTTGCAGTTCACGCCATCCGACATGAAGGCAAACTGCGGCTCGATGACGACGTTCGTCAGACCGAAGGCGCGTCCGCCGAGTGGTCCGCCCAAGCGGATACTGTTCTTCAATCCCTGAACGTCGGTGCCCCGGACGTCATAATGGTGGATGACTTGTGTGACTTCGGCGTTTGCGGGTCCCCACCACGCAAGGCACGAAGCCGCGATCGCCAGGGCCGAAGCCGTGGCGCCAATCTTTCGAGTGTTCATTAGCTGTCCCCAATTTTTATGTTCCCTTGGTCACTCCTCCCAAGGAAAGGGTAGGCTACGAAACTTGCCCGAAATTGAAAGCAAGACTGGGGGATATGGTCAGTTTTACCTAAGTCTGTTGTAGAATAGCCTCAGTGAAATCGCACTAAGCGTCGCCGACAGCCTCTTCATACTCGGCCTGAAGCATGAGCCATTCTTCTTCTGTGCGCTCCAGTTCACTCACCTTGTCAGCTCGTTTCTTGGAAAGCTGCGCGACCTTCCAGGCGGCATTCTCCAGCATGTCCGGGTCCGCAAGTTCTTCATCAAGTGACTGAATCTGTTTGCCAAGTTTCTTGGTCAAGGATTCAAGATCATTGATCTTTTTCTTCAGCGTCGCGTTAGCCGAGCGCTTGTCGGCGGCCTCCCTCCGCTTCTCCGCTTTCGATGCCCCGTCGCTGCTGTCCTTGCTCGACCGGCTCTTGCCGCCGGACACGACATCCTGACGGTAGTCTTCGAGGTCGCCGTCGAAATTGCTGACTGTCCCGTCACGCACCACCCATAGCCGGTCCACGGTTGCTTCTATGAGATGGCGATCGTGCGAGATGAGAATCACTGCGCCCGGAAATTCGTTGAGGGCGGTGATCAATGCCGCGCGGCTATCGATGTCGAGGTGGTTTGTCGGCTCGTCGAGGATGATGAGGTTCGGGTTGTCGAAGGTCGACAGGCCCATCAGAAGCCGCGCCTTCTCCCCACCCGACAGATCCTTGGCCGGTGTGTTCATCTTTTCCGTCGTCAGACCCATGCGGGCAACGCGGGAGCGCACCTTGGCCTCGGCGGCCTCCGGCATCAGCGCTCGCACATGGGCGACAGCACTTTCGCTCGGGCGCAGATCGTCGAGCTGGTGTTGCGCGAAGAAGCCGACCTTCAGCTGCGGCGCCAGCTTGATGTCACCGCCCTCGGTTTCAAGTCGCCCGGCAATCATCTTGGCGAAGGTGGACTTGCCGTTCCCATTCGAGCCCAGAAGCGCGATGCGGTCATCCGCATCGATCCTGAGATCGAGGTTTTTGAGCACCGGCTTGCCCGGCTCGTATCCGACGGAGCCTTCGCGGATCGCGATGATGGGGGAGGACGGCATCTTCTCGGGCGCTGCGAAGGTGAAGCCGGTGACGTGATCCTCGATCACCGCATCGACCGTGCCCATCCGCTCGAGCGCCTTGAGACGGGATTGCGCCTGGCGCGCCTTCGAGGCTTTCGCCCGGAAGCGCTCCACGAAGGATTCCATGTGCTTGCGCTTGGCGAGGTTCTTCTCCCGCGCCTTCATCTGCAGCATGTCGCGCTCGGCCTTCTGGCGCTCGAACTGGTCGAAATTGCCGCGATAGAGTGTAAGTTTCCTCTGGTCGAGATGAACGATCATGTTCGCCGCGGTGTTCAGAAGATCACGGTCGTGGCTGATGATGATCACTGTATACGGATAGCGGCGGATATATTCCTCGAGCCAGAGTGTGCCTTCGAGGTCGAGATAGTTGGTCGGCTCATCGAGAAGCAGGAGATCGGGCGCGGAGAAGAGCACAGAGGCAAGCGCCACGCGCATCCGCCATCCGCCCGAGAAGCTCGAAGCAGGCCGCTGCTGGGCGGCTTCGTCGAAACCGAGGCCGGCAAGAATGGAGGCCGCACGGGCTTCCGCCGAATGGGCGTCGATATCGACCAGCCGTGTCTGGATTTCGGCAATGCGGTGCGGATCGGTCGCCGTTTCCGCTTCTGCCATCAACGAGGCGCGCTCGGTATCGGCTCTGAGCACGATGTCGACAAGCGGGGTTTCCTCCGAAGGGGCTTCCTGCGCCACCTGTCCGATGCGGGTGTTCTTCGGGATCGACACCGAACCCGTCTCCGTCGGCATCTCGCCGGTAATCACGCGAAACAGGGTCGATTTGCCTGCGCCGTTGCGACCGACGAACCCGACCTTGGCGCCGTCCGGAATCGACACGGTCGCATTTTCGATGAGCAGGCGGCCTGCTATGCGGGCGGAAATATCATTGAGCGTAATCATGCCCGCGCTTTTGGCGGACGCGGCGTTGCGTTGCAAGCCATTGAGCGTGAATTCCGGCCATTGTGGCAAAAGAGCCAGCAAGGGAGGGCGCCGGGTGAAAAGGGAGGCGGCCCGGAAAGGGCCGCCTGGTTGTGCCTGTCATTGTGGTGGAGGAGAAAACCCCGGCGTTGTTAGCGCGAGGCTGCTTCGCGCACGAGCTTGCACAGATCGACAAGGTCGCTCTCGAAACGTTGCGGCGAGCGAAGGACGTCGATGCACTTCTTCTTGTAGGCTGCGAGTTCGGCGTCGCTCAAATTGCCGATGGCGGCAGTCGTTTCCGGATCGATGCCGGAGGGCGGGGTGGTGTCATCATCGTCATTGTTGGTGAAGCCAAGTGCCGCGGCGATCCCTGTATCGTCGCCGACATTTGCATCCACTTCGGCATTCAGATTGCCGACGCCGACATTTGCGTCCGCATTGAGGCCGTTATTGGCGCTGACCGTGGCGTCGGCATTGACGCCTCCTGTGCCTCCGACATTGGCATCGACATCGGCCACACTTTCACTTCCGCCGACGCTGACATCCGCGCCGACCGCGTTGCCGACGTTTGCACTGACGCCGAGGCCGCCGTTTCCGTTGCCGCCGATCCCGGCCGACACGCCGCCGACGCTGGCGCCGAGCCCGCCATTATCGTTTCCCCCGATCGATTGGGCGTTTGCCGCCAAGGGAAGGGCGAGAACAAGTGCACCGGTCGCCAGACCGAGAGCAAGTCGCTTGTGGAAGGTCTTCATGATGCTGTTCCTCGTTGTTCTTTTCCGCTCGGGTTTTCCTGAGCTGCGAGGGCAACGCGGGGTTGAGCTGGCTGGTTTCCTCGCGATTGGCGTATTGGTTAGTGCAATCTATACGAGAAGCATATGGAAATCCGCATGCGAATGTGCCCCTGTGCCGGAGAAAGTTGATTATTAAAGCGGATTCGATCTACCGGGAGTTGTTGAGTAGAAATACCTAAGAAAACCCTGTGCGTGCCATTACGAGACGCATCCGGCTATTTGAAAATTGACTCCCGCCATTGGCTTTCCTAGAAAATTTTCCTGTTCATGAAGATGCCGAAAGCCGGGGGGCCTCGGCTGAGGGGGATGATCCATGAAATTTCCGCGATTGGTGTTGGGCGGAGCCGTGCTGGCTCTCCCACTTATGCTCGGGTCTTGTGCGACCATGTCTAAGGAAGAATGCGTGGCTGCCGACTGGCGTGTGGTCGGCGAGACCGATGGCGCGGCGGGATATGATCCGCAGTCGCGCTTTGCCGCGCACGCCAAGAGTTGCGAAAAGGCCGGCATCGTTCCAGACCAGACTGTCTGGTATCAGGGCTTCCAGAGCGGCGTGGTTCGCTACTGCACCCCGCTCAACGGTCTCCAGCAGGGCAAGGCGGGGAAGACCTATCACAATGTCTGCCCGGCGGATGCCGCGGACGGTTTCCTTCGTGGCTACAATCTCGGCAAGGCGGAACATGACCAGCGCCGCCGGGTCGAGAGCCTCGAGAACCAGATCCGGCAGAGCGAGTACCGGATTTCGGAACTCAAGGAAAAGATCGCGAAGGGCGAAATCGAGGCGAAGGCTGGCGAAGGCGAAATCCGACGCATGCACCGCGATATCCAACGACTTCGCTTCGAAAAGCAGCGCGAGGAACTCGATCTGCGCGCCATCGAACGCGACGGAGAAATTTTCGCCGCAAATCCGGATATGGTCATACCGCCTCGATACAGGTACTGACGTCCGGAAATTTGTCTTGGAGTCACCGATGAAAACGCTGCTGCTGGCGTCGGCTCTTGCCTTCGCCTCCCTCTCTTCCGCTACCCTTGCCGCCGAGTCTTACCGCTGCGGCGATCCGGAGAGCGGCCTCTCCATCACCATTGATATCGAGCCCGAAAAAGGCGTCGGCGGTTTTGACGGGATGGGCCGCGGCGGTCTGCTGACGCCGGACGGACAGGGGGCCTGGGTAAACAGGGAATCGGGCGTGCAGTTCATTCCCGAACAGTTGCCGCCCGTGGTGGTGCTCGGCGGCGCACAGTTTCCCTGCGAAAACGCAGCCGCCGCTCCGTCCGATCCTTCAGGCATGGCGCCGCCAGCGGATGTCGAGCAGCCTATGGGCGAGGCCGAAATCAACGTGCCCGGTCGCTCGCTCGGCGGAAAGCTGCGCGAGGGCCCAGGCGTGGAATTCCCGGACATCGGGTCGCTGCCCGAAGGCATGCCCTTGATTCTCAACGCTAACTCCCACGTCGAATTCAACGGTTTCGAGTGGTTTCGCGTGGTGCTGACCGACGGTCGCGTGGGCTATCAGTGGGGCGGTATTCTCTGTTCGGAAGACCAGGAGATTCAGGGGCTTCTGCGGATGTGCGGCGCGACCAACTGAGGTCGCTTCACTCCGGAGAGGGGCACGATCACGACGACGTTCAAACATATTGATTTGCGCGCGCCATGTTGCGGACCGATACAAGGTGCATATCCCGCCTCAGGCTTTTCCATCAGGAGCAAGATATGACCCGCAAACTCTACACCCTCTGTGGCGCCGATGCTGACTGTCATTTCTCACCCCATGCCTGGAAGGCGGAGATGGCGCTTCACCACAAGGGACTCTCGTTCGACGCGGTCCCGACGCCTTTCACCAAGATTCCGCAGATCGAGGACGGTGCCACCAAAACGGTCCCGTTCCTTGTCGATGGCGACAAGACCGTTGCCGACAGCTTCGCGATTGCCGAATATCTCGAGGAAGCCTATCCGGATGCGCCCTCGCTTTTCGGCGGTCCCGGTGGCAAGGCCGCTGCCCGGTTCATCGAGCGCTGGAGCCTTGTCAATGTGCATGCACCTTTGATGCCGGCCATCATTCTGGATATCCACGGCAAGCTGTCGGCTGAGGATCAGGCCTATTTCCGCGAAAGCCGCGAGACCCGTTTCGGCAAGACCCTCGAAGAGGTGGCCGCCGGTCGTGATGCGGCCATTGCGGCCTATCCGGCGAGGCTCGAGCC
>CEQK01032839.1_pt1 | contig 24787 bp, 21 predicted proteins | sample 531051 | NCBI WGS metagenome assembly CEQK01 (sample SAMEA2621229, study PRJEB7988) | marine metagenome | biome: marine biome (ENVO:00000447); feature: deep chlorophyll maximum layer (ENVO:xxxxxxxx); material: "saline water (ENVO:00002010), including plankton (ENVO:xxxxxxxx)" | depth 150 m
CCTGCATTTCAGTCAGGAGGGCGCGGCGCAGTTCCATTTGATCAACGACCGCACCCGCGAGATCCGTCAGGTATTGGCGATCTTCCGGCGAAAAGAACCCACGCGGATAGGTGTCGATCAGACACAGCGCACCCAACGCAACACCTTCACTGGTGATCAGCGGCGCACCGACATAAAACCGGATTCCGGGCTCGCCCACGACCATGGGGTTTTCCTTGAACCGAGGATCCTTGGTCGCGTCCGGCACGACCATCAGTTCGGCCTCGGCGATCGTATGCGCACAGAACGCATCCTCGCGAGGTGTTTCCTGCAGATTCACGCCTTTCGACGCCTTGCACCACATTTGATCCGAGCCGATCAAGGCAATGATCGACATGGGAACTTTAAAATGAACTGACGCCAAACGGGTAAGCCTGTCAAATTGCGACTCCGGCGGCGTATTGAGAATTTTATGCGAATACAGAACCTGTAGGCGAAAGTCCTCGTTCTCCGGCACGGGATAGGACGTACCGGCTTGTTTTTCCATCGATATTCGAGCATGTGTCATTATAAAATTTCCTCTTTTGCCGGCATGGCTACCAACCATGCCGAGCCCCACAAACAACCTCACCCCGAGAACGAGCAATTTTCGTGCCATAGACCTTTGCGCGAGGGTGATCGAGCCGCCCGCCCCCGGCGTCCAGGCTGGCCAAAAAAGGAAACTCATTTACTCAAGACTCCGGCCCGACTTCCCTGCTAAAAACGGGGCATGGAAGAAAGCCCACTGAGATATGACGTCTGGATCGAGGATGCGCTGCGCACCGTGATCCGCAATGCCCTGGCCCACGCTGCGCGCGAGGGCCTGCCCGGCGAACACCATTTCTACATCACCTTCCGCATGGAAGACCCCGGTGTCGTCGTGCCGCCCTACCTGCACGCCCAGCACCCGGAAGAGATGACCATCGTCATCCAGCATCAGTTCGACAATCTGCACGTCGACCAGGACGCGTTCGAAATTACCCTGTTCTTCAAGGGCAAGGGGGAGCGCCTGCGCGTTCCCTTCCGCGCCATCACCGCGTTCTCCGATCCGTCCGTCAACTTCGGCCTGCAACTGAAGATGATCACGACGGACGAAGACGACGAAGAATTGGAAGACGACGGCATCTATGCGGAACAGGAAATTTCCCTGGATGCCTCCAATTCCGACGCGACCGAGGATGACGGCGACGGCAAGATGGGCGAAGTGATCGCGCTCGACACGTTTCGCAAGAAATAGCCAGCCGCGCATCCGGGGCCGAACCGACTTTTTAAGACAAAACCTATTCTAGCTTCGAGGACTGCGACGATGACCTTTGAACATCACACGATGTTTCCCCTGGGTCCGGACCAAACCCCCTACAAGAAAATCATGGACGGCGGCGTCACCACCCAGGAAGTGGCCGGCCGCACGGTGCTGACCGTCGAGCCCGAGGCCATCACCGAGTTGACCAAGCAGGCGTTCCACGACATCTCGCATCTGCTGCGCCCGGCCCATCTGGCCCAGTTGCGCAAGATCCTCGATGATCCTGAAGCGTCGGACAACGACCGCTTCGTCGCCCTCGACCTTCTGAAGAACGCCAACATCGCCGCCGGCGGCATCCTACCCATGTGTCAGGACACGGGCACGGCCATCGTCATGGGCAAGAAGGGGCAGAACGTGTTCACCGGCTTCGACGACGAGGCGGCGATCGCCGAAGGCGTCATGAAGACCTTCACGGAAACCAACCTGCGCTATTCCCAGGTCACCCCCGTCGACATGTTCACCGAGAAAAATACGGGCAACAACCTGCCGGCGCAGATCGACATCTATGCCGAGCCTGGCGACGCCTACAAATTTCAGTTCATCGCCAAGGGCGGCGGATCGGCCAACAAGACCTTCCTGTTCCAGGAAACCAAGGCGCTGCTCAACCCCACCGGCCTGATGAATTTCATGGACGAGAAGATCCGCACCCTCGGCACCGCCGCCTGCCCGCCCTACCATCTGGCGGTGGTGATCGGCGGCACCTCGGCGGAACTCACCTTGAAGACCGTCAAGCTGGCCTCGACCAAGTATCTGGACGAACTGCCCACCCAGGGCGGCGAATTCGGCCAGGCGTTCCGCGACCTGGAATGGGAAGAAAAAATCCACGAACTGACCCGCACCATGGGCATCGGCGCCCAGTTCGGCGGCAAGTACTTCTGCCACGACGTGCGCGTCATCCGCCTGCCGCGCCATGGCGCAAGCTGCCCCGTCGGCATCGGCGTGTCGTGCTCCGCCGACCGTCAGGCCAAGGGCAAGATCACGTCGGACGGCGTGTTCCTGGAGGAACTGGAAGCCAATCCCGCCAAGTACCTGCCCGAGGTCACGGAAGAAGACCTGAAAAGCGAGGTCGTGGCCATCGACCTGAACCGGCCCATGGCCGAAGTGTTGAAGGAGCTCAGCAAGCATCCGGTGAAGACCCGGGTCATGCTGTCGGGCTCCCTCATCGTGGCGCGCGACATCGCCCATGCCAAGCTGAAGGAACGCCTGGACGCCGGCGAGGGCCTGCCCCAGTACTTCAAGGATCACGGCGTCTATTACGCCGGCCCGGCCAAGACGCCGGAAGGCTATGCCTCGGGCTCGTTCGGGCCGACCACGGCCGGGCGCATGGATTCCTATGTGGAGCAGTTCCAGGCCGCCGGCGGCTCCATGATCATGCTGGCCAAGGGCAACCGGTCGCAGCAGGTGACGGACGCCTGCCGCAAGTACGGCGGGTTCTACCTGGGGTCCATCGGTGGGCCGGCGGCGCGCCTGGCCCAGGACTGCATCACCAAGGTCGAGGTCGTCGAATATCCCGAACTGGGCATGGAAGCGATCTGGAAAATCGAGATCAAGGACTTCCCCGCCTTCATCGTGGTCGATGACAAGGGCAACGACTTCTTCGCCGAATTCAAGCGTCCGAAGGCGGCCTAGGAGCCGCCCGCACATCAGGGGAGGCCCGCCGCCATGGACGAAAGCAAAAACCACCGTATCGAAAAAGACACCCTCGGCGACGTCCGGGTGCCCACCGACAAATATTGGGGGGCGCAGACCCAGCGCGCCCTGGAAAACTTCCCCATCGGCGAAGGCACCATGCCGACGGCGTTGATCCATGCCTTCGCACGGCAGAAACAGGCCGCTGCCCGGGCCAACATGAAACTGGGCAAGCTGGATGCCAAAATCGGCCAGGCCATCGACCAGGCGGCGGGCGAGGTCGCCCAGGGCGAATGGGACGCCCATTTCCCCCTGCCCGTGTGGCAGACCGGATCGGGCACCCAGACCAACATGAACCTGAACGAGGTCATCGCCAACCGGGCCATCGATATCCTGGGCGGCACATTGGGATCCAAGGACCCGGTGCACCCCAACGACCACGTCAACATGTCCCAGTCGTCCAACGACAGCATGCCGACGGCCATGCACATGGCCCTGGCGCTGGAGTGCCACAACCGCCTGCTGCCGGCCCTGGAGGGCATGGAAGCGGTGTTGCTGGACAAAGCCAAGGCCTTCCACGACGTCATCAAGATCGGCCGCACCCACTTGCAGGACGCCACGCCGCTGCGTCTCGGCTCCGAATTCGGGGCCTATGCCCATCAGACCCGCCAGAACATCGAACGCCTGCACAAGTCCCTGGCGCAGATCTACGAGCTGGCCCAGGGCGGCACCGCCGTGGGCTCGGGCATCAACGCGCCCAAGGGCTTCGACGCCGCCTTCTGCGCCGAGGCCGCGGAGCTGACCGGCCTGCCGTTCAAGCCCTGTCCGGACAAATTCTATGCCCTGGCCGCCCATGACGCTCTGGTCAACCTGTCGGGCAAGCTCAACACCATCGCCGTGACCAACCACAAGATCGCCGACGATATCCGGCTGCTCGCCTCGGGCCCGCGCTCGGGCCTGGCCGAACTGATCCTGCCGGCGAACGAGCCCGGATCGTCGATCATGCCGGGCAAGGTCAATCCGACCCAGGCGGAAGCCCTGACCCAGGTCGCCGCCCGCGTCATGGGCAACCATGTCACGGTCACCTTCGCGTCGAGCCACGGGCATCTGCAATTGAACGTCTACAAGCCGGTGATCGTCGCGACGCATCTGGAATCCATCCGGCTGCTGTCCGACGCCATGGCCAGCTTCACGGAACGCTGCCTGAAAGGCATCGCGCCCAACCACGAGGTCATCACCCGCCATCTCAACAACTCGCTGATGCTGGTGACGGCGCTGAACCCGCATATCGGCTACGACAAGTCGGCCGAGATCGCCAAGAAGGCGCATAAGGACGGCTCGACCCTGCGTGAGGCGGCGGAAACGCTCGGCATTCTGACCGGGGCCGAATTCGACAAACTGGTCAACCCGAAGGAGATGTTGGGGGAGTAATCAAACGGTGAGAAAAGGTTAATCAGGGAAAATCCCTGGCAATGGCGGTTCATCGCCATCGATCTCTTTTCGCGCCGGTCCTTTGACGGCAGGTCGGTACCCTTCATTGTGCAGTTCTTTGATCGCGGTGAAGACGGGATCAAAGAATTTCGCCAATTCGTCCTGAGTCATTATCGGCAGGTCATGAAAATCATACACCGCGCATTGACGAGGCTTCCCTTTTTCAGGAGCCGAAACATCAATCATTTCCAACCGAAACCCCTCATAGTCGGGATGTTCGGCATATGACATGTGGATCGCGGAAGCTACAACGCCCAAACCAGACAACGAGAGAGCGTCGTGCTTTCTGAACTGTGGCCATATGAGGCTACCTTTTCCCTGCGCAATCGCTATGCACAGCATTCTCATCGGCAACTGGACGCCTGCGCCGATTGAGAACCACTCGACTGGTGCCGGGTGCACAGTTGCGCCACGACCCGACGCGAAAGGAAAAGTGAGCTTAATGACTTCAAGATTGCTTTCGCGGGCGATCTTCAGACGCAAAGATTCCGCCTTTGCGATTGCCTGGGAATATGACGTTAGGCCCTGCAAGCCAGCCATATACGCATTGCGCGATGTGTCGTAATTGAATGGCGCTTTTGATTCACAGTGAGACTTCAAACGACTCTTCATTCGCGGCATATTGTCACACCGCAAGCGCACCGCATCTTGTAGATAAACACTCTCGAACCACATGATATTGGGAATATACCTTTCCCGAGCGACAGAGTCTACAGGACTCTTTTTAGGCGATCAGTCAAATTTTAGAAAATCCATCTACAGTATTATTATAATATTTCAATATTAAATCATTTGGAATTCTCATTCCCGGATTTGATTTATTTTTCGCAGAATCCCAAATTTCACGCCAAGGTGCCCCTTCTTTATGAGTTATATGCATCAATTGTATTCCTGTATAATTTTTGTGAGAGTCAAATACATTCTTAATTAGTTTTTGTTCTTGTTTGTCAAAATCATAATTGACCGTCTCAAAACCTCCAGACATGAGATCTAGTTTTTGGGCCCGAACGCCAAGAATTTGTCTTTCGCCGAGTTCGCTAAATGATCGAAAAACCGAGCGAATAACTGGACCATACTGCCATGCCTCGATTGGATCGCGGACCAAAGGTTTTTGCAGAAGAACAAGGGTCCAGCCGTGCGCGATAAATATCGCCTTCTGCAACCAAAGATGGGTCACCGGCCTAGCGTGATTATCCGAATAGTCCAATATGAAGTTGGCAATTGCCCTGGCGTCATGGCCATGCGTATCAGTCATCGGATCAGGTATCACTCAACCACTTGGTTTTTGCGTCTCACGCAAAGGAAGACTATCACATATGCCATTAGCTAGTTTATCAATCCGCTAGGACCAAAGATAAAGCGAAGCAAATATGGAAAAAATCACCATCATCACCGGCGCCAGCCGCGGCATCGGCCGCGCGGCGGCGATCCTCGCCGCCAAGGCCGGGCATGCGGTCTGCGTCAACTACGTGTCCGACAAGACGGCCGCCGACGCCGTGGTCAAGGAAATCACCGACGCCGGGGGCAAGGCCATCGCCGTCGCCGCCGACACGAGTGTCGAGGCCGACGTGATCCGCATGTTCGAGACCGTGGACAAGGAACTGGGCCCGATCACCGGCCTGGTCAGCAACGCCGGCATCCACGGGCCGCGCGGGCCGGTCAAGGACCTGACCGCCGACGACATCCGCCGCGTGCTGGAGGTCAACGTGCTGGGCCTGTTCCTTTGCGCCCAGCAGGCGGTCAAACGCATGTCCACGGACAACGGCGGGGCCGGCGGCGCCATCGTCAACATCTCCTCGGGTGCCGCGATCATCGGCGCGCCCGGCAGCGGCGTGCTCTACGCCGCGTCCAAGGGGGCCGTGAACAGCTTCTCCACCGGGCTGGCCCAGGAAGTCGTGCGCCAGGGTATCCGCGTCAACACTGTGGCCCCCGGCCTGACGGAAACGGACATGACCCGCGACGGCCTGGCCAAACGGGCGCCGGCCACGCCGCTCGGCCGCGCCGGCAACCCGGAAGAGATCGCCCAGGGGATCATGTTCCTGCTGTCCGACGAAGCGTCGTACATTTCCTGCGCCAATCTGCGGGTGTCCGGCGGCAAGCCTTGAAATGCGGCGTCATCGTCCGCGCCATGGACGCCGCCGACCTGGACGTCGTGCGCAGCCTGATGGCGCAATTGGACTATGACATCACGGCGGACGATCTGGCGGCGCGCTTTGCGGCCGTCACGGGCGACGCCGACCATGCGATCCTGGTCGCCGAACAGGGCGGCCTGCTGCTGGGCCTGGTGCATGTGTTCGCCCGCGCCGCCCTGGAAAAGCCCGTGGAAGCGGTCATCCAGTCCCTGGTGGTCGACGCCCGGGCACGCGGCGCCGGGGTCGGCCGCGCCCTCATGGACCGGGCGGAAGGCTGGGCACGGGCGCGGGGGCTTGCCTCCGTCGCCCTCTACACCAACGTGACCCGGGCCGACGCCCAGGCCTTCTACGCCCGCCTGGGCTACGGGGAAGCGGCGCAATCGGCCCTGCTGCGTAAGACACTGGACACGACATGACCGGGATCGTCTTCACCGGCCCCAAGTCCGCCCCCCTGACCGTGGCACTGGCGCATGGTGCCGGGGCCCCCATGGACAGCCCCTATATGGAGGCCTTCGCCGAGGGCCTGGCGGCGCGCGGGCTGCGCTGCGCCCGCTTCGAATTTCCCTATATGGCGCAGCGCCGGGAGGATGGGAAGAAGCGCCCGCCCAACCCGGCGCGGGTGCTGCTGGCGACCTGGCGCGAAGTGATCGACGAGATCGGCCGCGAAAAACTGGTGATCGGCGGCAAGTCCATGGGCGGGCGCATGGCCTCCATGGTTGCGGTCGACTTGGAATCCGAAGGCACGCCCGTGCGCGGCGTGGTTTGCCTGGGCTATCCGTTTCATCCGCCGGGCAAGCCGGAAAAGCTGCGCACGGCGCATCTGGAAACGCTTACGACGCCAACCCTGATCTGCCAGGGTGCCCGCGACCCTTTCGGCACGGCCGAAGAGGTTCCCGCCTATCCCCTGTCACAGGCCATCCAGCTTGAATGGCTGGAAGATGGCGATCACGGGTTCAAACCGCGCAAGGCGTCGGGGAGAACGGAACAGCAGAACTGGGATGCGGCCCTCGACGCCATCCAGGCATTCTGCGCCAAGCTTTAAAAGGACGCCGATCATGACCGTTTCCGGACTCGATCATTTCAACCTCCGCGCCCAGGACATGGACGCGATGCGCGACTTCTTCGTTGATGTCATCGGCCTGACGGTCGGCGACCGGCCGAATTTCCCGTTTCCCGGATACTGGCTTTACGGCACGGAGGGATCGGGTGCCATCGTGCATCTGGTTCCCGGCGACCGGGAGCGCAATTACGTCGTCGGCCACGGGGCCGGCCAAGGCAACGGCGCCCAGGACGGCACCGGCGTGATCGATCATCTGGCCTTCAAGGGCACCGATGCCGACGGCCTGATCGCACGGTTGACGGCCCGCGGCATTGACCATACGGCACGCGAACTGCCGGGTGGCGCGGCGCAGCAGATCTTCTGCGCCGGCCCCGAAGGTGTGATCATCGAGGTCGTGATCCCGACGCCCTAGTCGTTCTCGGCGCACATGCCGCCTGCGGCCATGGCCTCTTCAAACCCTTTCTGGATTTCCGCCTCCGTCAGGTCGCGGGTGTGGCTCATGATGCTCCACTGGTGGCCGAAGGGGTCTTCGACACTGCCCATGCGGTCGCCCCAGAACATGTCCGCGACCGGCATCTTGGGGGTTGCCCCCGCGTCGACGGCGCGGGCGAAGGCGGCGTCGACATCGGCCACGTACAGCGAGATCGAGCCCGTCACCCCGCCCAATGCCTTCGGGTCCTTGGTGCCCCATTGGGGGCTGGCGTCCGACATCATGATATGGGCGCCGCCGATGGAAATCTCCGCATGGCCGAGACGGTCCGTGCCCGGCAGGGGCAGGCGCATCACTTCCTCCGCACCGAAGGCTTTCTTATAGAATTCGATGGCCTGGGCGGCGCCGTCGACGATGATGTAGGGCGTGACGGCGGTGTAGCCGTCGGGGATCGGTTTAACCATGATGAATCCTCCCTGATTACGAACAAAAAGGGAACATAAAGAATTTCCGCCCCCCTCGCAAGTGACCCAATCGTGACAATTCGGCGGCCGCGCGGCGTTTATTTTGGCGTTTATTTTCCGGGCAGTTTGGGCGCGGTATCGCGGAAGCTCTGGACCGTCGTCATGTTCGTATACCAGGCCGACAGATTTTCCAGACCGGACAGCAGCTTCTGCCCCTCGGGCGTCATCTTCACATAATAGATGGCGGGGGCCAGGAACAGGTCGGCCAGGGTCATCTCCTCACCGACCATCCACCGCTGACCGCGCAGTTCCTTGTCGACGACGGAAAGATACTTTTCGATCTTCGGCAGATGCGCCTGAACCTCGCTTTCGTCGGCCCGCTTGCCCTGTATGGGGGCGATCAGGCGCGGAAAGATCAGGCCCTTGAACAGATTGGGATAGCCTTCGTCCAGGTACAGGCTGATGCGCTGGAACATATCCGCCTTCTCCACGGCGTCGCGCGGCTGAAGCTGCGGGTCCGAGGCATATTCCTCGTCGATATAGACGCAGATCGCGAGAGTTTCATACAGATGCAAATCGGCGTCGCGGATCGCCGGAACCTTACCGAAGGGATGCTCCTGCTTTTGCTCGTCGGAGCCGGGCATGTATTCGTAGATGCGGTAGGTTTCCTCCTTCTCCTCCAGGCACATGCGCACTGTTCGGGTAAAGGGGCTGATCGTGGTACCGTAGATCGTCAGATCCGACATTGAAGCGGCCTCCTCGGGAAATTTTTTTCGTGTTTAACGCGAAAAGAGTGCCGCGAGGGGCCCATACTGGCAAGGGAAAAGCACGTTACACCGATGGCCAAGCCCCCGTCTTCCGACCCCCGCCGCGACCTCACCCGTCTGGCCAAGCGCTCGATCCTGGTCGCCGGCCATCACACCAGCCTGACCCTGGAGGATGTGTTCTGGGAGGCCCTCAAGGACATCGCCGCCGCACGGGAGGTATCCGTCAACGCCCTGGTCACGGAGATCGACGCCGGGCGTACGGGCAATTTGTCCAGCGCTGTCCGCGTTTTCGTGCTGCAGACCCTGCGGAATTAACGGCTGCGCCGACGCAGCCAGGCGGCCACCCCGAAACAACCCAACGCCGCAAGGGCGAACCCCGCGACCCGCACCAATCCCCGTGTCGGCAGGTCGCCGTATTGCCAGGCGCCACCGTCCCACCACAAACCGGCGGCGGCGGCCAGCGCCAGGAGCGCAACGCAGGCGCCGATCCGCGCGGCCCGGCTCATGGCCGCACCTTTCCGTCGCCGTTGATGGCTTCCATAATGCGTTTCACCGCCCAGCCGGAAATCTTGTGCCGGGCATGAGTTTCATCAAACAGCACCTGATGATGGCCGCCCAGGTTCCGGGCGGTTTCCGCAAGCAGGCCTGCGTACAGGGTCGGACGCGGGCCATAGAAACAACAGCGGTCGAAACGATTGAATATCTGTATCTGGCGCCGGCCCGGGCGATCCGCCCCCATGACGGCGAGATCAAGCACCCCGGCAATGTCCACCAAGCCCTCGACGATTTCCCGCGCGCTTTCCTCCTTGCCCCGAAGCAAGGCAAGCGGCAGCACCCCCGCCACGGGAAAACTGACGTCGATGCGCGGGTCAATGGCGGCGCTGACCAAGGTGATCCACGCCCCCGACGAAACACCGATCATGGCTATTCGTTTGAACGGCTGTTGCGCCAGGGCGTAATTGACGGCGATCACCGGCGGCAGGAAGGCCGCGCCCCCGTCCGTCGCAAAGCGGGCGTCCATCAGCGGCCCGCTGCAATAGCGCCGCCAGTCGTAACAAGTATTGTCGCCGTAACCCGGCATGTTCATCGCGGCAACGGTATAGCCGTCTTCAACCCATGCTTCGATCATCCGATGCTGGTCATGATAGGTCGCGGCCAGCCCTTGCTGATAAAGGATCAGATGGCCGTTGGCGGTTTTCGGCCGGAAATAGGCAATGGAATAGGGCCGCCAATTTTTGCTCAGGTAGCCGGTCAGCTCGTCAATCCCGGCAAGATTTCGCCAATCCCTGTAGTAGGCCGCTTCACAGGCAAGCGCGCGCATGATGATCGTATCGGTCCGCGACAACAGGCGCACGACAGCCGGACCGGTCGGCGATAGACACGTGTGATGTGGGCCTGGGTTTTTCTCGACGTCACGCATCACCCGCTGCGGCATCAGGTCGCGGGGCAGGTCGGGCATCTTGAAGATTCGCGCCGCCAAGCGTGCGCGCCGCTGGCGGACCTCATCGGCATCGCGAACGCTCAGCCATTCCGATACGGGCAGTGCGGTCATGTCCGCCGGGATCGCCTCAAACCGGGCGTCGGCCTCCGGGGCCAGGCGCTTGATCGCGACCCGTGTCGGATCCCAATAATACAGCAACGCCAAAACGGCGCCGATCCCAAGGACCAGACCCAAACCATCGAACAATCGGGACAATTGGGCCTGCCGCTTCATGTCGATGCCCCGAAGACCGTACTAAAATTTTCCGAGGATGCCGCGCAGCAGATCCTGCGGCGTGACCTTTTTCTTTTCCTCGGTCTGCGGCGCTTGTTGCTGTTCCGGTTGAGCTGGCTGCGGCACCTGCTGCTGCGGCTGGCCGCCACCCAGGATGCCCTGTAGGACATCGCCCACGCCCTTCTTCTTCAACAGCTTGTCGAGTCCCGGAACGGGAATGCCGCCGGTCCCGAGGGACGCCGTATCGACCTTGATGCGTGGCGCGTCCAGTTGCCCGGTGATCGAGAACGGCACGTTCACGCCCTTGCGCGTGGTGATCGACAGCACCGCCGACAGCAGGTTGGGGGCCGGTTGAATGGCGCCCGAAAGATCGACCGTCCAGGCCGCCAGGTCGATGCTGCCGGCACCACTGGCGACGCCCACGTTGGTCACGGCCTTCAGTTGGCTGGAGGTCGCGACGCCATTGGCAATCGTGAACGCGGCGTCCACATCGGCCAGTCCCTTGCCCTGTTTCGGGCCGCCGAGCACGCCGCCCAATTGGTTGAGCGCCAACACCACGCCGCCCAGACCGAACCCGGCGTCCGCCGATCCGCTGAGCGCTTCGGCATCCAGGTCACGGCCGGAAAAGTTCAGTTTGCCGCCGAGGGATGAGACGATCTCGGCTTCGGAGCGGCCGCGGGCCGTGACATCGAAATCGGCGTTGATCTTGCCCGCCGCAACGCTGCCCAGGGCTTTGCCCGCCTTGGTCAGGTCGGCACCCGCGATCTGGCCGGCGGCGCTCAACTGCCCGGCGGACGTGGCCGTCGCCTTGGCTGTCAGCGCGCCCCCGAACAAACGACCGGTCAGGCGTTCGACCGTCAGCACGCCGCCTTCGACGGCAGCACCAAGATCAGCATTTTCCAGGACGGCGCCCTCGAAGGTCACTTTCGGCGAGGTCGCCGTGACGGCGGCGTCCATCGTGTTCAAGACCACAAGGTCGATGGGTGCCTTGGACCAGCGGGAATTGACCGCCGCCACTGCCGCCATCAGGGGATTGCCACCCGGTCCGGCCCAGGCGGCAGGTGCCCGGGTGATCCCCCACCCCCGGTCGAGCAGACCCGCCGCCCGCTTGGCCGGCAGGAACGGCGTGATATCGACGGGGCCGAGCGCCAGATTGACCAGCGCCTTCGGCTTGGCGCCTTCCAGGACAAGCGACAGACTGCCCGCCGTCGTCACTGGTCCGACCTTGCCCGCAATGTTGTCGACGCGGATGGATTGTGGATTTCCCGTGACCTGGGCCGTCAGATCGAACCCGCCGACCTTGCCCTGCGGCCGATAATCCGCGCCGAGGCGACGCAGCAGGCCGGCCAGATCGCCGTGCCGGGCGGACAGGCCCAGGCGCAGATCCTGCCCCGCAAGGGCCAGGACCGGCAGGGTCCCGCGCAGCCCGACAGTCCCGCCCATGGCGCCCAGGTTGGCGGTCACCGATGGCGACAATAGGCTGCCCGATACGGCCGCGTTGACGGACACCGCCCCCAGGGCTTCCGGCGATACCGGCAGGTCCAAGGCCAGCGCCTTGGCCAAGGGGCCCGCATCCTTAGTGCTGGCGGTGATCTTCAAATCTTTCGCCGTGGGAATGCCGTCGAGCCCGGCAAGCCCGCCGGTCACGCCGGCGCTCAGGCCCGCGAAATTGCCGACCTTCAACGCGCGCAAAGTCAGTTCGCCGCGCGCCAGGGTCGCATCCAGCGCGATGTTGCGCGCCGTCAAACCGCGCACCACCGCCGCACCGACGGCAAGCTTCACATTGGCGTCAAAGGTCGTCAGCGGTTTCAGAGGCGCAAACAGATCGACGGCCGGCGCGGCGGCACCGGATGTTCCGTGGGATTCGGAGACGCCCCCGCCCGCCCCGGCACCGGCGTGCGCGTTTCCCTTGCCGCCTTTGGGCGCTGATGCCGGCGGCGACATCAGGGCGTCCAGATCAATCCTATCCAGTTCCAAGTTGGCCCCGAACGACGGCCGCGCCTGCAGGGCGAGCGTCACCGCCCCCGTCATCTTCGTGCCGCCAGCCTTGGCCACGATCCCCGTCAGTTGCAGATAATCACCATCGACGACCAACGGCGTCTTGAAGTTGAAATCCTTGAGCACGGCAGCAGGCACCGCGACGCCCGGCATGGCCCAGGCCAGTACCGGCCCCAGGTCCTGGGCGCGGGTTTCGATCTGGCCTTCGAACCGGGGCTTGCCGTCGCGGGCGCTGAGAAACCCGAACAGCCCGACGTCGGCGTCGCCGGGAAGCTGCGCCGTCACCTGATTAAGGGTCAATTCGCCATTGGCCAGGTCGGCGTTCAGGCTCACCCCTTCCAACGGCTTGCCCCGAAGCACCAAGGCGTCGATCTGAACCGATAGATTTGCCTGAATGTCCTTCGGCAGGACGAAGGCCGTTGCCGCCGCCGGTTTCGCTGGTTTCCCCGGTTTCGTCGGTTTGGCCGTCACCGTCGCCGTTTTTTTAAGGTCGCCCGGCTTGGCGACGTCGTCCACCTTGGCCGGTGGCGGGGGCGGCGCAAGCAAGGCGTCGAGATCGACCCAGCCCGATTTGACGGACAGGGATGCCACCGTCTTGTCCCCCGTCGCGACATCCGCGGACACATGGAATTCCATGGTGTCGAGCTTGATTTCCAGGTCTTCGACACGGCCGCCGTCGGCGCTGGCCTCCAGATTGCCCATCACGGTGAACGGTTTCGCAAGGTTCACCGGCAAGTCGGTCGGCCCGCCGGTCGCCGCGATGGCGTCGGCCACGTTCGGGCCGCTGCCCGTGATCTTGGCGCGCAACCGCGGCTTTTCGGGCACGTTCACGACGCCGCCGTCGATCCGGATGACCGTGTCGCTGCCCAGTTTCAGGCTGAACACCAAGGGAATCGTGCGGCCCTGGACGATCTCGGCGACGTTCAGGGAATAAGCCAGACGATGCCCTGCCAGGGTCAGTGCGCCGTTGCTTTCCACCGGCCCGTTCAGGCTGGCGGCGGCGATGCGGGCATCAATGCCGGTGATGACCTCTTCCCGGCCGCGCTGAAGGTCGCGGTATACGATGGTCCCGCCCTCGACCGTGAAATTATCCACAGCGATGCCGGAACCAGCCGTTCCGGCGCCGACACCGGTGCCAGAGGTCCGCTTATCGGCCACAAGTGGCTGGGAAGCGTTACTGTCCTTTGCAGGAACGGGCTTGCTGAAATCCCAGTTCACGCGGCCATCGGCAAGACGTTCCAGCAGAACCGTCGGGCGGACCAGCTTGACCGTCTCGATCCGCACCTTGCCGCCCAGCAAGGCCAGCGCCGAGATCCGGACCTCCAGGGATTCGAAGGACGCCATGCGGGTATCCGTGCCCCCCCCGATATTGGCGAGATGAACGTCGGCGACATGCAGGCGTGGGCGCGGCAGAACCTGGACAGACACGGAACCACCAATGTCGACCTTACGCCCGGTCACCTTTTCAACTTGATCGGCGATGTCATCCGTATAGCTGTTCCAATCGACCAGGCTGGGGCCGATCAGCAGCACGCCGATGACAAGCACGAAAAAGACCGAAAAACCGATGGCGATTTTCTTCAACGGGCGCATCCCATGTGTTTGGTGGCGTCTCACGTCCCGTCAGGCGGGGCCGTTCGGTGCAGAGTGTAGGGCGAACGGCCCATCATTGCCATAGGTGGGGGGACCCTATTTCCGTGGAAAACTGCCGTTTCGCCGTATTCCGTCACCACCGTCGCCGGGTGCCGGGTAGACCATTCTCTGGACGACTTTGAACAACTCCATCATCAGGGTCACCGACGCCGCGATGACCGCGACAAGCAGCCAGGTTTCCAGGTCCACGGCCTCGACCCGCAGCACCGAGTTGAACCCAGGCAGGTGCATGGCCAGGATATGGGCGCCCTGGCTGATGACGACCGCACCGACCAACAACCAGTTGGCTGACAGCGGCACGCGGAAGATGGAGCGCGTCTCCGACCGGCAATTGAAGACATGGGCGTTCTCGAACAGAACCAACAGCAGCAGAAGCGCGTTGCGCGCCTGATGCTCCGCCCAGCCTTGGTCCAGCATCCAGGCGAAGAACAGATAACCGACCGCCCCCATGAACAGACCGGAGACAATGGTTTCCGAGATCATCACCCGGTCAAAGACCGGCTGGTTCGGCGGTCGTGGCGAACGATCGAGCAGGCCCGGCTCCGCCTTCTCGAAAGCCAGGGCCGTATGCTGCAAGCCCTGGGTCACCAGGTTGAGCCACAGAAGCTGCACGGCATAAAGCGGCAGCGGCAACCCGCCCAGGAAGGCAAAGAAAAACAACGCGACCTCGGCCGCCCCGGTCGAGACCAGCAGATAGACCACCTTGCGCACGTTGTCGTAGGCGATGCGTCCCTGCTCCACCCCGTTAACGATGGAGGCGAAATTGTCATCGGTCAGGATCAGGTCCGCCGTGTCGCGCGCCACGTCCGTGCCGCCGGCCCCCATGGCGACGCCGATGTCGGCCGCGTTAAGCGCCGGCGCGTCGTTCACGCCGTCGCCGGTTACCGCAACGAAATGCCCCTGAGCCCGCAGCGCCTTGACGATCTCCAGCTTCTGCAAAGGATCGACCCGCGCGAACACGGGCGCAGCGGCGACGGCCCGGGCGAAACCGGCCGGGTCGTCAGCCAATGCCTTCAGGTCCAGACCGGTCACCGCCGCCTCATCCGCCGCCGCAATGCCGACGTCGCGGGCGATGGCGAGTGCGGTCGACGGATGGTCGCCGGTCACCATGCGCACGTCGATGCCCGACCGGCGGCAGCGCGCCACCGCGTCCTTGGATTCAGGGCGCAGGGGATCGATCAGGCCGACGAAACCCAGGAATTCCAGATCGGCCGTGCCGGCCAGGTCCTCGACCGGGGCCGACGCGGGCCCCGCGGCCACGGCCAGCACGCGAAACCCCTCGGCCGCCAAGGCTTCCGCCTGGGCCGTCAGGGCCTCCCGGTCAACGTCGCGGCAGAACGGCAGGATGACCTCGAAGGCACCCTTGGCGTAAACCCGGAGCCCTTCCGTCGTCCGGTGGAAGGACGCGCCATAACGCCGCGCCGGCTCGTAGGCGATGGCGGCTTCCTGCGGCAGGTCGGCAAGCAGACCGGCGCGGCTCAGCCCGGCCTTGGCCGCCAGGGCCAGAAAGGCCACATCCACGGTATCTCCCAGATGATGCCAATGACCGTCCCGGCGAACCAGTTCGGCCTCGTTGCACAAGGCCGCCGCTTCGGCCAGTCGGCGCAGGCCGTGCCAATCGGCATCGCTCATGGCGCCACTGGCGTTGGCCACGGCGCCGTTGTCGTTGTACCCCTCGCCGCTTACCTGGAAATCGCCCAGGCCCGGTATCACCACCCGTTTCACGGTCAAGGCGTTGCAGGTCAAGGTGCCTGTCTTGTCGCTGGCGATCAGGGTGCAGGCCCCCAAGCCCTCGACCGCCGGCAGGGACCGCACGATCACGTTCTTTTCCGCCATGCGGTGGCAGCCGACGGACAACGCCACGGTGATCGCGACGGGCAGCCCCTCGGGCAGGGCGGCGACGGCAAGCGCCACGGCGACCAGGAAAATTTCGACCGCCGGCGCCCCCTCGAGCACCATCGCCACGGCCAGAAGCGCGATCGCCACGACCACGACGACCCCCAACATGCGGGTGAAGCGTTCCAGGCGCACGACCAGCGGCGGCGGCGCGGCATCACGGCCCGCCAATTGTTCCGCAATCCGGCCCAGCGCCGTACGTGTACCGGTTTCGGTGACGATGCCAAGCGCCCGGCCGCTAACCACCACCGTGGCCGCATGAAGCATGGTGATGCGGTCGCCGGTCATGGTCTGCTCCGCCACGGTCGCCGCCGCGTCCTTGACCACGGCCTGGGACTCGCCGGTCAGCAGGGATTCATCGACCAGCAGGGCATCGGCCTGAACCAGACGCAAATCGGCCGGCACATGATTGCCCGATTCCAGGCGGATCACGTCGCCCGGCACCAGATCGCGGCCGTCCACCGTATGGACCGTGCCGCCGCGCAGAACCGTCGCCCGGTCGCGGATCAGGCTGTCGAGGGCAAGCGCACTCTTCTGCGCGCGATATTCCTGATAGGTGCCGATCAGGGCGTTGACCTGCAACACAGCGAAGATGAACAGCGCGTCCGAAGCCTCACCGATGGCAACGGAGACAACCGCCGCCGCAGCCAGCAGGTAGATCAGCGGATTGATGAATTGCCGCAGGTACAGCGTCAAAAGGCCGGGCGGGCGCGGCCGGGGCAGGTCGTTCGGTCCGTAACGGCGCAGACGATCGGCGGCTTCCTGGTCGCTCAACCCGGTCTCGGGGTCGCTGCCCAACGCGCGGGCAGCAGCGTCCCAAGGCAGGGCGTGCCATGCCTTGGGCGTCGGAAGAGGGTCGTGATCCATCAATGGCGCCTCGTCTGCACTGTTGTTGCCGACGCCGCCCCCGGATATTTCAGATGATGGAACCGGCGCCTTTTAAGGCAGCACCAATACCGCCCGGAAGTCATTGACGTTGGTCAAGGTCGGCCCGCATTCGACAAGATCGCCGATCCCCTGGAAAAACCCGTAGGCGTCGTTGGTGTCGAGCAATGCCCGCGCATCCAGGCCCGCCGCCTTGGCCCGGGCCAGGCTGTCCGGGCCGATCACCGCACCCGCGTTGTCTTCCGAACCATCGATCCCGTCCGTATCGCAGGCGATGGCGTGCAGGCCGGCGGCCCCGTCGAGCGCCACCGCCATGCCCAGCAGGTATTCCGTATTGCGCCCGCCGCGTCCGCCGTCGCCACGGATTGTCACCGTGGTCTCGCCGCCCGACAACAGAACACAAGGGCCCTGCGTCGGGCCCTTGCCGGCCAGGGTATCGCGGGCAAGCTGTGCGTGCTCTGCCCCCAAGTCGCGGGCTTCGCCTTCCAGCGCATCGCCCAGGATCACCGGCGTGATGCCGGCGGCGCGGGCGATCTCGGCGGCGGCCTCCAGGCTGGCCTGCGGCAGGGCGATCAGATGGGTTTCCACCCGGTCGAAGATCGGATCGTCGGGCTTGGGCGTTTCCTCCGCCCCCGCATCCAGCAACGCCTGCACCACGGCAGGCAGCTTGATCGCGTATTTCGCGACGATGGCCCGCGCGTCGTCAAAGGTCGTCGGGTCGGGCACCGTCGGGCCCGAGGCGATAACCGCCGGATCATCCCCCGGCACATCGGAAATCAGCAGGTTGACGATCCGGGCCGGGGCCGCGGCGGCGGCCAGCCGCCCGCCCTTGACCGCCGACAGATGTTTGCGCAGGCAGTTCATCTCGTGGATCGTCGCCCCGCAGCGCAACAGCTCCCGGTTGACGGCCTGCTTGTCGGCCAGGGTCAGGCCCGGCCCCGGCGCCGACAGCAAGGCCGATCCGCCGCCGGAAATCAGGCAAACCACCAGATCGTCCTCGGTCAGCCCCTTGACCATCTCCAGCATGCGCCGGGCCCCCGCCTCACCCGCCGCATCGGGCACGGGATGGGCGGCCTCGACCGTCTCGATCCGCTTGCAGGGCACGTCGTAGCCATAGCGGGTGACGATCAGACCCGAGAGGTCGCCCGGCCAATGGTCCTCGAAGGCGCGGGCCATGGCGGCCGAGGCCTTGCCCGCCCCGATCACCAGGGTGCGCCCGCCGGTCGCCGGGTCCGGCGGTTCCGGCAGGAAATGGGGAATGCGTTTGATCGGCTGGGCCGCCGCGACGGCGGCGGCGAACATGTCGCGAAGCAAAGTTTCCGGATTCAAAATCAGACCTCCCAAAGCTGGCTTTGGTTACGTTACCAACCTCGATTTGAAAACCCTAAACGCCTATTCGGCTGAGTTTTTTCAGATTATGGCAATAAACCCGATCAATCCGAAAGCTGCCGAAATCAAACCGTCGAGACATGCATGATCCATATAGAGGGAAAACCGATGAGGGATCGGTTGAAGTCGGTCGCCTGGTCAGGTTTTAGGCAGGGTGACCGTCAAAACCGCACCACCTTCGGCATTTTCATCAACGGAGATCGAACCGCCATGCGCGTCAATGACCCGTTTTGAAATCATCAGGCCCAGGCCGAACCCCTTACCGGAACGAAACCTGTTGCTGTCGCCGTCATCGGCTGTTGTTTCGAACGCACCAAAAATGCGCGGTTTCAAATCCTCAGGAACACCCGGTCCCTCGTCGCTGACTGAAATTGCAACCGATGTGCCGTCATCCGCTTCAGACAGTCCAAGCTTTATCGTGCCGCCATGGGGAGAAAACTTGATTGCATTGTCCAAAAGGTTGTCGATGACCTGACCAAGACGTTCAGAATCAACGAAGCAAACGATCCGATCCGAGAGATCGGCCTGAATGGTGATATCCTTGTCGGCCGCCAGGACTCTCCGAAGCACCAACAAGCCCTCAAGAAAACGGGACAAATCGGTTTCAATCTTTTCAAGCTTTAAAGCACCTGCTTCGATAGAGGCATAATCGAGATAGCGATTAACGAGCCCGGCCATCCTGTCCGACGCATCGATAATATTTTCCAATAAGGCCTGCTCTCGTTCTCCTTGGTTTTGCTGACGGCTAAGCACTTCAGCCATTCCCCGAACCGCACCCAAGGGGCTTCGCAGGTCGTGGGCGGCGATGGAAATGAATTCATTCTTCAAGGCATCCAACGCCTTCAATTTTTTAATCGTCCGGTCACGCTCGTTTTCAAGTAGTTGTCGTTGCAACTCCGCTTCGGCACGGTCGGCAAACAAGCCACACAACGACATCCAGTCGTCATGCCCCGTAAGGATTTTGGAACTGTAGACCGCGATATGGCCCATGACGTCACCGTTCCGACCGCGTAGGGGATAACCGACGAAACTCTCGTACCCGCTGTCTTTCTTCCCGGAAAATTTCGCAGCCACCTCACAGGGCAGAAATACAGGCTCGCCCTGATAAACCATATGACAGGGATTGTTTTTCAAATCGAATTCCCAGGCTTCCTTCCGCGCGCCGTCCTTCCACGCGGCCAACCCACGAACCATGGTGCTCTGCGGATCTATCCGATGGGCAACGAACGTTGTCTCAGCCTGGAACAGAACTCCCAGCTGCTGCACGAGGTTGTGAAGAAACGCTTCGCCGGTTAACGGTGCGGCAACAGCCTTGAGCACCTCGATTACATGAGCACTGTCCTGTGGCGGTGCATGAGTTGTCGACAACATCCTTGAGATTCCCCGCTGCGCGTGCCCCAGGCGATTTCACACCTGAGTCAACCATACTACCTACGATATTAATCAGGCTAGCTAACCGAAGGTCAGTACTGGTCAGATGCGGATGATCTTGCCCGGGTTCATGATGTTCTGGGGGTCAAGGGCCTGCTTGACCGCGCGCATGGCGACCAGGGCTTCGCCGTGTTCGGCGGTCAGGAAGTCGATCTTGCCGTAGCCGACGCCATGTTCGCCCGTGCAGGTGCCGTCCAGGGCGATGGCGCGCATGACCATGCGCGCGTTAACGTCCTCCGCCCGCTTCATCTCGTCCGCATTGTCGGGATCGACCACGAAGACGATGTGGAAATTGCCGTCGCCGACATGGCCGACGATGGGCGCGCACAGGCCCGACGCGTCGATGTCCTTGCGCGTTTCCAAAATGCATTCCGCCAGTTTCGAGATCGGCACGCAGACATCCGTTGCGATGCCCCGACAGCCGGAGCGCAGCGCGATCGCCGCGTAATAGGCATCATGCCGGGCCTGCCACAGCTTGTTGCGGTCTTCCGGCTTGGTCGCCCATTGGAAATCGTCGGCGCCGAAGTCGGCGGCGATGGCCTTCACGTTTTCGACCTGTTCACGCACGCCTGCGTCACTGCCGTGGAATTCGAAAAACAGGGTCGGCTTCACCGTGTAATCGAGCTTGGAATACTTGTTCACCGCATCCATCTGCGCTTCGTCCAGAAGCTCGATACGGGCCACGGGAATGCCCGACTGGATCGTCAGGATCACCGTGCTCACGGCACTTTCCAGATCGGGGAACGGACAGACGGCGGCCAGCACCGCTTCGGGAATCCCATAAAGGCGCAGCGTAACCTCGGTAATCACGCCGAGGGTCCCTTCCGAGCCCACGAACAGACGCGTCAGATCGTATCCCGCCGAAGACTTGCGCGCCCGGCGCGCGGTGCGGATGATCCGCCCGTCGGCCATGACCACGGTCAGGCTGAGGACGTTTTCCCGCATGGTGCCGTAACGCACCGCGTTGGTGCCGCTGGCCCGCGTCGCGGTCATCCCCCCGAGCGACGCATCGGCCCCCGGATCGATGGGAAAGAACAGGCCCGTGTCGCGCAGATAGTCGTTAAGCGCCTTGCGCCGCACGCCGGCCTGCACGGTGACGTCCATGTCCTCGGCATTGACGGTGAGGATCTTGTCCATGCGCGACAGGTCGATGCAGATCCCGCCGGAAAGCGCCGCCACATGGCCCTCCAGGGACGTCCCCGTGCCGAAGGGAATGATCGGCACGCCACGTTCGGCGCAGGCCTTGACCACGGCCGCGACCTGCTCCGTTTCCGTGCAATAGACGACGGCGTCGGGCGGGGACGAAGGATGGTAGGATTCGTCGCGTCCGTGCTGTTCGCGCACGGCGGCGGAGGTCGACAGGTTTTCCGCGCCGACGATCTGCGCCAAAAGGTTCAAAAGGCCGTCGTCGACCGAACCGGACGGCTGCGCCGCCGCCGTTGCCTGTGGTGTCGTCATATCAGATGGGCTTCCCGGAAACCTCGGTTTTCAGTTCCTGCAACTGGCCGCGGATGGCGTCCATATGCGGGTTGATGGCCAGCGCCTTTTCCATGGCGCGGATCGCCGCTTTTTTGCGCCCCATTTCCGCGTAGATCAAGCCCAGGCCGGATAGCGCGCCGAAATGGCGGGGTTCAAGTTCCAGGGTGCGTTGGATGTCGAGAACGGATTCCGGATATTTGCCGAGAAGGAAATGCACCGTGGCCCGCTTGTTCCAGCCTTCGGCATGCCGGGGGGCCAGGCTGATGACGTCGTTGAAATATTTCAGCGAGGTATCGAAGGCACCCTTGTTCATGGCGATGACACCACGGGCCATGGCGCTGTCGACCAATTCCTGACCGCTGACCGCCCAGGTCTGCCAGATACGGGTTTCGATCTGATGGGCCTCTTCCGGGTTCTTGGCCGCCGTCAGGGCGGCGAACAGGGCGTCCAGCACCGGATCGGTCTGATCCGCCCGCGCCTGCGGCACGGCCAATACGGCGGCAAGAAGCCCCGCGGCAAAGATGCGTTTCCACCTAACCATGACGAAAAGATTACGCCTTCGTGGGCATCAGGCCAAGAGCCCGCCGCTCACAACCCCGTCATGAGGTGGTGACAGAAATATCATGCGGTTCCGTGTCGAGCCCGCCCGAACAATGCAGCGTGCGCTCCGGCCCCATGGGCCGGGGCGGCAGCAGGGTGACCTCCAACTGCACGGTTTTCAAAAGCTCTTCGCGCATCCGCGGCGGACGGGTGAAATTCCCCCAGCCGTCATGGGTGAAGATTTCCTCCAGATACCAGCCCGGATCGCCTTGATGGCCGCGGCTGCGCGATGACAGGCCCTTGGCGACCCGCGAAAACAGTTCCAGGCACATGCCTTCGGACGGCTGGGCGAAGCGTTCGCGCGCCGTCAGGAACACGGTGATCTTCTTATCCCGCCAGTCGAAATAGGCGCCCGTGGTCGGCGCCACGGGCAGGAAGCCGATTTCCAAAAGCCGCTGGCCGACCTGAAGCAAATCCTGCTTGAGCCGGATGATACCCAAATCCATGAGCGTCACCGGTTCGCCGGACAGCCAGTCGAGGGTGGAATTCGCCCGCGCGTCGGCGGCGGGACGAAGGGTGAGGACCAGGGCGAGGCTTCCGAAAAGCACCGCCCGCCCGAGGATCCGCGTGATCGATGTCATGCGACGGCTCCTTCCTGCGTTGCAGGCCCCGCGACGCGTTTCGCGGCGGCGATGCGGCGAGCATACCACAAAACCCGCACATGGTGCGATATAACTTACGCACTATGTGCGACTCCAACGCCGCCGGGGCCTTACCGACCCGCAAGCCTTCAATTGTGACCGAATTGGATGACCGGAATATTGCCGAATCGCGACAAGCGCGGCGGCGCCTAGTCGAGCCCGGCAGGCTTCGGCCCGCCAATATCTTTTATTTGAGTCCGGCGGGCTTCGGCCCGCCGGTGGCCCAGTCGAGCAGTTCCACCGTATGCACGACCGGCATGCCGACGACATCCTCAAGCTGAACCATGCAGCCGATGTTGCCGGTGGCCATGACCTGGGCCCCCGTGCGCTTCATATTGGCGGCCTTGCGGTCCTTGAGGCGGCCGGAGATTTCCGGCTGCATCATGTTGTAGGTGCCGGCGGAGCCGCAGCACAGATGGCTTTCCGCGGGCTCCCGCACTTCGAACCCGGCCTGGGCCAGAAGTTCCTTGGGCGGTTTGGTCAGCTTCTGGCCGTGCTGCATGGAACAGGCCGAATGATAGGCGACGACGGGCTTGTCCCCGTCAATCGCGGCCGCATTCAGGCCCAGGTCCATCATTACTTCCGTGATGTCCTTGGTTTTTTCCGACATGGCCTTGGCGCGGGCGGCCATGGTGTCGTCACGGCGCAGCATCCAGCCGTAATCCTTCACCGTGGTGCCGCAGCCGGATGCGTTGATGACGATGGCGTCGATCGTGCCATGGGTCGCTTCGGCCCGTTCCCAGGCCTCGATATTGGCCTTGGCCTGGGCGTGGCTTTGATCTTCCTTGCCCATGTGATGAACCAGTGCACCACAGCAGCCCTGCCCGTCGGCGATCACGACCTCGCAGCCGTGGCGGGTCAACAGCCGCACGGTGGCTTCGTTGATGGCGGGATTCAAAACCTTCTGGGCGCAGCCCGTCATCAGCGCCACGCGCTTTTTCATCACGCCTTCGGCCTTAATCACCTGGGGCCGGTCCAAATCCGTCGGCGCGTGAATGCGCTTTGGCGCCAAGCCCAGCATGGCGCCGAGCCGCCCCGGCATCACCCGCGCCAACGGCCGCGCCAGCCAGGCGCCCAGCAGCATCACGCGGAAGCGGTCGGGATAGGGCAGTACCAGGGGCAGCAGGCCCCGGATCAGCCGATCCATGAAGGGGCGCTTGTATTCGCGTTCGATCTTGGCCCGCGCGTCGTCGACCAAGTGCATGTAGTCGACGCTGGCCGGGCAGGTCGTCATGCAGGAAAGACAGGTCAGGCAGCGGTCGATATGGGTGACGTGCTGTTCAGTCGGCTTGGCGCCTTCCTCCAGCAATCCCTTGATCAGGTAGATGCGCCCGCGCGGGCTGTCCAACTCGTCGCCCAGCAGGACATAGGTCGGGCAGGTCGCCGTGCAGAAGCCGCAATGCACGCATTTGCGCAGGATGTCGTTGGCCTGGGCGATATGCGGGTCGGCCATCTGGGCCAGGGTGAAGGTGGTTTGCATCGTCGTTCCGTCCCTGCCCTTACACGCCCGCCGTCATGCGGCCGGGGTTGAGGATGCCCTCGGGGTCGAAGGCTTCCTTCACCCGTTTTGAAAGATCGGCCAGCGGGCCCGGTTGCGGCTGGAACACCGCGACCGCCTGGCGCACGTCGGCGGTGGCGCGGACCAGGGTCGCATGGCCGCCGCAGTCCCGGATGACCCGGCGGATGTCCGCCGCACCGGCGTCGCTGCGGGCGTCGAGGGCGAACCAGATCAGTCCCCCGCCCCAGTCGTAATAGACCTCGCCGCCCAGGCGCGCGCGCAGATGCTGGCCCACAATCGGCCCCGCCG
>CEQK01039541.1_pt1 | contig 24679 bp, 22 predicted proteins | sample 531051 | NCBI WGS metagenome assembly CEQK01 (sample SAMEA2621229, study PRJEB7988) | marine metagenome | biome: marine biome (ENVO:00000447); feature: deep chlorophyll maximum layer (ENVO:xxxxxxxx); material: "saline water (ENVO:00002010), including plankton (ENVO:xxxxxxxx)" | depth 150 m
TGCATGTGCAGACCGAAAAGGTCGATATCGCCTGCCTCAAGCCGGAGCTCGTTCGCACCCTCAAGGCCATCGAACGCCACTATGGCAAGCCGGTCGTCGTCACCTCCGGGTTCCGCAGCCCGCGCCACAACCGCAAGATCGGCGGCGCCCGCAATTCGCGCCACACCAGCTGCGAAGCGGCAGATATCCAGATTTCCGGCGTTTCCAAGTGGGATCTCGCCGCCTATGTGCGCTCGCTGCCGGGCCGTGGCGGTGTCGGCACCTACTGCCACACCCGCTCTGTGCATGTGGACATCGGCACCAAGCGCGACTGGAACTGGCGCTGCCGCCGTCGCAAGGGTTGATTCTCTCCGGTTTCACCTTGGAAAATGACGATTCGGATCCACGAATTCGCCTGATCGGCGAAATACGGGCAGTCTATTTCCCTTGTTTTCATTCAGCTTTCCCGTGCAAACCCCTGCGACGTCGGGATCGCTGAAAATCCTTAAAGTTTTTTTGGTTCTCACACGATTCAGTGCTTGCGGCGAACCGGGTTGCTGACTATAAGACGCCTCGCACGCGCCCTTCGTCTATCGGTTAGGACGCCAGATTTTCATTCTGGAAAGAGGGGTTCGACTCCCCTAGGGCGTGCCACCCTCCCCCTTTACAATTCACGTTAAAGCCCGATCGCAAGTCGATATGAATGCTTGCGAATTTTCTTTCGCAACAGCTTCTTTAGGCGCTTGCGGATCACCGGGAACCTGACTATAAGTCGCCTCGCACGCGCCCTTCGTCTATCGGTTAGGACGCCAGATTTTCATTCTGGAAAGAGGGGTTCGACTCCCCTAGGGCGTGCCACCTTTTCCCCTTTGCAAGTACAATTTTCCCGCACGCGGCATGCCGCGTCAGGCTTGTGTTGTCGCGTGCCGAGGTAACTTCATCGCTATTTCGCAGGGGCCGCATCAAGCAGGCGCAGCTGCACGCGGCGGATGCCCTGCCAGTAGTCGGCGGAAATCGTGCCGGCGAAATGAAAAGCCAGGCCCTGGCTATCGAGCAGCACCTTCCCCATCGCGGAATCAGCCGCCCGGAAGGCGATGCCGTTGAGCGTCCGGCCATCAGCCCCGGCAATGGTGATTTTCAGGTGATTCTGTCCCACCACGCGAACATCGCGCAAAAGATGGTTCGGCAAGGCAAACACCGGCTGCGGATGACCCGAGCCGTAAGGACCGGCCTTTTCGACGAGGTCGACGAGATCGAGATTGGCACCCGCGGCTGATAGCGCCGCATCGATTTTCAGCCGGTGGCCGTCGCGCAACTTGCTCACCTCGCTCGCGGCCTTTTCCTCGAAGAAGGTTCTCAACGCGCCGAGCTTTTCCTCGCGAACGGTCAGGCCCGCGGCCATGGCGTGGCCGCCTCCCTTTTCGAGAAGCCCCTGTTCGACGGCGTCGCGCACCACATGGCCGATGTCGAAACCCGGAATCGACCGGCCGGAACCGGAGCCCTTGCCGTTGGCGTCGAAGGCAATCGCGAAGGCAGGACGGCGATAACGTTCCTTCAGGCGCGCGGCGATCAGGCCGACGATACCCGGATGCCAGCCTTTTTTCTCGGTGATGATGACAGCAGGCCCCTCGCCCGTCCCGATCTCGGCCTCGACCTCCGCCATGGCCTCTTCGAGCATTGCGGTTTCGATGGCCTGGCGCTCCCGATTGAGATCGTCGAGGCGGGCGGCAATCATGTCGGCTTCCGAGGCGTCCTCAATGGTCAGAAGATGCGAGCCCAGGGCTGCGTCGCCGATGCGCCCGCCGGCATTGATGCGCGGGCCGATCAGAAAACCGAAATGGTAGGGGCTCACGGGTCCGCTGACGCCGACCTTGCGGATGATGGCCGCCAAACCCTCATTGTGCATCAGACGCGCGGCCAGGAGCCCCTTGACCACGAATGCCCGGTTCAGCCCCTTGAGCGGCACGACATCGCAGACAGTGGCGAGTGCCACCAGATCAAGTTGCGAGAGCAGGTCGATCTTGCCCTCGATTTCCGGGCGCCCACGAAGCATGCGGGCGGCATTGACCAGAACCATGAAGACGACACCGGCTGCACAGAGATGGCCGAGCCCGGTCAGGTCGTCCTCGCGATTGGGATTCACCAGCGCCGAGCATTCGGGCAATTCCGTCCCCACCTGGTGGTGATCAATGACGACGACATCGATCTTGCGCTCGGCGGCGACCTTCAAAGCCTCGAAACTCGTCGAACCGCAATCGACGGTGATGATCAGTTCGGTACCGCGATCAATGAGCTCGTTGATGGCATTCGGGTTCGGCCCGTAGCCCTCGAAGATGCGGTCGGGAATGTAGATTTCCGCCTCGACGCCATAGGCGCGCAGGAAGCGGAACATAAGCGCGGACGATGCAGCTCCGTCGACATCATAGTCGCCGAAGATGACCACCTTCTGCTTGCGCTCAATCGCCTCGACGATGCGGCTTGCGGCCCGGTCGCAATCGACCAGTGTCGAGGGATCAGGCATCAGATCCTTGATGGCGGGATCGAGAAAGCGCTCCGCATCCTCCCGGCCGACGCCGCGGGCCGCGAGCACGCGGGCGATGATATCGGGAAGACCGGTGGTCTGGGATATGGCGATGGCACGGTTCTCGCCCGCCGGATCAAGCCGGGCGATCCAGCCCTGCCCGGAGAGGGATGTCTCGACCCCGAGAAATGCGCGTTGCGGTTCGCCTGCCAGTGACATCGGCACCTGATACTACCCCTGAAGCCCGCGGTTCATCCGCGCCCCAATCTCTTAAAGCACGACAGCGCCGGAACAAAGGCTCCGGACGTCATCCACAGGCCGGAAACGAAGACGGGCGCCAAATGACGCCCGTTTCACTTTTTGATTGTCTCGGACTGTCAGAACTTCGTCAGATCCTGGTGACGGGCCTTGATCTCGCGAACGGTCTTCGACGACGACCGCATGACGATCGTGTGTGTGGAGATCGCGTCGCGGGCGAATTTCACTCCGGCGAGAAGATTGCCGTCGGTGACGCCGGTGGCCGAGAACAGCACGTCGCCCTGCGCCATTTCTTCCATCCGGTAGATCTTGTCGGGATCGGTAATGCCCATCTTGGCAGCACGGGCGATCTTCTCGGGCGTATTGAGCTGCAGCCGGCCCTCCATCTGGCCGCCGATGCAACGCAATGCGGCCGCAGCCAGCACGCCCTCGGGCGCGCCGCCGATACCCAGATAGAGGTCGATGCCGGTTTCGTCCGGATCGGTCGTATGAATGATGCCGGCAACATCGCCATCGCCGATCAGGCGAATGGCAGCGCCCGTCCCGCGAACTTCCTCGATCAGCTTGGCATGGCGCGGGCGGTCGAGGATGCAGACGGTAATCTCGTGCGGCTCGACACCCTTGGCCTTGGCCACGGCATTGACGTTCTCGGTCGGCGTCGCATCGAGCTTGACCGTATTGGGCGGATAGCCGGGACCGATGGCCACCTTTTCCATGTAAACGTCAGGGGCGTAGAGCAAACTGCCCTTCTCCGCGATCGCGATCACGGCCAGCGAATTCGGCAGGTTCTTGGCGCAGATCGTGGTGCCTTCGAGCGGATCGAGCGCGATATCGACTGCGGCGCCATCCTTGGTGCCGACTTCCTCGCCGATATAGAGCATCGGCGCCTCGTCGCGCTCGCCCTCGCCGATCACCACCGTGCCGTCGATCGGCAGACGGTTGAGCTCCTGACGCATGGCATCCACAGCCACCTGATCGGCGGCCTTCTCGTCGCCACGCCCCCGCAACCGGGCTGCTGCCACTGCGGCGCGCTCCGTCACACGGGCGATTTCCAATGTGAGAATGCGATCGAGACTGCTGGACTGGGAATTCTTGTCTGCCATGAGACCCTCTTGAAAAAGCAACGGGCATTGCACCGGCAGCGAGGCCGATTGGGCAGGCTTATAGCGGCATCGCCTGTCTGCGCAATGACAAACAGGCGAAAAAAGCCGTTTGATTTCCGATTGTTGAGGGGTTTCCCGGACTAAATCGATTAGAGCCGGGACGGCCAGTCAACCGCCCGGGCTCAACTCGTGAGGCTCGGGACCTTACTGCTTCGTGCGCTCGATGCGAATGACCTGCGGCTCGCCGTTGACATAGCCCTCGCCGCGCACGCCTTCGACGGCTTCACGCACCGAGGCCTCTGTGGTGGCATGGGTCACGAGAATGACAGTCTTCAGATCCGACCCATTGGCCGGACGCTGGACGATCGATTCGAGCGAGATTCCGTTCTTCGACATCTGTGCTGCAATCGCGGCAAATACACCGACACGGTCCTCGACCTTGAGCGAGATGAAGTAACCACCCTCATGGCTGCGCATCTGCGCCTGGGTGTAGGGCTCCAGATACTTTGCAGGACGGCCAAGCGCCGGACCATGCTGGTGGCCGGGACGCGACTTGGCGATATCGGCGATATCGCCAAGGACGGCGGACGCGGTGGCGTCACCACCCGCGCCGGGACCGGACAACATCAGTTCGCCCACGATGTCGGCCTCGATGGTGACCGCATTGGTCACGCTGTCGACTTCGGCAATCATCGATCCGAGCGGCACCATGGTCGGATGGACACGCTGCTCGATACCCGTCGAGGTGCGCTGGGCGACCCCGAGAAGCTTGATGCGATAGCCGAGTTCCTCGGCAGCGTGGATGTCCTCGATCGAGATGTTGGTGATGCCTTCGACATAAACCTCGTCGGAGGCAATGCGCGTTCCGAAGGCCAGGCTCGTCAGGATGGAGAGCTTGTGCGCGGTGTCGAAACCACCGATGTCGAAAGTCGGATCGGCTTCGGCATAGCCGAGCCGCTGGGCTTCGGCGAGGCACTCGTCAAAGCCCATGTTCTCCTTCTGCATCCGTGTGAGGATGTAATTGCAGGTTCCGTTCAGGATGCCGTAGACGCGGCTGATCGAATTTCCGGTCAGGCTCTCGCGCAGCGCCTTGATGACGGGAATGCCGCCGGCGACCGCTGCTTCGAAATTGAGAAGAACGCCCGCTTCCTCTGCCACTTCGGCGAGTTCGACGCCGTGCTTGGCGAGAAGTGCCTTGTTGGCGGTCACGACATGAATGCCGCGGGCAAGCGCTGCCGCAACGCAACCATGGGCGGGATCGCCATCGCCGCCGATCAGTTCGACGAACACGTCGATATCGCCCTTGCGGGCCAGTTCGGCGGGATCGTCGAACCACTCGACACCTGAGAGATCGATGCCGCGATCGCGGGTCTTGTCGCGTGCTGAAACGGCCGTGACGGTAATGGCGCGTCCACACGTATCGGCCAGAAGTTTGTGGCGTGATCCGATCGCTCTGAAGAGCGCCGCGCCTACCGTTCCGAGTCCGGCAATGCCGACCTTGAGCGCTTGCGTCATGACTTATCCCAACATGTTCTGATTACGGTCGCGAAAACCCCGCGCCCTTGATCCGGACGCGGGTTTAGCCCCCTGCCCGTTGCGGGTCAACGGCCTCGGAGTTGAGGCGCGTCAGCGGCGGGCGTTGAACTGGACCACGTTGTCGTCGTCAGAACCGGTCGCAGCGGAGAGGAAACGCTTGATGTTGCGCGCCGCCTGCCGGATGCGGTGCTCGTTTTCGACCAGCGCGATGCGCACATGGTTGTCGCCATGCTCGCCGAAGCCGACGCCGGGCGCGACGGCCACGTCGGCCTTCTCAACGAGGAGCTTGGAGAACTCGAGCGACCCCATCTCGCGGAAGGCTTCCGGGATCGGGCACCAGGCAAACATCGTGGCCGGCGGCGGCGGGACATCCCAACCGGCCTTGCCGAAGGCTTCGACCATGACGTCGCGGCGCTTCTTGTAGACCTCGCGAACTTCGTCGATCTCCGAGCCGTCACCATTGAGTGCGGCAGTCGCGGCCACCTGGATCGGCGTGAAAGCACCGTAGTCGAGATAGGATTTGACCCGGGTGAGCGCCGAAATCAGCCGTTCGTTGCCGACGGCAAAGCCCATGCGCCAGCCCGGCATCGAGAAGGTTTTCGACATCGAGGTAAATTCGACGCAGACATCGATCGCGCCCGGAACCTCGAGAACGGACGGCGGCGGCGTGTCATCGAAATAGATCTCCGAGTAAGCCAGGTCGGAGAGAATGATGATGTCATGCTTGCGGGCGAAGGCGACGACTTCCTTGTAGAAGTCAAAGGTCGCAACCATGGCCGTCGGGTTCGACGGGTAGTTGAGAATGAGCGCCAGCGGCTTGGGGATCGAGTGGCGAACGGCGCGATCGAGCGCACGGAAGAAGTTCTCGTCCGGAGTCACGTCGATGGAGCGAACCACGCCGCCGGACATGATGAAGCCGAACATGTGAATCGGATAGGTCGGGTTGGGGCACAGCACCACATCGCCCGGGGCTGTAATCGCCTGGGCCATGTTGGCAAAACCTTCCTTCGAGCCCATGGTGGCGACCACCTGGGTTTCCGGGTTCAGCTTCACGCCGAACCGGCGCTCGTAATATTTCGCCTGGGCGCGGCGGAGACCGGGAATGCCACGCGAGGTCGAATAGCGGTGGGTGCGCGGATCCTGGACGACCTCGACCAGCTTGTCGACGATGGCCTTGGGTGTCGGCAGGTCCGGATTGCCCATTCCGAGGTCGATGATGTCAGCTCCACCGGCTCGCGCCGTCGCCTTGAGCCGATTGACCTGCTCGAAGACGTAGGGCGGCAAACGCCGGATCTTGTGAAACTCTTCCATCGCTAAACTCTTTTCGGGTTCGTGACGTTATCGTCGTTCGAAATACTGAACACTCATGCTGATTTGCCGCCAAGGCGCGGACTTTGCAAGCGCTAGGCCTAACCCTAGTTCTCGATTTCCTTCTCCGCATCCGCGGCGTGGGTCTGCGCCGTGCGACGCAATTCCGCGAGACGACGGCGGTATTCCGCATCCGTTGTACCGCCGGCCTTCGCGCCACGCCGGTACTGGCTGAATTCCTGCCTCAGGGCCTGCGCCTGGGACGGCGACATCTGGGCCATCGCCGCTTCCCGGTCGAGACCGACGACCGGATAGCGACCGTCCTGGGCTATGCGCTCCTCGACGAATTGCTGGCGCTGCACCGTCTCGAGCCCAGCGCCTGAAAGCGGGATCGGCGAAATGATCTGGGAACCGCTGTCTGTTGCAGTCCTGGTCGGCTGGCGGTTGTCTGCTTTCGACGGCACGCTCTTTGGAGCTGCATCCTCGAGCGAGGCAGTCTGGCAGCCCGCGATCGCCGTCAACGACGCAAGACCAGCAACTGCAGCCAGGTTTCCAAGTTTCGACATTGGACGTGCTCTCTCCGGTTTCGACGCAGGGTCATGCAAATGACACCATCGCGCCCTACCTAAAGTATACATGATTGAAATCATATAAGGCCTTTTCAAGTCGATATAATCTGCAAAAATGCAACGGAATATTTTCAAAACGGACGCTAGATCCGGGATGAAGGGGAAAAGGGAGGAGAACATGGCCGAGGAGAAGGACGGCGCGCAAGGCGAAAAGCCGAATATTCCGGACATCGAGCCCTATGTGGTGAAAGATCCCGAAGCCTTCGCCCACAATATTGCGCACATGCTCGAAGAGCTCGGCATGGCCGCTTCCGCCTGGGTGGAGCCCCGTGAAAAGGGTGAGGTCACCGACGCCTATTCCGCCCCCATGGCCGATATGGTCAAGACTTTCTCCAAGGTCGGCGAATACTGGCTGTCCGATCCCAAACGCGCGGTTGCCGCCCAGACCGAGCTGCTGACAGGCTATTTCGGTCTCTGGTCGCGCTCGATGCACAAATTGTCGGGCGACCAGCAGGAAGCCGAGGAAACGCCGCCCGGCAAGCCGGACAAGCGCTTCAGCGATCCCGACTGGGACGACAATCCGTTCTTCGACTTCCTGCGCAACGCCTACCAGCTCACCTCCGGCTGGGCCGAGCGGCTGGTCACCCGCGCCGACGGTCTCGACGAGCGGACGCGCCACAAGGCCGAATTCTATCTCAAGCAGATGACGAGCGCGCTTTCGCCTGCAAACTTCCTGCTGACGAATCCGGAACTCTACAAGGAGACGGTTGCCGAGAACGGCGGCAACCTCGTTCGCGGCATGCACATGCTGGCGGAAGACATCGCAGCCGGCGGCGGCCAGCTCAAATTGCGCCAGTCCGACGCCTCCAAATTCAAGGTCGGCGAGAACATGGCGCTCACGCCCGGCAAGGTGATCGCCGAGAACGAGATCTGCCAGATCCTCCAATACGACCCGGCGACAGAGGAGGTGCTGAAGCGCCCGCTTCTCATCGTTCCGCCCTGGATCAACAAGTTCTACATTCTCGACCTCAACCCGAAGAAGTCCTTTATCAAGTGGGCCGTGGAACAGGGGCACACCGTGTTCGTCATCTCCTGGGTCAACCCGGACGAGCGGCATGCGGACAAAGACTGGGAATCTTACGCGCGTGAAGGCATCGGATTCGCGCTCGACACGATCGGGAAGGTGACCGACAGCCACAAGGTCAACGCAATCGGCTATTGTGTCGGCGGCACGCTTCTGGCGGCCACGCTGGCGCTCCATGCCAAGGAGAAGGACAAGCGGATCGCCACCGTCACCTTTTTCACCACGCAAACCGATTTCACCCATGCGGGCGATCTGAAGGTGTTTGTCGACGAGGAGCAGATTTCCGCGCTCGAAACCTCGATGAAGCGGACCGGCTACCTCGAGGGCTCGCAGATGGCGACGGCCTTCAACATGCTGCGCGCCTCGGACCTGATCTGGCCCTATGTCGTGAACAACTACCTCAAGGGCAAGGATCCGATGCCCTTCGACCTGTTGTACTGGAACTCCGATTCCACCCGCATGCCGGCCGCAAACCATTCCTTCTATCTGCGCAATTGCTATCTCGAGAACAAACTGGCCAAGGGCGAGATGAAGCTGGCGGGCCACACGCTGAACCTGAAGGACGTAAAAATCCCGGTCTACAATCTTGCGGCTAAGGAAGACCACATCGCCCCTGCCCGCTCGGCCTATGTCGGCTCGAAGCTGTTCGGCGGCGACGTAACCTATGTGATGGCGGGGTCCGGCCATATCGCGGGCGTGGTCAACCCGCCCTCGTCCGGCAAGTACCAGTTCTGGACCGACGGACCGCCCAAGGGCGAGTTCGAGGACTGGGTGGCCGAGGCGAAGGAAACGCCGGGCTCCTGGTGGCCGCACTGGCATGACTGGATTGTCGCCCAGAACGACAAGACGGTACCGGCACGGGAACCGGGCGGCGGCAAGGTCAACCCGATCGAGGATGCACCCGGGTCCTATGTCCGGGTGCGTGCCTGATCACACGACGGGGATCGTCCCGCCGTCGATGACGTAATCGGCGCCGTGGATGGCGGATGCACGCGGTGAGGCCAGAAACGCCACCAGTTCGGCCACTTCTTCCGGCCAGGCAGGCCGCCCGATGGGTATGCCGCCGAGGGCATCCATGATCCCCTGCCGCGCGGTCGCCTCGTCCGTGCCGCCGCTTTCGGCAAGCCGCCCAACCATCCGGTCGGCAGCCTCGGTCCTGATCCATCCGGGCGACACCGTGTTGACCCGGACGCCCGCGGGTCCAAGCTCCTTGGACAACGCTTTGCTGTAGCTCGCAAGCGCCGCCTTGGCCGCCGCATAGGGCGTGGTCGAATCATGAAGCGGCAGACGCCGCTGGATGGATGCGACATGAATGATGGCGCCCTCGCCGCGCTCAACCATCGCGGGCGCCAGCAAACGGTCGAGCCGAACCGCCGGCCAGAGATTGAGCGAAAACTCGTCCTGCCAGACGTCTTCGGTTGCGGCACGGAATCCGCCACCTGGAGCGGAAGACCCGCCGAGGCAATGGACGAGTATGTCGACACCGCCGAATTCCGCTTCGACGCGCGCCGCAACTTCGCGAGTTCCATTCTCTGTCGAAAGATCAGCAGTGACGAAGAGCTCGGCAGGTGTCGTAGCCGCAGGTGAACGCGCGGCTGTCGCCACACGGGCGCCGCCAGCGGCAAACCGCGCGACAATGGCAGCACCTGCCCCTTTGGTTCCACCGGTCACAAGCACCCGGCGTCCGGCGAACTCATCGGGAACAACCTTGAAATTCGGCGCGTTCACGACCCAATCTCCAGACGGGCGATCCTGTGGCCGGAGAATTCGAAGCGATAGATCAGGTCTGCGGGTGAGCCGGGGAAGTTTCCGCTGACCCGGGCAACAACGACAAGCTTCTCGCCGTCGTGACGGCTTTCGAGCGGCTCGCTGAACTCGTCATACTTGGCGCTCGTCTCTGCCATCCACGCGGCGATTTCCGCGTGACCGCGATGCTTTTGCGATTCGTCGCCGACAACAGCGTCAGTCGTGAAACCGGATAGCGCGCGTTCGGGATCGCGGGCGTTCTTGCCTTCGAAATAGGCCTTTACTTCGGTGGGGAGATTGGCAGACATCAGGGCTTCCTTTTCCATTTCCTTCAACGGGTTTGATCTGCCCTCAAGTTGGTTTTATACTGCACGAATGACAAGAACCGACGAAAAAGTAAGGTACATACGAAAAAGTAAGTCAGACACGCCTGCGCCTGGAACTGGCGCGGCGCGTGTCGACAATGCGCTTCGCCTGCTGGAGGGCCGCTGGAAACTGGTGATCCTGTTTCACCTCTTCGGCGGCAAGGTCCTGCGTTTTTCCGAACTCGAGCGCCAGACCCCCGGAATTTCCCAGAAGATGCTGATCCAGCAATTGCGCCAGCTCGAGGCAGACGGCATCGTCCGCCGCATTGTCTATCATCAGGTGCCGCCCAAGGTGGAGTACGCCCTCACCGATTGGGGCCAGGCGCTGTGCCCAGCGCTGGATGCGCTGGTGACCTGGGCTGAAGGCAAGCCGGACCATGCCGGTAGCGAAACCGACACACACTGAGCTTCCTATGCAGTTTCCCGCACCCCTCACGCCTGCGCGGCTGATCAAGCGCTACAAGCGGTTCCTCTTCGATGCCGAACTCGAAAACGGTGATTTCATCACCGGCTCCTGCCCGAATACCGGATCGATGCGCGGGCTGACGACACCCGGATCGCTGATCTGGCTGGAAAACCACGAAAACCCGAAACGGAAATATCCGCACAGCCTGGAGCTTGTCGAAGCCGACGGCACGCTGGTCGGGATCAATACCGGACGGCCAAACAAGCTGGCCGAGGAAGCCATCCTAGGCGGACTGATCGGCGATCTGGGCGATTATGCAGAGCTGAAGCGCGAGCAGAAATACGGCGTCAATTCCCGCATCGACATTCTTCTCGACGATCCGGAGAAGGGACGCGCCTATGTCGAGGTCAAGAATGTCCACTACCGGCGAGAGGGTCGCCTTGCCGAATTTCCCGACAGCGTGACGAGCCGCGGCGCCAAACATCTCGAGGAACTGGGCGACATGGTCGAGGCCGGTCATCGGGCGATCATGGTCTATCTGATCCAGCGCGGCGACTGCGATACCCTCTCGCTTTGCCGCGATCTCGATCCCGTCTATGGCGAGGCCTTCGACCGGGCGATGAAACGCGGGGTTGAAGCCTGCGCCATTCGGTGCAAAATCACGCCTGAGGACATTCGGCCCGAATTGCGCATTCCCGTGGTCGAAGCCCTCGTCAACGAAGCCCGCTGACAAACGGCGGCAATTACACGGACAGCATCCCAGATGGTCACCTATATCGACGCCGACCAGGCAGTTCAGAAGAATACCGGTCAGATCCGGCTCTATGGCGCGGATGCATTTGAAGGCATGCGCAAAGCCTGCCAGTTGACGGCCCGCTGCCTGGATGAGCTTGCCGCCATGACCAAGCCCGGCGTGACCACCAACGAGATCGACCGGTTCGTCTTCGAATTCGGCATGGATCACGGGGCGCTGCCCGCCACGCTCAACTACCGCGGCTACACCAAGTCGACCTGCACCTCGATAAATCACGTCGTCTGCCACGGCATCCCAAACGAGAAGCCGTTGCGCGAGGGTGACGTCGTCAATATAGACGTGACCTACGTGCTCGACGGCTGGCACGGCGATTCAAGCCGCATGTATCCGGTCGGCGAAATCAAGCGATCCGCCGAACGGCTTCTGGAAATCACCCATGAGTGCCTGATGCTCGGCATCGCGGCGGTCAAACCCGGCGCGCGCACGGGCGCAATCGGTGAAGCGATCCAGACATTTGCCGAGGGCGAACGCTGCTCGGTCGTGCGCGATTTCTGCGGCCATGGCGTGGGCCGGCTGTTCCATGATGCGCCGAACATTCTCCATTACGGCCGCGCCAATGAAGGTCCGGATATCCGCGAAGGCATGATCTTCACCATCGAGCCGATGATCAATCTCGGCCGCCCGCACGTGAAGGTGCTGTCCGATGGCTGGACGGCGGTCACACGCGACCGGTCACTGTCGGCGCAATACGAGCACACGGTGGGCGTGACGGCCGAAGGCTGCGAGATCTTCACGCTTTCGCCAGGAGGGCTCGACAAGCCCGGCCTGCCAAAATGAATTCCAAGCCGCCGATCGAATCTGATGACGAGACCGGCGGCGAGCCCGACGAACGCGGCTATTTCAGCGAACATCCCTCCCCGACACCCCAGGCCAATCCGTCCCGCGCAAAACCGGGCCTCGGCAAGGCGGCCCATTATCACGGGCATCGCGACCGTTTGCGCGAACGCTTTCGCGAATCGGGCGACCGGGCGCTTGCCGATTACGAACTGCTGGAGCTCCTGCTCTTCAGCCTGATTCCGCGCCGCGACACCAAGCCAATCGCCAAGGCGCTTCTGGACCGTTTCGGCTCACTGCCGGAGATTTTCGGCGCGCCCATCGAGCGACTTATGGAAGTCAGCGGCATCGGCGAGATCGTCGCCACAGATCTCAAGCTCATCGGCACGATCTCGCACCGCATGCTGAAAAGCGAGATCAAGGCGCGGCCGGTTCTGGCCTCCTGGAACTCGGTGATCGAGTATTGCCGCGCCGCGATGGCCTTCGAGGCGCGCGAACAGTTCCGCATCCTGTTTCTCGACAAGAAAAACGCGCTGATCGCGGATGAGGTACAGCAGACAGGCACCGTCGATCATACGCCGGTCTATCCGCGCGAGGTGGTCAAGCGGGCGCTGGAACTCTCGGCGACAGCGATCATCCTCGTTCACAATCACCCCTCGGGTGATCCGACGCCGTCGCGCGCGGATATCGATATGACACGCATGATCATCGACACGGCCAAGCCGCTCGGGATCACCATCCACGACCACATCATCATCGGCAAGAACGGCCATGCCAGCCTCAAGGGGCTGCGGCTGGTTTAGGCGGCGGGGGTCGGAGCTCTTTTCGCTTCGGCTGCCTTGCGGCGCGCGACAACATGCTCGCGCCAGACGGTGAAGGCGCCGGCGGCGATGACGATGCCGGCACCGATAACCAGATTGAGATGGATCTGCTCGCCGAAGACCAGAACCCCGATGAAGGCCCCGACAACAAGCTGGAAGTAGCCCACCGGCTGCACGGCGACCGCGTCGAGATACTCGTAGGCCTTGATGAGGAAGAAGTGGCTGCTCATCCCGGTGATGCACAGAATGCCGATCCAGACCCAGTCACCGGGCGTGGGGTGAGCCAGGAAGAACGGGCCGATCATGATCAGCACCAGCCAGCCGACGACACCGGTGTAGAGAAAGCTCGTCATTGAGCTATCCGAGCGTCCCGCAAGCCGTGTCGAAACCGCGTAGGCGCCCATCATCACGGCGCCGCCAAGCGGCCACAACACGCTCCAGTTCAGCGCATCGGCGGCATCGGACACGCCCGGATTGAGCAGGATCACCACACCGACAAGTCCGATCACGATGGCGAGCCAACGCCGCCATCCGACCCGCTCTCCCAGAACCGGCATCGAAAGAAGCGCCACGAAAATCGGGCCTGATGCAAAGATCGCCTGCGACTGGATGAGGCCGACGACCGCAAACGACTGAATGGCGATCACGATCTGAAGCGCCAGTAGCACGCTGCGGATAATCTGAACGAGCGGACGCTTGCTTCGGGTGGCCGCCTTGATGCCGCCCGGCGCACGGGCCGTCAGCACCAGCGCGAAGCCTGCGAAGGCGAAATAGCGGATCATCGCGATGAAGATCGGCGGATAATGCTCGCCGAGATATTTCGAGATGCCATCTTGCAGCGCGAAAATCGTGACCGCGAGAAAAGCGAAGGCATAGCCTAGTTTGCTGGAGTTCATGGAATACACTACCGAAATCGTGTCGCACACGGACTGCGCGAATTTGCACACTTTCGGCGGAAGCCCGCCCCGACTTTCCGATAGATGCGCATGAGCCAAGCTCAACGATTAACACGAGAGTGGCCTGTGAGGCACCACTCATTGACGAATTCCTGCCATGCGACACGCGAAAAACGTCCCTTTGACAAATTCCCTAGTGCAGTGCAGCGTAACCGCTCAGCAAGGGGAACAATCCGAAGATTCGGGGACAGATCATGCACAGCTACGATCTGGTGGTCGTGGGCAGCGGGCCCGCGGGACGCCGCGCAGCGATTCAGGCAGCCAAGCTTCACAAAAAGGTTCTGGTGATCGAGAAGGGAACGCGCGTCGGAGGGGTATCCGTCCATACGGGCACCATTCCCTCCAAGACACTGCGCGAGACCGCGCTCAACCTCACTGGCTGGCGCGAGCGCGGCTTCTACGGTCGCGCCTACCGCGTCAAACAGGAAATCAGCGCAGCCGACCTCCGCCGCCGGCTCCTGATCACACTCGATCACGAGGTTGATGTTCTCGAACACCAGTTCTCCCGCAACCGCGTGCACCAGATGCGCGGCACGGCGCGGTTCGTCGATGCCAACACGCTCAACGTCACCAAGGATGACGGTGAAGTCGTCAAGATCGACGCGCGGTCTATCCTGCTGGCGGTCGGTACAAAACCCTTCCGGCCCGCCCATATCCCCTTTGACGGAAAATCGATCGTCGACAGCGACGAGATCCTCGAGATCGAGGGCCTGCCCCGTTCGATGATCGTGATCGGCGCGGGTGTCATCGGCATCGAGTATGCGACGATCTTTTCCGCGCTCGACACGGCGGTGACAGTGGTCGAATCGCGTGACACCATGCTCGACTTCATCGACAAGGAGATCGTTGACGACTTCTCCTACCAGTTGCGTGACCGCAACATGAAGCTGATCTTCGGGCAGGCGATCGAGAAGGTCGAAAAGGACGGCGACCGCTGCCATGTCACGCTCGAAAACGGCCGGCGGCTCTCTGCCGAGATGGTGTTGTTCGCAGCCGGCCGCGTCGGTGCCACTGAAACGCTGGAACTGCAGAATTGTGGTCTGGAAGCCGACAAGCGCGGACGACTCACGGTCGATCCCCTGACGTTCCAGACGTCGGTTCCGAATATTTACGCCGCCGGCGACGTGGTTGGCTTCCCCTCCCTCGCCTCGACCTCGATGGAACAGGGGCGAATTGCATCCCGCCATGCCGTGGGCGTCCCGGCGATCGAACCCCCAAAGTTCTTTCCCTATGGCATCTATGCGGTGCCGGAGATCTCCACCTGCGGCTTTACCGAGGAAGAGGTGATTGAGCGCAAGATTCCGTACGAATGCGGGATCGCTCATTTCCGCGAGACCTCGCGCGGCCACATCATGGGCCTCGATACGGGCTTGTTGAAACTGATCTTCTCGCTGAAGACGCGGCGACTTTTGGGCGCCCATATCGTCGGCGAAGGCGCGACCGAACTCGTTCATATCGGCCAGGCTGTCCTCAACCTCAAAGGCACGGTCGACTATTTCGTCGAGAATACCTTCAACTATCCGACGCTCGCGGAGGCCTACAAGATCGCTGGACTCGACGCCTGGAACCGGATGGGCGAAGCGCCGGGCCACGCGCAGGACGCGGATCCGGAATAGATCGAACAGAAAAATCCGCCCCGGCGTCCCGAGGCGGATTCTCTTGCTAAAAACGCGACTGGTCTAGTTTTCCGGACTCACGCCAGTTTTGCGATCCCGTCGAGGCGGGCAACCTGTTCGCCGCTCAAGCGCAACGTCGCCGCCGCGATGTTTTCCCTCAGATGGGCGCGCTTCGATGTGCCGGGGATCACGAGGATGTTCGGGCTGCGCTGCAGAAGCCAGGCGAGCGCCACCGACTGCGCCGACGTGCCGATTTCGGCGGCGACATTGCTCAGCGCATCGGCCTGTAGCGGGGCAAAACCGCCAAGCGGGAAATAGGGCACAAAGGCGATCCCCTCTTCGGCCAGCCTGTCGATCATCGGATCGTCGCCGCGATTGGCCAGATTATAGAGGTTCTGCACGCAGACGATCGGCGCGATGTCCCTCGCCTTCTCCACCTGTGCCATGTCGACGGTACTGATCCCGATGTGATCGATCAGACCTTCCTCCTGCATCTTGCGCATGGCCTGCATGGGCGGGACGATATCTACCTCGGGCCCCTCGAGACGCAAATTGACGATCGACATCTTGTCGAGCTGGAGGTTTTCGAGATTGTCTTCGACCGACTTGCGCAGAAAATCCGGCGAACAGTCGAGAATCCAGCCAGCCTTATCATCGCGCCACGCGCCGACCTTGGTGACGAGCGTCAGGTTGGCCGGATAGGGAGAGAGCGTCTCACGGATCAGACGATTGGTGACGTGGGGGCCGTAAAAATCGCTGGTGTCGATATGGTCGATACCCAGAGCGATCGCCTCGCGGAGCGTGGCGCGGGCTTCTTCGGGATCTTTCGGCTCGCCGAAGATATGCGGCCCCGCAAGCTGCATGGCGCCGTAGCCCATGCGGTTGACGGAAATTGCGGTGCCGGGAAAAGTGAAGCGGCCGGCTGCCGCGGCGGTGATGTCATGTGTCATGTCAAACTCCTTGCCGACGCAATATGGCTGTTCGCTTGACCGTTGATAATCCGCCTAAATCCGAATAGATTGTCCGGCATGTCGAACAATCTATTCCAGCCCTCGCTCGATGATCTCTCCGTGTTTCTTGCGGTGGCGACGAGCGGCGGATTCCGCACCGCAGCCAAGCGGCTGGGCCTATCACCCTCAACTATCAGCGACACGATCTCCCGGCTTGAAGGCAAACTCGACGTCCCTCTCTTCGCCCGCACAACGCGCAGCGTCCGCCTGACGGAAGCAGGCCAGTTGCTCGCTGCCCGTCTCGATCCGCTCATCGCGGAGGCGCGCGCAGCCCTCGAGGAAGCCGCAAGCTCACAGTCAGGGGTGCGCGGACGACTGAAGCTGAATGCGCCGGGGGCGGTGATGGTCGATATTTTGCCGCCGCTGGTGGCAAGTTTTGTCGACAAACATCCGGATGTGCAGATCGAAATCGTGGTGGACGACCGTTTCGTCGACATCGTTGCCGAGGGATGCGATGCAGGCATCCGCTATGGCGAGCATCTCGCGCAAGACATGATCGCCGTCCCGATCGGCCCGCGCCGGCAATATGCTGCCCTTGCGGCGTCTCCCGACTACATCGAGCGTTTCGGCATGCCCAAACATCCCGAAGAATTGCTCGGGCATCATTGCATTCGCGGGCGCTTCACAAGCGGTGCGCTGCCCCGCTGGGAGTTCGAGAAGGATGGCGAGACACTGATCGTCGATCCCCCATCGCGGGTGATCGTCAGCGTCGCAGGCCCCCTCGCCCTCGTCGAACTGGCCATTCAAGGCGCCGGGCTTGTCCAGACGTTCGGCAACTGGCTGGAGCCCCATTTTGCGACCGGCCGGCTCGTTCCGGTGATGCGGGACTGGTGGGAGGAGTTCGACGGTCCGAACCTCTATTTTTCAAGCCGGCTGATGGGCACGCCACTTCGCGCCTTTATCGATCACGTGGCCGCCAACCGGTGAGGCCGTCAACTTTAGTTTTCGCGGTCTCCACCCGGAATAGCTCCATCAGACTTCGACAATCAGCGGACAGTGATCGGAGACCTCCGGCGACCGGACGACATCAAAGGACTTCACCGCGGTCGGATCGTCGACAAGCATGTAGTCGGCGAATTTTCCGGGCTTTTTGTAGGATGACGTTCGGGTGCCCTCAAAGCCGAGCCCGGTCACCAGTTCCACCATGCCGGCCTCTGCCAGCAGGCGCAGCGTCGCGCTGTCAGGTTCGACATTGAAGTCGCCGCACATGACGACGCGGTCACCGGGTACGGCGATCTGCCGGGTCAGAGCAAGGAAGCGCTTCGCCTGTTCCAGACGCTCCGGCGTGTCGCCCTTGCCGCCAAGATCGCGCAGCCCGTGCATGTGCGAGACCACAACCGTGCGTTCGCCCACATGGTCGAACAAGCGAATCGCATGCGCACTGCGTGTCTGGGATGCGCGCCGAAGCCGTCCGCTCCATACCCCTTGTGGACGAACCCCTGGGCCTGGCCGATAACCGCCAAAGAATCGTGCACGAAGGTTGCAAGGCCCCAGCGTGACGGAACCGGTCGATCGCCGTCCCAAAGCTCTCCCTGCGCCGCCGGACAAAAATACGCTTCATGGTGCGGTAGCGCTCGCCGGATTTCAGCAAACAGGTTGGCCCGCTGTGGGAGTACATGATCCTTGTCGCGATATTCCAGCCACTCCCGATCTGTCTCCGGGCTGTTGATAATCTCCTGAAGGCAAAGCACTTCGGGCGTCGAATTCCCGAGATAGGAGAGGAGCTGTGCATGCAGTGTGCCGCCCCAGGCATTCAGTGACATGATCCGCATTTCATACTCCTTGAACCCCCATTCCAGCGCATTCGCCAAAAAAGAAAAACCCCGCCGTTTCCGGCGGGGTTCTTTTCGTTCGACCTGAAGGCGCTGCTTATTCGGCAGCGTCGTCCTTCTTGGCAGCCTTTTTCTTCGGCGCGGCCTTCTTCTTGGCCGGCTTGTCTTCCTTGACGGCAGCCAGTTCGTCTTCTTCCTCGGCCATCAGCTCTTCCTTCGAGACCTTCTTGTCGGTCACGTCGAGAACGGTGAGCATATGGTCGATGGTCTTTTCCTCGAAGATCGGCGCGCGCAGCGATGCGACCGCGCCCGGGGTCTTCTGGAAGTATTCGTAGATCTGCTGTTCCTGGCCCGGGAACTGACGGACCTGGTTGTACAGAGCACGGTTGAGCTCGTCGTCGCTGACTTCGACCTTGGCTTCCTCACCGATGCGCGACAGCACGAGACCGAGACGGACGCGACGCTCTGCGAGCTTGCGGTAGTCCTCGCGGGCTGCCTCTTCGGTGGTGCCTTCGTCCTCGAAGGTCTTGCCGTTGTCGGAGAGCTCCTGATTGATCTGACGCCAGATGTTCTCGAACTCGGCATCGACCAGCTTGGACGGGCTTTCGAACTGATGATCGGCGTCGAGCGCGTCGAGGATCTGACGCTTGAGCTTCTGACGGGTCATCTGGCCGTACTGGCTTTCGATCTGGCCACGAACGATCTCGCGCAGCTTGTCGGCGCTTTCGACGCCGAGGGTCTTGGCGACTTCGTCGTTGATCTCGAGTTCGCCCGGAGCAGCCACTTCCTTGATGGTCACGTCGAAGGTGGCTTCCTTGCCGGCCAGGTGAGCGGCTTGATACTCAGCCGGGAAGGTCACGGTGATGACCTTCTCGTCGCCGGCCTTGAGGCCGATGAGCTGCTCTTCAAAGCCCGGGATGAAGCGGTTGGAACCGATGATGAGTTCGGCGTCCTGATCGGCGCCGCCATCGAAAGGCTCGCCGTCGAGCTTGCCGAGGTAATCGAGAGTGACCTTGTCACCGTCGGCTGCCTTGCCCTTCTTGGTTTCGAAGGTGCGCGCGCTTTCGGCGACGCGGACGACCTGCTCTTCGACTTCCTCGTCCGGAACGTCGACCACTTCGCGGGTGATCTTGATCTTCGAGATGTCGGCGACTTCGAAAGCCGGGATCACTTCGTAAGCCATGGTGAATTCGAAGTCGGCATCGCCGGCCAGAATCGCTTCGGCTTCCTTCTCGTCCTCGGTCATCGAGATTTCAGGCGTGGTCGCAGCCTTCTCGCCGCGTTCGGAGAGAATCTCGGTCGGCTTCTTCTGGATGGTCTCGTTGACGAGATCGGCCATGATCGAGCGGCCATAGACCTTCTTGAGGTGGCTGACCGGCACCTTGCCCGGACGGAAGCCGTTGATACGGACCTTGTCCTTGGCATCCGCCAGCTTCTCGTTCATCTGCGATTCCATGTCCTTGGCCGGAACCACGACTTTAAGCTCGCGCTTCAAGCCTTCGGACAGCGTTTCAGTCACCTGCATGTTCAAACCTTCATCTGTTCAGGGCCAGCATCCGCAAAACCTCCGTTTTGAGGACGCTGCACCGAAATTTCCGACACCGTCTGGTATCTTTCGTCAGCCTGCCCGCGGGTTGTCCGCCGGCCCTGCTCCGGCCGGCCCCGTCGCATTGCGCCGTTGGACCCCCGGGACTTCATCAATCTGGTGCGGGTAGAGAGACTTGAACTCCCACGCCTTGCGGCACCAGAACCTAAATCTGGCGTGTCTACCAATTCCACCATACCCGCGCTCAGCGACGGCTTGGCCGCCGCCTCGGAACGCGGGCGTCTCTATATCACCCGAACCGCAGGGTTCAAAGGAAAAATGAAGGAAGCGGCTCCGTCCCCCAATATGAAGCGGCTCCGTCCCCCAATATAAGGTGTTGCGCGGCCTTGCCGCCCCCGGACGACGACCTATTTCGGCGTCAGCAATGACATTTCGCGAGATCATGATGCGCGCCATGCAGGAGCCGCATGGCTCGTATGAGAATATTGCACTGCACAAATCACCTAAAACGATCTAAATATCTTCTCAACGGAACGCGAGACGAAGCGTGAAGGCAAATGCGGCGCCAAGGCGAGACGAAGCTTACAAGCTCATACCTCAGCTGGCGTAAATATCGCGAGACCTGCGAGAAGCTCCAGAAGCTCTCGGATAGGGAACTCGGCGAGCTCGGGATCACCCGAGGCGACATACCCTTCATCGCACGTCGTGCGCTCTGACAAAATTCGGAACGGCAAACTCCTCCTCCCATTGTCGTTTCGATGTGATTGGCAACCACCTCCTCCTCCCAGGTTGTCAATTGTGCAAAATGGCGCCCACCGGATCCTCCTCCCCCGGTGGGCGTTGTTTTTTTTACAGGCCCCCTTTCCTCAACCTGCTTCTTTGCCGTTTGGCGCCGACGTTGCTGCCCGGCTAACCCAGCCATGCGAAAATCAATCCCCGGTTAACCCGCCGTGCAAAAGACGCATGCCTGATTTGAGGTTTTTTGCACTGCACAAGCGGGCCGCAAACGCCTACATTGCAGTCAATCGATGAGGCGCGAAGAACGGCGCCACAAACTGCAAGAAAGGAAGACACCATGAACATCCGCAAGTCCTTCCGCGAATGGCGCATGTACCGCGAAACCGTATCCGAACTGTCCCGCATGTCCGATCGTGAACTCTCCGATCTCGGCATCGCCCGCGGCGACATTCCGTTCGTTTCGCGTCGCGCTTCTCGCTAAGACGCGCTGGCTCCGGAACCCGGAGCCACCGAACGATCTCCAGTCTGATCTGATTTTTAGGCGCCCTTCGAGGCGCCTTTCTTTTTGTCCGCTCCTCCCTTTCCCGGCCTGACCAGCAGCGAGCCGATACGTATGGTTATTCCAGGATTAACGACGCGACCGTCTAATTTCTGCTCAATAAATGACCACATACAGCATTACGCCTCTTGCCTGTGCGAGCCCTCCTTGGCGCGCATAGCTGGGCTTCTTTCTTTGCGCTGCACAATACGCATGCAAATGCCTATATGGCGGGCATAGATAGCGCACCGGGAAAGTCCCGGTACCCAACACCGAGGAAAGACCCATGAAACTCATCGAAAGTGCACGCACCTGGATGCGCAGCCGCCGCACCGTCAACGAACTCTCCAACCTGTCGAACGACGCTCTCGCCGATATCGGCCTGACCCGCTTCGACATTCCGACCGTTGCTCGCCGCCTGGCTCGCTAAAAGCCTCGCGAAGCACGGATCGTGTAAAACGGCGCCCTTGAGGCGCCGTTTTCTATTTCAGTTCCCCGCCGGCCGCCTTTCGCCACGCATCGTGATCGACGCCCACTTTATCGGTCGCGCCAAAGCGTGCTAATCCCCGCTCATGACACACAAACAGATCGATCCCATCCACGTCGTTGGCGGAGGCCTCGCCGGTTCGGAAGCCGCCTGGCAGATTTCCCGTCGGGGCATCCCGGTGATTCTCCACGAAATGCGTCCCGTACGCCCCACTGAGGCGCACAAGACGGAAGGCTTGGCCGAACTCGTCTGCTCGAACTCCTTCCGGTCCGATGACGCGACCGCCAACGCCGTCGGCGTCATCCATGCCGAAATGCGGCTGGCCGGTTCGCTGATCATGGCGTCGGCCGACAGCCATCAGGTTCCCGCAGGCGGTGCGCTTGCCGTCGACCGCGAGGGTTTCAGCGAGGCGGTCACCGCCGAACTCGAAGCCAATCCGCTGGTCGAGATCCGCCGCGAGGAAGTGTCCGGCCTGCCGCCTAAGGAATGGGGCAAGACGATCATCGCCACCGGCCCGCTGACGGCCCCCGGCCTTGCAGAAGGCATATCCGCCGAGACGGGAGAATCAGCCCTCGCCTTCTTCGATGCGATCGCGCCGATCGTGCACACCGATTCGATCGACATGTCGGTGTGCTGGTATCAATCGCGCTACGACAAGGTCGGCCCCGGCGGCACCGGCAAGGACTATATCAACTGCCCGATGGACAAGGCGCAGTACGAGGCTTTTGTCGACGCGCTGATCGCCGGCGACAAGACCGAGTTCCACGAGTGGGAAGGCACCCCCTATTTCGACGGCTGCCTGCCGATCGAAGTGATGGCCGAACGCGGCCGGGAAACCCTTCGCCACGGACCGATGAAGCCGATGGGGCTGACGAACAGCCACAAGCCGGACGAAAAGCCCTATGCGGTCGTCCAGCTCCGGCAGGACAATGCCCTCGGCACGCTCTACAACATGGTCGGTTTCCAGACCAAGCTGCGCTACGGCGCACAGGGCGATATCTTCCGGATGATTCCCGGCCTCGAAAACGCGGAATTCGCGCGTTTGGGTGGTCTGCACCGCAACACCTATCTCAATTCACCGGTGCTGCTCGATCCGACGCTGCGGCTCAAATCGCGCCCCGACATTCGATTCGCGGGCCAGATCACCGGATGCGAGGGTTATGTGGAAAGCGCCGCGATCGGGCTTCTGGCGGGTCGTTTCGCCGCTGCGGAGGTCCTTGGCGAGGATATGACGCCGCCGCCGTTCACATCGGCCTTCGGCGCGCTGCTCAACCACATCACCGGTGGCCACCGCGTGAGCGACGACGAGCCGGGCAAGCGCTCCTTCCAGCCGATGAACGTCAATTTCGGCCTCTTCCCGCCGCTCGATCCGGGTGCGATCGAAAAGCCCGAAGGCCGGCGCTTCCGCGGCAAGGAAAAGGCCCTCGCCAAGAAGCAGGCCATGGCCCGCCGGGCACTGGCCGATTGCGCCGCATGGCTTGGAATAGAGCGCGCGGCCGACGCGGCGGAGTAGCAGGCGTCCCATCGGATGATTGACCGTCCCGGCCCGACGCGGCACGATGGTCTCATCACGCGATGAGGAGGCTGGCGTGCCCGACCCGATCCACAGGACCAGACTTTCGACACTGACGGCCGTTGTCCTCGGCTTGACCGCCCCGGAGGCATATGCCGAAGCGGACTGCGCTGCAGAGGTACGCAAGCTCATGCAGGGCGAACTTGCGTGGGACACGCCGATCCGAAGCCGGAGCATCACGAAGATGGCCGGCCAGGAGATGGTCAATCTCGGACTGACCGACGGTGAGCACCACCTGTCCATGGACGCGCAAGGCACGCCTGTGTCGCTCTTCATTGACGACAAATTCTACATGACCGCCGATCAGGGCGCGAGCTGGACACTGGTCCAGACCTATGCGCCGGACGTCATGGCCAAGACGAAAGCGGGCCTCGCCTCACAGGCGGAGAAGGCCACCAACATTACGTGCGACTACGATCTTGAACTGGATGGCCGGCGCGTCAATCACTACCGCGTCGATTACGCCCTCCACGATATCGGGACACCCATGCATTCGGAGTACTGGGTCGATGCCGAAACGGGCTTTGCCTGGAAAAGCCTGACCATCAGCGATCCCAGCGGCAACGCAATTACGATCGAGCAGTCGAGCGAACCCGCGCCCGGGGAGACCGTTCCGAATCCGGAAGGCTGACCTACTCCGCCGGCGCCACGCCTGTCTGCCGCCCCGACGATGCGCCGCCGGGCAATCCGGGCGTACCGGCGGCCTCGGGATGGCGCGCGACGTAATCCGCCTTCAGGGCTTCCGATCCCATCCGCGACCCGTCATGGCTCCATCCGGGTGGCGCGACCAGATAGCCCAGACGTTCTTTCAGCGTCAGGCCAGGGCGGCTCGCATCCTTGAACATGTCGATCCATTCGTGGAAGGCGACGCGCAGCGGATTGTAGGTGCCGATGTTCTTGACGATCCCGTAGCGCGGCATGTCCTCATCGAGTTCGGGCACGAAGGTGCCGAACATCCGGTCCCAGATGATCAGCGTACCGGCATAGTTCGAATCGAGATAGCGCGGATTGGTGGCGTGGTGCACCCTGTGGTGCGACGGCGTGTTGAAGATGAACTCGAAGGGGCGCCACATCTTGCCGATCGCCTCGGTATGGATCCAGAACTGGTAGACGAGGTTGATGCCGCCGACAAAGACGATCAGCAGCGGATGAAAGCCGA
>CEQK01079570.1_pt1 | contig 24635 bp, 23 predicted proteins | sample 531051 | NCBI WGS metagenome assembly CEQK01 (sample SAMEA2621229, study PRJEB7988) | marine metagenome | biome: marine biome (ENVO:00000447); feature: deep chlorophyll maximum layer (ENVO:xxxxxxxx); material: "saline water (ENVO:00002010), including plankton (ENVO:xxxxxxxx)" | depth 150 m
GTAAGGAGTTAAGTATAGGAATCTCTCTGATGATCCGTAATGTAAACGTACTAAAGTCATCAGAACGAGTCTTGGATGCTGATACAACTAGGAAGTTTTTGGATGGATCAAGTAGTAGTTGATGAACAACAAAGGCTGAACATATCCAACTTTTACCGACTCCTCTAAAAGCTTCTACTACAGACCTCTTAGGCCCATGTTGCATATAGTCAGCTATATCGTATTGTATGGGAGTAGGATCAGGTAGGTTAAGATGTTTCCATACAACAAACAGAAAGTTCCTAAAGTCTTTTAACTGGTCATCCATTCTGTTGTCTAACCGCTTCTGGGTCAGAGTCTTCAAAAGGTAACAGATCAGCAAGTCTTCCTAGTGGAGTATGCTGTTCAGTAATACTAATAATATCGTTATCTTTAAGGAGTTGCCTAGCACCATTTAAGATAGCAGCATTAAATTCCCCTGTCTCATGCATCTCTGATATAGCTGTAGAGTAAGTTTCTGCTACTTGTACCTGTAGCTTTTCTAAGCGTTCTCGTTTCATTGATTGTTATTGTTCCTCATCATTAGTTCTAGAAGTCTATCAAGTTTATCGTTCATTGACTCTAGTTTCTGCTCAAGACCATGTATACGTTTTTCAACAGATAGATCACGTTCATGTTGAGCAGCTAGTTCTACTTCTATCTTTGTTAAACGTCTTTCGTCGCTATCAAGTCTATCACTAAACTTCTTACCGATCCAACCGAATACACCAAGAACAACAGCTAATATACTGTCAAGGAAGTGGGAGATTTGTTCAGCCATTGGTTCCATGATTTATTAACTTAATGTTGCGACAGTTCCTGTTGTAGTAGTAGCACCGTCAGGAGCAACGTATTGCACTTTTAAGGCACTACCGTCTATATAAAAATTTATCATTTGTCCTCCCATTTGAGCTGTGCCAGTACCAACTCCCATCGCTGAAGTGTTAACAGTCATAGCTAGATCGTGACTTGCTGTTGCTCTAAGTATTTTATGGGTGTTTCCTGCTCCAGTACTTCCATTAGTCATCGACCAATCCACGTTAAAAGAATCTTCCTTGTGATATATGTGGCTTATATTGCCAGTTCCGTTTGTATCAAAAAGTTGTAGTAATGGTTCCCCGCTGGCTTGAATTGATAAAGTAGCATTATCTACAGAGGTTGCGTCATCGTTAGTTCCACTACTTTGTACCAAAAGACTAGTACCTGTGGAGTCTGCGCCTTGTGTAATAATAACTTCGGCAGGATGCGTTCCGCTTGGGCCATATGTACTATCAAATGGTGTACCACCTGTAGAATTATCCGTAGCACCAGTACCAGTAAGTGTATTAGCTCCTATAAGTGCCTGACCATCAACTGTTAGTTCGTAACCTGTTGCTGGAGTGTTTGCTATACTTACGGCATCTAAGCTTACGTTACCCCCTAAATTGTTTAATGCAGCATCAGCTATGGCTTGATCGACGTAGCCTTTATTAGCGGCATCGGAATCAATAAGGGGAGTACCCACCGAAAGGTTACCTTCTTTAGATTCTTGATTAATATAGTAGTTATGTTGGTAAGCTTCATCCTGTTGTTTTTCGGTAAGGACTGATCCATCAACAAAGTCTACTAGAAAGCCTTGATCGTTGTTTTTACCTAGACTTTTACGAAGTATCTTAACGGTTGTACCATCACTAACAGCAGTAGTTAAAACTACTTTTGGTGTAGATGTAGTATCTATAGTAAAATAATTATCGTTAATATCATACTGAGTAGAACCCACTTGAACGATAACGTGTGTATCTCGTAGATAACCAAATGTAATATTAAAGTTATTGGTTCCTGATGTATAGGTTACTGAGCTGCTTGCCATGATGTTTTAGAAGGAGGTTCTGGGATTAATATCTAATAGTTTTAAAAGTGGTTTTTCTGGTTGTAGGTTAGCTACTGATTGTCCGTCATCTACGTGTTTAAACCTACGTCCTTTAGTATTTACAAAGTCTCTAAACGATTCTTTTTCGTAATCATTTATAAGTGTGTTTAAGCGATTCGCAATCGAATCCTGTCCTTCTGGAGCGTTTATAGGAAGTCTAGCTTGATCTTTTAACTTTCTATATTCATCTCTAACAGCTTGTCGAATACGTTTATTTCGGATACTAAACTTACCCATGTGTTCTAACCAAGCGTCATGCAAGCTACGTCCTTTGTCATCTAGGTAATCTCTAGTGTTAACACGCTGTCCTTGTAAGCTTTGTACGTGTCTGGACTTCTGACCAAAGTTAGCTTGCATACGGGACATATCCCTTAGTAAAGGATCGTTAACCTTTTTACCATAGAAGTATACAGGAGATAACAATCCAAAACCTTCACGACTACGTTGACGTTCTACCTTTTCTCCAAAGATATTACGTTTGTATCCTTCATTGGTTCCTCCTATCACACGATCTTCTAGCTTACCTAAAGTGCTTCTAGCTTCTTTCTGGTAAGGATCGGTAATTTCACGTATGTCCTTTATAATTCTAGGAGTTAACGAGGCTATATAAGAGTTTGTCATGTTTTGAGCAAGACCTTGTCTACGTTCTGGTTCGTTAAACTGAGCAATGGATAATAAATCGGAAACACTACGTAGGAAGTATTTGTTACGTGCTATTTCAGCAAGCCCAGCTATTAAAGTCATAGTTAAATTATGACCATCTTCATCTGTGTAACCTTTTCTTTTAAACTCATTTTTCCTATCATAATGAGCAACCATATCAGCAGCTATAGATAAAAATGCGGATATAGGTTCAATTCTTTCGTATGATATTTGAAGATTCGTAAACGGAAGTTTAAGCATAAAAGGTTTCCATCCTGCTTGTTTAGCCATTTCCTTTTCTTCGCTGGTCATATGATTACCACTACCAGTAATGTTACCAGAGTATGCCATACCTACAAAGGTTGTTGCTAATGTAATACCTGTATAAATGTCTGCCATAGCATCAGCTTTAGCCTGTATTGTAGCAGTCGTTAAGGTTTCTTTGGCTTTTTCTAGTTCTTGTATTTCAAGATTAATATCAACAGCATTTCTTTCTGATGCTTTAAGATCGTTGATCTTTGTGTTTATAATATCTTTTTCTTTTTTAAACGTAACACCAGCATTCCATCTACGATATACTCCCATTCCTATAGATTTATCAATGATCCATTGACCGATAGCGGTAGGGGTTTTTACAAATGGAATAATAAACTGCCTAATCACTAGTCTAACTGGATCATCGTTTTTATAATCCCTCGACCAATCTGCTAATTTCTTCATCATCTGACTAAAGGCTTTATCGGAGTAGTCAGCTTGATAGGTCGTAGCTAAACCTGCTTGCTCTACGTTCTTAAACTCTTCCAGCATATTCCATTGGAGTAATCCTTGAGAGTCTTTAGATGTAGCCTTTTTAATGTATTCCTCCATGTATTTATTTAGGTCTGCTTCTGTAGTTTTACCTGCTATTAAAGCTTTCTGCATAGCTTCTGCACGTAATGCTCTCATAGTACCAGCAGTCCTAAATATATCATCGAATGCTCCCATGTTTCTAAAGGAGATAGATGTAAAGAAATCAAATACCTTTGCTAAACCTTGAGCGTTATCCGACTCTTGTAGAGTTCTTAAAAACTTCTGTAGTTCAGTCTTAGTAGTTTCGTTATCAGTTCCGTATACCTCTATTAGTTCTTTAAACTTTTTCTTCTGGGCTGGATTCATTCCAGCTAATTTTTGTGGAGTTAGGGTATCACTTACATCCATAAACTCCTGATAGAATCTATCATTTATACGAGGATTAAAAGCAGACCTACCTTTCTTCCATGCTGCTCCAAACATTCTTAGCGATTCCCAGATGTCCCTACCAAAGAATGCAGATCGTATTTCCGTCCAAGCATATTTAAGAGCCTCTACATTTTCGTACCGTCCTTCCTTTTTGCCTATCTTTATTTTATTATAGGCTCTTACTGCGTTTATAATTGGATCAGCTATTAAATGAAACGTACCCGAAACAGGGCCAATTAACCAAGTTTTAGGATGAAACAGCATCATGCTCATTCTAAACTTTTCAAATCCCCTATTAAAGTTCTCCCATCTACTAGGGGGTTCTATTTCCATTCTAGCTACTAAACCTTCTAGGTCGTTCATTAACAGTACAGAAACGTCCTCTAGTGTAGGGTTACTCATCTTTTTGAGTTGGGATTTTCGTTTGGCTATTAACTGATCGACTTCATCTTTTTCCTGTTTAGTAGCTTTAGCGTCGATGTCCTCAAAGAACTTTTGGATTTGATCTTCGTCTCCCGTATCTAGGAGTTTTTCTAATTCCTTTAACTGTTTTTCTTTAGCAGCAGCTTTAAACAGTTCTTCTTGTTCAAGATCAAATTGATTTCTAAGTTTAAGTTCTTCCGCTGAGTTTAGGATTTTACTGGCAAGATCACCATCTATACCTAGTTCTTCAAAATCTAACTCATCTCCGTACTTTAAAAGGTCTTCAGCAAGTTTATCTATATCACCTTCTATTAACTCATCTACGTTTTTAACAGATGTTAGCTCTTCAGCTCCTAGTTCTTTTAATAAAGCGTTTACTTTATCTTTATTTCCTACTAGATCGTTAACTTCAGATAACTGTTTTTCTAGTTTTTGTAATTTGGTTTTAGCTTCGGGCTTAGCTCCTTCTATTTTTTTGTTTAGTTTATCCCGAATACTTTTACTAAACACATTTAGTAGAGCTTTTTCTGATGGTTTTTTCTTTTTCTTCTTATTCTTTTTAAGAAAGTCCTTTATGCTCTTGGTATACTTACTCCATAACGTATCGGTATTTGTTTTGCCAAGGTTCATTACCATAGCTGTAAGTACATCCGACCTGCTTTTCTTTCCTCGCTTTTCTAACTTTTTTAAAGCTTTTACTAGGTTAAACTCTTTAGGTCGTTTATGTCTTACAAAGCTAAAGAGGTCTTCGGGATCAGTTTTACTAATACTTTCTACAGTCTGTAATAATACATCTACCCTATCAAATACCTCTTTAACTTCGTCTCTGTATTCTACTGTTTTATTAAAGTCGAATGCCTTGAATTTCTTTAAAGCTTCCTCTTTAGTAAGTTCTGTAGCTTGTCCAAATGCACCTACATTACGTGCTGCTAAAGTCTTTGCTGCTACTGTTCCAGCCTTTGCGTCTATTTGTACAGCAAGTCTATAGGCTTTAAGTAGACCTTTAATCTTTTCTACTTCTGTTCGTATCTCGTTAAAGTTGTTAACGTCAGGTTTAGTAAACAGTTTAGCGATCTTTGCGTAGATTCTATCTATTTCTGGAAATAGTTTAACTTCTGTCTCTAATAAGAAAATCTTACTTGCTTGCATTTGTGAAGGTAAGTCCTTCATCGTTGCTAGTTTCTTTAGTAGATTATCTTCGATTTCATCAACGTCTGCTTCCTTTATATTTTCTGGATCAACATCTCCAAAGAAACTATCTTCTTTAGCAGGTTTAAAATCGCTCATTCCAGCCTGACTTAGGTCTTCAGCTTTAATGCCAGTAACTTCATCGAAATCCTTACTGATCTCTGTTATGTTAGCTAAGATTGTACTAGCTGCTCCGTCTCCTTTTTCCTCAATTATCTCATCTATTGTTTTACCTTCCTCAAGAGCTTCTTTAATTTCGTCAGTTTCTTTTAACGCTTTCTTTACTACCTTTGCCTGTTTACCAGAAAACGTAACCATTTCTTTGTAGGCTTTACCTATGCTACCAAAACCAAGGTTTAATCCAGCACCCCATAGCATACCTGTTAAAACCTCTTCTGATCGTTTATTAAGGCTTTCTAGTATAGTAGCCTCATCTTCAACATCTGCTGCTATAAAGTCTGCTACACCACCTCTTAACGCTCCATCCGTCATGAGCCTTGTAGCCCATCCAGCAGATTTACCTACGTTATTACGTTCAATTCTATTAACATTACGACTAAGAGATTTAAAAAACTTATCACCTCGTTTAGTAGCTTGAATACCTTTTCCTACTGTCTGTACTCCTTTTGCAACCGCTCCCCCAGCAGTAAAGAAACCCAATATGATAGAACCTACTTCAGCTCCTACTTCCTCAAACCCTGCTTCAGCTTCTCCGTAAATATTACGTTCTGTATTTATTCTTGTACGTCCTCCGCTAAATTCAGAAATCGTATTAACAGTATCATCGAACAATCTTACAGGTATTCTACCTATGGTAGTTGCTGATTTCTGATACCAAGGAACTTTATACCTACTTGCCTGTAAAGCTTCTGTTATACGAGCAGTATCAAACGATACAGTATCAGTTCTTTGTAGTGTTTCGATACTCATTATTTATTAAATATTTTATAATACTCAATGTTTTGATTATACACATTATCGAGGTAATAAGCTTGTCTTCGTTTGAGTTCTAACGCATCTCGTCTTTCTTGAAGTCTTGAACTTACTGGTGCGGTTTCTCTAAAGGCTTCAAACTCTGACGATGCTGAATCTATCTTGCTAGGTTCTATACCTATTTTTGTGCCTCTTCCAAACCTTTGTATTTCGCTTGCTTGTTGATCTATATCAGCTTGAAGTTGTTTTCGTTGAGGATCAACTGTATTTCTATCTCTTACCTGATATGCATCGTATAAATCTCTTTGAGCAAAAAGCATTTCCCTAAACCTAGTTGGAGTACGGATACCAAAAATGTTTGCCCAAAAGTAAGCGTGAGGTGTTTCGTCTTTTTTGGGAGCCGATCCTTCAAGCTTTTCAAATTCTGCTTCAGCCAACCGTAAAACACTACCCTCATTGTCGTAGTTCCATATTGAATTTTCCCCTTTCCAAGCCGTAGTAGAAAATAAAAAGGTAGTTCTCCAATCCAAATCACCAGCTTTAGTTTGTTTAGGAATGTCTGCTGGAGATTCGTATCCTATTTCTCTTCTTATATCTTTTATTTGCTCTTCAGTAAGATTGACGTTTTTAAACTGTCCTCCAAATCTTACAGGAACATTGTTAGTAATTCTTAATAAATAGTCTCTATCGGTATTGGATATATTTTCTTTTTTGTTTTTATTATCTCCTACGTCAAAGAATTCTGCTGGAGGTAAATCCTGTGTAATTCCTATAATATTATCATTTTTTCTTTTGATAAAGTTTGTAGTAATTGCGCCAACCTTTGTAAGATCTAATGATACTTCAGACTCAAGAATTTTATATTGGTTTTCAAAGTTTTCTTTATTAGCCTCAATAGCTTTAAGTCGTATATCGTCTAACTCTTCAATGTTAGGATCACGTTCGTTTTCTTGGTAAAAAGTTTGAACTTTAGATTTAATTGATGCATCTACTGCTCTTTTAAAATCCAAATCAATTTCAAGCATTGCTGTGCTTTGGCTTCTAAAAGCGTTTTGTATGTCTGCTGCTGTTTGATCCGATCCTCTACTTCTTTCACTATTAACAATATTACTAATAGAAGTTTGTTTTACACTACTTTGAAAATCACTAACAAGATTTATGGTATCGCTATCGTTTGCTATTGTTGTACCTATATATTTTCTTTGTTCTATAGCAAAACGATCTGTTGCCTGTTGAGCTTGATCAGGGTCTACTTGTACTCCAAACTGATTACCCAATGAGACAAGGTTTGGAGTTTGACCTTGCGATATAAGTTGTATTCCTTCTTGAATAATAGCCTCTACTTGTTCTGCGTTTGCGTTTACTCTTCTTTTCTGTAAAGCTAAATCATCTATTCTGGTATTCATTACCAATAAGGTTTCTTTTTCCTCTTCGGATAAAATGTCTGAACGATTTACCCAATCTAAGTAGATGCTATCAGCGGTTCCTCTATTTAAATTTACAATATACTGTTCAAACTCTTCATCCGTTATCGCATCTTCGCCAAATATAGATTTAAGTTCTTCTATAATTTTTACAGCGTGTGAACCTGCATTATTTTTATCCGCTACATAATTACCTATAAAGACATGAAGTTTATTTGATATTTGTTTCTCTAGTTTTTTACTTTTGTATGCTGCTGTAGTTTCGGTAAGGTTTTTATACCTGTTTAACTGCGCCCTTAAAGAATGATAGGTTTTTCCTTCGTCTTCTAGATTTAATATAGGTATACCAGATTTTGTTTTTGCTCTAGCTATTTCATCTAAAAGTCTTTTGGCTTTATTGTATTTTTGTTCAGTAGGTTCTCCGTCTGTTAAATTGTAATATGCAGAAGCAACACTACCCATAGCTACCTTTGTGCTTTCAGCTTCCGTAAGTCCTGTAGCAGGAACGGAAAACATATCACCTATCAGTTCATCAGGAAGTTCTTCGGTATTTATAATAGCTTCAATTTCATTAATATTACTACTGGTTACGTTTTTGATGTGGTTATCTTTTAACGCTCTATCTCTTGCTCGTATTACCTGCTCCGAAAAGTTCCTGTTGTATCCTTGGATAGCTGTATTGAACGACTGAAGCATAATCGGATCATTATTAAACCTTTCTGCAAACTGCTCGTAAGCTTCTGTTGTTAGCTCTTGTGCATACTCCGCTCCGTTTCTGCCATTCTCTAGGTTTTCATTAACACGTTTAAGTTGTGACACTAAAAGACTGTTGTAGTCTCCTGCTGCTCGTTTAGCTATACCATCTTTAAATGCAAACTGAAATGAAGGTAGTTGACTTTCTTTAAGTGTACCCGCTTCTACAGCTTTCCTACCAGCTTGCTCCATCTTACTAAAAGCATCTTTAGCATCTATTTCTGCTTTAGCAGCTAGTTCTCCTGATCGTAATCCTTGCTGTTTCTCTAGTCCCTTTATAGCTGTAACAGTAGGAATAATATCAGTAGCTACACCAAGAGCATTACTAAGACTTACTAACTTGCTTGGTTGTACTTGTGCTGGCCCTACTACCGCACCCCTTCCAGCAGTTACTGTAGGAGATACAATAGGTACTGAAGAGAAAGGTATATCAACTTGTGTGCGATTTTCGTATGTCTTGCGAGTTGCCATAGTAATTAAAGTTTAGGAGGTTTCTGTCCCCAAGCACCATACTGAGCGTCAACTTTAGGAGAAGGTGTAGGAACCGTGGGTAAAGTAGTGGCTTCATGCAGTCGTGCGCCTGATAGGTATCCCGAAGCTCCTGCTGATCCTATACTTGCTATTCCTTCTAGGAATGACGGTTTTTGTACAGGTCTGTTAATAGCGGTAATGTTTCTTTGAGATGCCATGCCAGCGTCACCTAAAGCAAGTCCTGTATTAAGAGCTTGGAACTGACGTTGTTGTTCAAGTGCTGCTAAGTATCTTCCTTCTTGTGCTGTGAATTCGTTAACAACAGCTTGAGCGGATGCTCCTCCTACACCAGCTTCTCCAGTAGCTACTGCTTGCCTTGCTAAAGCTTTACGTGTTTCCTCTGCAATTTGCTGACGCTGTTGAAGGCTTGCTATTTGTTCTTGGGCTTCACGTTGACGCATTGCTGTTTGCTCACGCATAAGCCTTTGCTGTTCTTGTTGCATAGCAACTGCTTGCGCTCGTTCTTGCGCTCTTGCTGTTTGCCTTTGCCCAATAAAACCTAGAGTACTACCGACTGCGCTTAATGTTGCTGAACCTGCCGCTACACTTGCCGCTGTTACTCCTGCACCTGCCGTACCTAGAACAGCATTTCCTACTGCCGCTAACATTGGAGGAAAACACATATTATATATCCTTGTTAAATATTATAAACTCTTGATAGCCTTGTGGCTTTTCTCTTAGGAACTCTGCACCTACCCACTCTAACCATCTCATTGAGGTAGTGTTTTGTGTTCCAACTACATTTACCAATCCCCTGTAGTTACCCATTAATTTCTTAATCCACTCTCTTGAATGTCTTAGGAAAGTGTTTCGGATGTTATGTATACGATCTGTACCAAGCATCCATACGATACCTAGATCATCACAATCTGAATCACATACACCAAAAGAACATACAAGTTTACGGTCACTCATTATTGTATAGGACTCTTTAGATTCCTTAAAGGAACTAGCAACGGCATCATACGGATGATAACCAAGTCCTATAGCTTCTAGCATATCTGGTATCCTTAAATTCTCATAAAGATGCCACATATCAAGCATGGGTAAAGCTACTCTTATATAGCAGTCATCGTAGACTACTCGTTTAAAATCCAAAAACTCATCAGGCATATCTTTTTGAACGTGATGATATAAAGCTTTCTACTTCCGCTGACAAGATTTTTACAGGAAGAGCAGATGATGACTTTATTTTTATCGTTACCTTATCTGGTTCACTATGTACTGGAACTCTAAATGTTCCGCTTTCTGGTGTTAGTGATCCTATGTTAAAGTCCGCACCAAGTTGTACAGGACTGTATTCGTATGTATATGTGTCCCTGTACTCTGGAGTTACCTCTACATTAAAGGAACCTGTATCGGAGTATTCAAGGGACATATTTCGTATAACTTGTTTTGTAAAATTACTTACTGACTTACCACCCCTTTCACTTGGTTGTTTAATTAATTGATCGGAGAACTCATACTCCATTTCGTATTCATGCCCAAGATAAAAGGTTGTACTACTAAGGTCTACGTTAACAGTTGCAGAAGATGCATCTACTCTAGTTAGAGCGTAACTTGTTCCTGATTGAGTATAGACTACTGCATTAACTGGATCATATGGAATATCAGATATGGTAGTCTTTAACGTAGAAGCACTATAGGATACAGTAAGAGCAGACGAAGCTATACGATCATCTAACAGAATGTTGTAGGTAGTATCTGCTACACCTGATTCAAAAGGAATTTTTTCTAGGTAAGTGTTAGTTGTATCCGTAAGAACTACATATAAATTACTATCGATAAAGTTACCACCTATAACCTCATGTCTAAACGTAAACTTACTCCAAGAGCTTTGTAGTTTGTCTTTGTTTTGCCAGAAATATTTATAAACGTACAAAATGTAAGGACTAGCAGATGTAGTACAAATCAATACGTTTTCGGAAGAACTACCAATAATCCTATCAATACGATCAGGAATGTATTTAGGTACGTGTTCTGTAATTTCATTAGCATGATAGGTAGAAGATAAATCATCTACGGCAAACTCTCGTACACCTTGGCTGTTTCCTCTAGAAAACGCAAAATAAACGAATCCACCAAGAGATAGGGGTACAGGGTACTGATTAGCGGTAAAGGACGTTATAGGGCTAATATTGACGCTTTTAGGAGTAAGTAGGTCATTACCTCTAAGTGCGAACTGTGATGTCGGTGACATTAACAACAGTTTTTCTTGGAAAGGTACAGCATGATGCAGGTCGTTAACCTCTTGGTGAGCAACTGCTACATCAATAACAGCAGAGTCTAACAGATTAATAACTGTATTCCTAAAGAAATTGTAGTATTCACCTGATTCGCTTAACACTACATTGTCTTTGGTAAGTAGACCTAAACGATTCTTAAAGAAGAATATATCGTTAATAGTATTACTTACAAAAGATGGAGCAGGGTTACTATCGTCATCTCCTGCTGCTCTATCTGTCCAAGTTATTTCTTTAAGATCGTATGTGTTATTTAAAGTACCTGTAGGAACAAGACTAACAGGCATAAATGCAGGATTAAGAGTAGTTGCTACGTTTGGTGCAATAGCTTCTAGCCATGTACCTTCCCCTGATGTTCCGTTAGTTGCTGTAAAGTTAACATAGTAATCATCTTCAGAAAGCTCTACGTCTCCTTTAATTTTAATCTTAAAGTCATTAAAAGCCTTAGAAGGTAGATCGGTAATGTTTGCTACTTCGTTATATGCTAATCCTATACCAGTATCACTTATCTCATCTGTTACGGAAAGCCCTACAAACGCTGAACTTTGTGATATTTGAAGTACGTTACCATCTAAAGTGGTAGTTAAACCAGCAACTCCATCAAGACCTCCAGCAGTACCTGAGTAAGTAAGGTGGCTTAAACTTGATCCAGACTTTAATACCGATAATATTTCAGAACTTTTTATTTCTGTTCCACTAGTAATCTCAGCTTCAAAGGTAGCTCCGTTTAGTTTAATAGTATATTTAGTATCTATAGCAGCTTGCTTAATAAATATTAAAGCTTTATTAGCGACTGCTCCAGAGTTACCTGTAAGTGCAGGTACGCTTTTATTTTTATTAAGTAACCAAGTCGTATCAGCTACTGTAAGTATTTTGATAGCATCTTTAGGATTACTATCGTTAAGGTAACTACCTGAGAGTGTACTAGTAACTGTTACGTCTGTTCCGTCTACCCTCCACATTTCAACTGTATTAGATGATGGAGGTATAACTACTACGAATCGTTCATTTTCTGAACCTCTATCAATTAATCCAACAAAACTTTTATTATCTATATCAGATGTTTTAATCCGTTTAATTAACCTACTATTGGGACGTTTTACTAAACCCTCTACAACACTACTAAGTGCATTGGTTTGGCTTTCAGCCTGTCCAGCATGACGTATATTACTGGGTTGCTGAGATACACCTTGAGTAAGGTTTGGAACACTAGTATTTAGTAGAGGCATTATTTCTGTCTAGTACACGATAAACGGAATAGTTATCAAATATTGTAAGGTCTGCTGTTTCACTATCACTATCTAAAGCTCTAGCTTTTGCTTCGATTTCATCACGGATAGTTAGACCTTGTATTTCGGAGCTTGCTAAGAATCTACCTGCAAACTTCCTGCCAGCACGTATAGCAATGTAGTTACGGAACTGTTCTGGCATCTGAGCAAACTCTAACAGAAACACAATAGATACCTCAAGGTCTTTATCAAAAGTAGATGTATGATTCTTACGGTCGTAAAGGGATGTTCCTCTTTGAACTATATCAATATCAGTATATTTACCTACCTCGGTATCAACCCTAAGTGTATTTAAAGGTAATGTAATTTGATTAGTAACCCCATCTTTACGTAGGGTGTATTTATGTTCTGTATTAAAATGAAACCCTTCACTCTGTATTTCTCTATTGGTTTCATCCAACACGTTCTCTGCAAGGACCACATTAGCTGATCTTTGACTTCCGCTACCTAAAGAGTTAACAGGCAATTCCCCGATAACCCCTAACATAGTATTTACTGCATCTAGTTTTGTCGTGAGATTTGCCATAATTCTAAAAGGTATTTGTTACCAGAGGGGGAGCAAGCTCATAAGAACCTACTCCCCCATGAGGTAACGATAGGAGGAATTTACTTGATGAGTTCGATAGCACACTCAGGACGGAGGATTCCGTGACCCATTGCATACTTAGCTACGAACAGCGTACCTTGACGCTCAATCTGATATTCCGATTCGGTAGCAAGATCAAGAAGCTTGACCGTACCAACAGCAGCAGAATGACCAACAATACCTAATGTGGTAGTGAAGTCTCCGTTGTAGCCGTTGCCAGCACCGAAGGGATCATTAACAGCATTGTCATCATCACCAGAGATAGTGTTTGTGGAAGGAACATGATTGCTCTTGAAGATGTTAATTCCTGCAATTTGAGGAATGATACCTTGAGCAACAGAACCTTGTCCGCCAACATCGGTGTTAAGTGCGCTGTTTGCTACGTTAATACCAGAAGTTGCACCACCAGTAATTAGCTTGTAGTACTCTTCGGGACGAATAACGCAGAAACGACCATCACTAGGAACATCGTTTTCGTCTAGCTTTTGAGCAGAACTGAAGAGAGCGGTAATAAGCTCAGCACCAGTAGGATCGCCAGCAGCATCTGAGTCATCACCAGCGGAATAACTAGCATCAGATAGGAACTTATCTTGACCAACGTCTAGACGATCTCCACCATTTCCTGCTGTTAGATTAGCTGCTGAACGCGCGGCTCCGATAAAGGTCTTGAGTACAGCAGTATCAAAACGATTAGCAAGAGCGTTGCCCAACTCATTTGCATAGACACTACGAATATCATAATGATTCATAACGTCATCGATGTTAGCTAGGAAGGAAGAAGCCAACAGAACTTTGTCGATGCTGATAACCTTTTCGCTTTTAGCAATGTCCGATAGGTAACTATTACCACTATCTGCAATGTTTTGACCAACTGTGTGGTACTTTGCGGAAGCAACGCCAGTTACAGGAAACTGTGCAGACTTACCGTCACTAATAGTACGGATCGTGTGCAGAGGTTTCATAATGTTCTTTTCCTCAAATGTGGTAAGAATCTCACCACTAAACTTTTTAAGGAATAGTTCTTGATTATCTGAGCCGCCTTGTTTAAGGCCAACCCGTGATGGAGTAGTGTCTCCGTTTGCCATAATATGGTCTTTCTATGTTTGAATGTGTTTAACTATTAAGTTGTAATTTCTACCTAGCGTCTGGAAGTTATCCACCTCAATGGGCTTCTACTACTCAATGTATAATTACGATCAAAAAAAAATAAAACCCCCCACCAAGGAGAAAGAAAGCAAAACCTTGATGAGGGGCATGATAGGTAATACCAAACCAATAATACTAACTAAAAATCTTCATATAGTAGGACTATTCTTCTTCGGGTTCCAAAGCACCCATATGATGTCCTTCGGGATATTCAACCTTATTTGCTGATAACTCCCACTCTTCTCCGTTCCAAAAGTATACTTTACCCTTTACCTTTGGGCCTACTCTTAGAATCTGACTTTGAGAGTCCACGAAGACTACCCTCGTGTTCCCGCATCCGCTCAAGAAAACGCTCGCGATCAGGACTGATAGGAGCATCTTTAGCTTTGACTGGTTTTTTAACTTCACGGATTACGTTTTTAAATAGTGCATTAAATAAACTTTGTAGGATAGCTATAACTATCTTCACTTTTCTTTAGCTTTACCTACGTTTATTGCGAGTGTATCGATTAGTGCATATAACTTTTTAACAATGCCATCATCCTTTGGGGTAGGAGTTAAAGCGGCTACTGCTGAAGCCAATGCTACTGCTGATGTGAGGATAAGGACAATGCCTTCCCAGTTTGATTGTACGAATTCCATAATATTTAAAAGTTACTTACTTTGAGCCTTCTGTCAACCTCTGCATGATATGCTTTGTCTCCTGATTTATAACGTGGATCACTCATAGCTGCTCTTACAGCTTGCATATCACTAAAAGGAGTTACACCAGCACCGCTAGTGTTGCCCATAGTAAGGTTAGGTTGTGATGTTCCTGATTTATAACGAGCATACAGACCACTAACTGCCATTTTAGCAGCATTAATATCCAGTCCTTCTACTACGTTGTTGTAAGCTTCTAGCTCGTTTGGTTGTAAGTTTTGTACTGCCCACTCTCCCATCTGTTCGTACTCACCATTAGCCGCCCCTTTAATTTCTGTTGTTCGTTGAGTGGTAAGAGCTTGTTGACCAGCAATATAACTATTAACAATATCTTCACTAATCCCAAACTCAGCTAATGTTTCATATGTGTCCTTAGAAAGCTCTCCGTTTCCGTGAAACTCTTCAGATGCATACGTAAGAACTTCAGATGTGTTTACCTCTACAGTTTCTTCACCATTTTCGTTGGTAGTAGTTTCTTCTTTACCTTGCGATAATTTAGTTTCTAGTTCCTGATACGAATTAACAAGGTCTTCAATACTGTTAAACTTATCAGGTAATCCATCAGGTCGTTCACCTTGACCAAGCTTTAATGAGTTATCTTCTAACTCTTGCTCCTCTGCTACTTCCCCTTCTTCTTGGGAGTCTGTAGCGATATGATCAGGTTGCGGTTGTTCCTCTACTGTTTTGGAAGCTGGTTCAATCTCCCCTTGTGTGGGTTCATTAATTTCTACTGTAGTTAGTTCTGCCATCGTTATTCCTCAGTTGGTTCGGGAGACTCTTGCTGGGCAAGTGCCTGTTGACTCATTGCATTAATAGCTGGCCCTCCTAATTGAGACGCTAAAGCTTGCATCTGAGCTTGCTGACTTGCTTGCGCTACTTCCTCCTCTGTTTTAATTAGTCCCTCAGTTTCTATACCAAGAGAAGTCGCTCGTCTAGTAAAATAATCACTAACATTAAGATACTGTTGTACTGCTTCTGGGCCTACAATCTGATTAGCTCCTGCTATAAACATATCTAATTTATTAAGATCGTTACCCCTACCAAGTGCTTCTACACCTGTGGTAATAGTAGGTTTAACGATGTCCTTTGGAAGCTTAGGCATCTTGTTTTTCTTCCGCATACGTGACATTAGACGTTCAACTAGCGGCATTTGAAACTCTTGACTAAGGATACTGTACAGTCCACCAAGAGCAGTCTCTAGTTCCTGACTAAGCATACGTATTTCTTCGGCAGTTACTCGTTCGGCCTGTCTAACTACACTACTGTTAAGTAGGAATGCGTTGCTTAGTCGCTCCTGTATAGCCCTCATTGTTTCTTGAGCTACACGGAAGTCATTAAACTTTTGCAACTGTAGTACACTAATGTCTCCAGCATTTCCTTGAACGATTGCTCCGTTAGCACTATCCGATAATGTACGTGCTTTAGTAGTTCCGTTAGGATTAACTAGGAATAGAACTTTAGCAGCAGCAGCAGAGCCTTCTACGATAGCTTGTGTAAGACTTTCAAGAGATTTAAGATCACCTAAGTATTCTTCTACAAACCCTCTTCCGTAGTTTTCTCCGTCTATTCTTGTATAACGTAAAGGAATAAATGGTGATTTATCTACGTTGTATGATCCAAAAGATTCATCAATAGGAATACCCTTGACATCCTGATAAACCATAAACTTATCACCTTTACGAACTACAGCAGTATAAAGATCGCAGGTATCATTCTTACTGTCTTTATATACTGCATCCTTAACGCTATCAGGTAATAGAAATGGAGCAATAGTTTCCTTAGTGGCTATGTGAGTTACGTTTCCCATTGGATCACGTTTAACAACATAACGATCAGGACGGAACACTCTCATTCCACCTTCATCGGGTAGATATACAAGAGCATTACCTGTAACGATTAGATTCTTTAGTGCTTCAAAAGCACCAACCCTAAAGGCTTCTGACTCAACCTCTTGCATGACAGACCTTTCGATTTCTGCCAATGCTTTTTCAAGTTGAGTTTTAATCTCTTGGGTTTCTGTTTCTCCTAGTTCTGCTCTTGCTTTTTCAAGTTCATAACTGTCAATGGATAATCTAAAGAAGGGAGCATTCGGGGGAAGAAGAGCTAACAAAAGCTTACTAGCTAGGTTATTAACTCCTCTCGCCCCTACCCCTTGAAATGGAGTTTTATACTCCGTTGAACTAGAGCTACCGTCAGGTGGCAATACGTATGGAATAGTTAACTCAGAGGCTTCTCTACCTCTCCTCAAGAAAGGGTCACGACTTGCCTCCAGTTGTGTGTAAAGGTGTTGTGCTGTCTCGCTTGAGGATTCCATAATAATATTAAGCTACGGTTACTGTTAGATTGCCACTAGAGATTTGGAATGAGTCACCATCGTTAACGGTAGCGTCTGATATAGTTGCGTAAAACAATAAGTTACCGCTACTGACGTGGTCAAATATGCCTATACTGTTTACTGTCCCCCAAGCTCCGCCATCTGCAGTAAAACCTGTTATGTCGGCATTGCTAGCAAGACTGCCACCTGTTCCGCTTGCGTTATTAAACTTATCGGTAATTTCAATACGGGTGTAACCGTTGCCGCTTACTTCTGTTCCACCACCTGCGTCACTCGGTGCAGACGTAAACAGTCCTAGATAGATGTTGCTTGGTGCAGAAATAGAACCTCCTGCGCCTGTGCCTTGGTTAAGATAAAAGTCAAGAATCTGGTTCTCAACGTAGTCTGATGCTGCTGACATAATTAGTGTCTCCTGTTATATAGTTGTGTTTGTTAAAGTCCTTCGGGATCGGTGTACCACTCACCTTCGGGATTGTTCAAAATTGTTAACATCTCAGCTTTATTGTAGGCAGTTTTACCTTCCAACCATGCTGGTGTTGTGCCTTCATACTTAACGAATGTCTTGGTGTTGTCGTTGTTCCAGCGGAGTGTTTCAAAGCTAGTTTCAAGTACTTCGCTAAAGTCTATAGCGTTTGCTTCGGTGGCGTTTAGAATTACATATTGTCTCATGATGGTACGTCTGTGTTAAAGGTTGGCCCATTGGTAAGCGTTGCTGTGTTACTATTGCTTGAACTGTCGGCAACGGTCGTACCTGTATTCTCTTCCATACGCCAGTAAGCAACCAAGTCGGAGTCAGAGCTTTGGTCAGCAGGTGCGCCACTATTATAAATTGCTGTTATATCGCTGGCTGAAAGTGCGCTGTTATAAAGAGCAAACTCATCTAGTTTTCCGTTGGTTGGATTTTGATGAAGGTTACCTCCATTTTTTAGCCCGCCAATGTGCATAGGTTCGTATGAAGCTGAGTCAGTTGTCCAAGTAAACGAGATAGTACCAACGCTTGAGCCATTAAGGTAGTAGGTAAATGTGCCAGAACTTCCTCCGCTAAACGTGTAGGCAACATGATACCATGTTCCAGTAGACATTCCGTGAGACAATGTAGATGTATTAAAGGATGTGCCTATTGCAGCACGTACCTTACTACCCGTTATTCCAAAGTAGAACCTACCAGTAGAGTTTCCATACCGTCCGAAAAAGTCTTGAGTTGTTGAATTATCATCCAGTTTAACCCAGAGGCTTGCAGTAAATCCATTCTTTAGATTGTAGGTGTTGGTTACTAAGCTGGTTGATAGGTGATCATTAGTTCCGTCAAATTCTAAACTGTATGAATTAAAGGCTGCAACAACAGTACCACTAGCAGTCGCTGATAGGTTGACTTGGCAAGATGCTGTACCTGAGTGTAGTTCTAGTAAGTCTCCGCTAGCACTTGCTGTAACGCCTACTGAAACTGTTGCTGTACCTGAGTGGGTAATTGGTACTACAGAATGTTCACCCATCTTCCACCAACCTTCTAGATCGCTACTACCTGTTAAGCTTGAGCCACTACCGCTGTTGTAAAGGTTGGATACTTCGGTAGATGATAAAGCTTTTGACCAAATACTTACGTCATCAACTTTAAAAGCATGGTAAGTTTGTGAACCGCTTGAAGATGAGCCTCTACCTATTGCTATTTTTTCTGTAGTTGTAAAATCCTCAAAATCAACAGTACTGCTATCGTTTGATGCTACCTCACTTCCGTTTTTATAAATTTTAAGTGTATGATCTGTAGAGCTAGTTCTAATACCTACTAAAACTAAATGAAGCCACCCCGAATCACCGTTAGGTAATGGCCCTGTAGTCTGGTTTACCGAAATGTAACTTCCTCCAGCCCTGTAATAGGCTTTGAAATAACTATTTTGTGTAAAGAACTGAATATATTCGGGGTTTGATGAATCTCCGTGAGGAAAGTTCATTAATAATTTATTAAAAGATGCGTGTCCGACTTCTAATCTAACCCACAAACTAAACGAAAATGAAGACCTAAGAACTGACTGATAGGTACTGCTAAATTGTGCATAGTCATTAGTTCCATCAAAGTCTGTAGCTCTTGATCCTACTGCTGAGTCTGAAGTAAACAAAGCCCCGTTAACCAAAGTCATGTTGTTACCATTACTCGTCTCATCAGGTACAGTTGTATTAGCATTAATACCTGACGCACTTGCGCTAAGGTTAACTTGAACGGAAGCTACACCCGCATGAGTCTGTGAAGCAGTACCACTAGCAGTCGCTGATATAGTTACACCGATGTTAGCAGTACCTGTATGAGTTTCCCCTGTCTCTCCAGCAGCAGTTGTAGTAATGACTATAGATGCTGTTGCTGTACCGCTATGGGTAGAAGTTACTGAAGCAGACGCTGTTGAACTGATTACAACCCCAACGGTAGCAGTACCAAAGTGTTGCTGGTCTGTTTGCTGTCCGCTTGCTGTAACTCCAATGGTTACTCCTGTTGTTGCTGATCTGTTAAATGTACCAGTACCTACAGCAGTTGTTCCAATAATAACACGAATAGAAGCTACGTTATCACCATCGATAGGCATTGTCTGCGTCAGTTTCGACGAACGCTTAAAACCGTTAGGTAATCTATTAAAGCCTGACGCTCCAACAGATACCTTAGACAATGACTTTAATGGCATACTTATAGGGATTGGGTTGTACCAGTTGCGTATACGTTTATTGTTCCGTCACTATAACTAGAGGTTACTGCACGTAGCTTTTCGTAGTGACCTTCGTCATCGCGCACCATGTAGTTACCAGCAGTTGTAATAACTTCTTGATGGATGCTGTACCAACTCGTACCAATATACGCTTCTATATCTACGGTAACGCTTGCTGAACCAGTAGCTTCAATACTGTATGTCCAACCTTTGGCACGTTCTACTGGATGGGGGCTTCCTGTTGTGTTGGCATAACAATTACTAAGGAGCGTTTCCTTTTGTAGTTTTATTAAGTTATTGTAGTTACTCATACGTTTACTCCTGTTCCAGAAGAGCTTGTATTAGTTCCGCTAGATATTCTTAATGAACTAATACCACTACGTTTACGCTTTACACCTTTCCGCTTAAAAGCCTGATCTACTCCTTGAGTAAGTCTTGCCATAGGCGTTGGAGGAGGTGGAGCTGGTGGAGGAGGTGGAGGTGCTTGTATTTTAGGGCCGCCCATACACATGATTAATCCTTTACGATTGTGGTTTTAATTTGATCCTCGTACTTCATTTTTAAAAAGTCTACAAGGCTACGCTTACCTGCTTCATACCATATCCTACGTTCATTCCAACTAAGATCAGGATGTCGGTTGGGTACTATTGTTTCAAGCTGGTCTACTAGTTCTTTAGAAACATCAGGAAATTTATCAGAAGGCATCGTTAGTCTTGGTTAATGAATGGACAACAGGTAAGTACTTTTGTTTATCATCCTCTGAAAAAGTATCGGGAAACCATAAAGTTTCAATACGTTTTTCTTTAGTGTTGTACTCATCCTTCCTTAGAAGTCTTGCCATCCAAGCATTCATAAGAGCATCCGCTTCTGTTAAATCCTTTGATTCATATAGTCGGACTACTGTATCCCAATTATAACCAAACCTATCAAGGTGTTTCTCTGCTGTCTTAGGGCCAAACTTAGGTATACCACTATATCCATCAACAGCATCGCCAGCTATAGTCTGTATGAGATGGAACCTTTCAGAGTCTAGTTCCTCATGGTTATATAGCTCATCTTTTCTGTAGTTGTACCAATCACTAGGGACTCCATGAAAATCCTTATCGATGCTACTAATTACAGTCCTGTTATCCTTGTCCTGTATTTCTGTAGCAAGAATAGATAACACATCATCAGCTTCCAGTAGTTCCCAGCACTCACTCTTCCATGTTTTACTCATCCAATCTTTTAAAGGATTAAGAAGTAAAGGTCTGAACTGTCCCTTCCTGTTAGCTTTGTAGTCAGGATTAATTACCTTTCTGAAGTTGGTTGGATGGGTAAAGGCTACGATAGTTTCATCAGGTTTAATCACTTCCTGTATCTTGGATATACGATTACTGATGTGTGTCTTACCTTTAGCTGAGTCCCCATGAGTAGTCCATAGTTCTTCATCCCATTGTATTATTTCTTGTCCTGCAAATGATCCATCAAATGCTAGAACATCTCCGTCAATTAGTAGTGTAGTATTCATTAGTGTGTTTCTTTCCAGTTGTTACCTATCATGCATTCTCCATCTAGTCGGCACTTCATGCCTAGTCTTTTACCTGCTTGTGTTATCGCATTAACTGCGTGCTGTGAGTATATCTCCGCTAGTTCTGGTTTGACCTCTGCTTGGAACTCATCGTGGATGTTACCGACAAATGCATACTGCTTACCGTGAGTCCATCCAATGCTATGTAGTTTCATGTACAACTCTATCAAGGACTGCTTCATAACAACAGCACCACATGATTGGAGAAGTGTGTTCAGAGCAGCATACTCACTACGAATTGGTAAACGTCTACCATCTATACCACGTAGTTCTCCACGTTTCCTGACAGTAGCTTCTACATCTTTCTTGAGTCGCTTGAGGGATGGTAGACTATTAAGGAATCGTTCCTTGAGTCTACGGCCATCAGCAGCTTTACCTCCTACGATGTCACCGATCTTACCATCACCCGCTCCGTAAAGGAATGCATAGATGAATGTCTTAGCTTGATCTCTATCGGTAAGACCAGCAGCTTTCATGTTAACTGTATGGATGTCATCCTCTAGTATGTACTTACCATACTCACCTCCATCATAGAAAGCTAGGTAGTGAGCAAGACATCGTAGCTCTAGACCACTTGCATCTGTACCAGCTAAGACGTAACCATCTCCAGCCTTGAACAATTCTCTACACTCTGCCCCATACTCAGCACGTACTGCTGGGACTTGGGCAAGGTTAGGATTACTATGGGTACAACGTCCAGTAACAGCACCATTGGTATTAACCTTACCGTGTATCCTACCATTGACTGCGTTGTTAACCCATCCCTGTTTACCTTCAGCAAGATGACCTAATCGTTTGGTAACCAGTAGATACTCCAGTAGTTTACCAGCAGAAGGATGCTTGATAGACTTGAGTATAGGTTCATCAATACGTGGAGTCTCCCCATCTGAATGCATCAACTTAGGTTTCCATCCTAGCTTCATCAAGCGATCTGCTATCTGTTGACGAGAGCTTGGATTGAATGGGATAACCTTTTTCTTGTTACCTACTTTCTTGGCATCCTTAACAAGTACTTGCTTGATGCCTCGTTCCTTGAGTACTTCCTTGAGCTGACCTTTGGTAGGTGCTTCGATAACTTCTCCTTCATGTTCTAGTCTCCAGCATAAAGGACTCTTCATCTCTTCAATGGTTGGATCAAACATCTTCTGAAGTTCATCTTTGATCTCAGCCCTACGAACTGACAACTTAGCTATCAACTGTTCAGCTTTATCTGTATCAAATGCAAAACCTCGTTGCTCCTGTTGCCGAATGATATGTGCAAATGTATGCTCAATGATTCGTACTTGATCGGGAGTCTTGCATTCGTTCTGAATAAAGTCCCATAGTCTATGGGTTACTAAGCAGTCTTGCTCGCAGTACTCACGCATCTCCTCGTTGTAAGTATCCCATGCATTATCCTCCTTTCCATATGCACCTTTGGGAATACCTAGTCGATGACCCCAAGCTTCCAAGGAATGACTACCCCTTAGATTCTTAGGTACACCAGCTCCTGTAAACTGTTCAGCGTAATCGTCTTGCATAGTATCGGGATGTTCAACCCTTGCCATAAGTAGTGTATCAAACACTCTACCTTTAGGAGCGAATCGGTATACCTTCTTGAGAACTGGGATATCAAACCCAATGATGTTATGACCAACGATTTCTTCAGCTTCCTCCAGCATGGTAACGCCTTGCCTTATGGAATCTCCGTGGAATGTAACGACCTTTGTTGAAGCTAGGTCAAATATACTCAGACAATGTACAGTTATATTACCTGACAGTCTGGTGAAGTCTTCGATCTCTGTAGTTTCTACGTCGAAGAATAGTATTCTCTTTTGCATTTCTTATTGGTTTGGTTCTAGCCATACACCTTTGTGGAGCATTTGGCCGATGATGCCATAGTTAGCAAGGTCAATCCAACTGTCAAGAACAGACTCGTTGTTGGGTTCTCCTTGTGTCTTGAGGAACAGGTTCATTAATCGGTTGACCTTGTCACCTGATCTGAACGCTACTCCTAACTCTGGATGAGGATTACCGCATATGTTGTATGGCCCGTAGTCCTCCTGCTTTCTGTCAAACACTTGTATGTTCTCCATGAATATCTCAAGTGCTTTGTTAGCTTGGTATGTTTTTAGGTTTGGTATTTCTTTCATTGTTATTATTGGTTAGAATGGTAGCTCTTCGGTAGCATCTTCTACCTCGTCTTCCGTATGTTCGTTTAGTCTTCCTGTTTGTTTATCGAATAAGAGTGAACCTGCTAGTCCTGTCTCTCCGCTGAATCTGTTCTTCAGTACACGTAGTCTTGAGATGTTTGCGTTCTCTTCATCTTGTTGGTTACGTTCCATACTGATAACAAAGTCAGACAACTGAGCGATACCAGCAGAACCTCTTAGCTGACTCAAGCTTGTTGTTCCTCCTTCTTCGTGTCCTCTGCCTTCTGGTCTGCGAAGATGACTGACTACAATCAATCCACATCCTGTCTCCTCAACCAAGGTACGTAGTCTAGTCATGGTGTTATCAATGATCCTTCTTTCATTACCATCCTCAAGACCACTAACAACAATAGATAGGTGATCCAGTATAATCCAATTACAATCGTAACCCTTACACAAGTACTTGATCTTACCTAGTAGATTGTCGGAGTCTGTTGATCCGAAGTGGTCATAGGTGTAGAACTTTCCGTTACCTATTGTATCATCGAATGCAGGTTTGAGTTCATCAAGGTTAACATTCTCTTCAAGGTGTAGTTGTCTACCAACGTGTAGTCCCATGATACCTAGTCCAGTTCTACGTACACTTTCTTCAAGTGCTATGTATCCAACTGACTCCCCCTGCAATAGAAGGTTCAAACAAATCTCCTTACATAACAGAGACTTACCAATACCACTACCTGCTGTAACTGTAACCAGTTCTCCTAGCCTCATACCTCTAGTCTTAGTGTTGAGTCCTGAGTAAGGATAGGGAATAGATTTCTGGTTGTTGTTCTCCAGTAGTTTATCCCATAAGTTATCTGATCCAATAATACCATCAGGTCTGAATGTCTTGGCATCCCAACT
>CEQK01014063.1_pt1 | contig 24624 bp, 22 predicted proteins | sample 531051 | NCBI WGS metagenome assembly CEQK01 (sample SAMEA2621229, study PRJEB7988) | marine metagenome | biome: marine biome (ENVO:00000447); feature: deep chlorophyll maximum layer (ENVO:xxxxxxxx); material: "saline water (ENVO:00002010), including plankton (ENVO:xxxxxxxx)" | depth 150 m
AGCGCATGGCCGCCGAACAGCTCAAGCAGCAGACGGCAGCGAACACCCAACCGACAAACTAAGTCGGATTCAGTCCATCGAATTGAAAACGCCCGGATCGAAAGGTCCGGGCGTTTTTCATTGTGATTTCAGATATCCGGTCAGGCGTGCTTGCGCCACAAGGCCTTGTCGCCCATCCGGGCGATGAGTTTTTCGTGGGCCACGAACTCCGCTTCGGTCAAACGGGAGGGGAGAGGCGCGGGGCGCGCTCCGTAGGATACCATCTCCACTTCGACTTCATTCGTAGCCGGATTCTGGTCGCCCTGATTGACGAGACCCAGCGCTGCCTGACGGCCGCCATTCATCTCGATGTAGACGTCAGCCAGAAGCTCGGCGTCGAGAAGCGCGCCGTGCTTGGTGCGGTGCGAGTTATCGATGCCGTAGCGGCGGCAGAGCGCGTCGAGGCTGTTGGGGCCCATCGGATGACGGCGGCGGGCAATCGCCAGCGTATCGATCACGCGTGCCGGATCAACGGCCGGGATTCCAAGGCGGGCGAATTCCGCGTTGACGAAGCCCATATCGAAATTGGCATTGTGGGCCACATATTTAGCGCCGTCGAAGAAATCGATGATTTTCTGAGCCACATCGGCGAAGACCGGCTTGTCTGCCAGGAATTCGGCCGAGATACCGTGAACGGCCTGGGCATCCGGATGAATATCGCGGCCATCGGGATTGATGTAGAGATGGATCGACCGGCCGGTCGGAAACATGTTTTCCAGTTCCACACCACCGATTTCGATGATCCGGTCGTTCTTGTTCTCAAGTCCGGTCGTTTCCGTATCGAAAATGATCTCACGCATCGTCCGGTTCTTTCGTCTCGAGGCCCAATTCGGTGAGGATGTCTCTCACCTGTGCACGCGCCGCCTCCATGCCTTGTTCGGTATCGACGATGAAATCAGCGCGTTGTCTTTTTTCCGCGTCCGGGACCTGTCGCGCAAGGATCGATTTGAACTTTTCCTCCGTCATTCCCGGGCGGGCGAGCACGCGTTCGGCCTGGGTTTCCGGGCTGCAGGTCACGACAATCACCTTGTCGAGCCGTTTTTCGCCACCGGTTTCATACAGAAGCGGGATATCCAGAAGCACGGCGGGCGTGCCCTTAGCCCGCTCCTGCTCGAGAAACGCGACCTCCTTCTGTCGCACCAGCGGGTGGACGATCGCTTCGAGCCGCTTGAAACCCTCGGGGTTGTCGATGAGTTGCCTGGCGAGTAGCGCGCGATCGACCTTGCCGTCAGCCGTCGTGCCCGGGAACGCGGCTTCGATCAGCGGCACCGCTTCGCCGGCATAGAGTTCATGGACCACCTGGTCGGCGTCGTTGACGGGAATGCCCTGGGCGGCAAACATCTTTGCCGTCGTGGATTTTCCCGTGCCGATTGACCCCGTCAGCCCCAATAGCAGCATCAATGGGCCTCCAGATCGGCAACGACCATGGCGCGAAGCTGAGCATCTACCTCGGGCCGGGTGCCGAACCACTTCTCGAAACCCGGCACCGCCTGATGGAGCAACATGCCGAGACCATCGACCGTGGCAAATCCCTGCTCTTGTGCCTTCTCGAGGAAAGGTGTGATGAGCGGTGCATAGACGATATCGGTCACCAGGGCATTCTCTGCCATCACCGAGAAATCGAGGTCGGGCGTCGCCGATCCTTCCATACCAAGCGAAGACGTGTTGACGAAGAGATCGGCGCCGATGAGAGCGTCATCAAGCGCGGGGAGCGGTGCAGCCGTTATCGAGTCGGATCCGAAACGTTTTGCCAATTCCTCGGCGCGTGCGACGGTTCGATTGACAAGGACAATGTCCGAAAAACCGCGCTCGATCAACGAAAAGAGAATTGCCCGGCTTGCGCCGCCGGCGCCGAGCACGACGGCCTTTTTCCCCGTGTCCCAGTCGGGGGCTTCCGCATCGAGATTGGCGGCAAAACCATAGGCGTCGGTATTCGTCGCGTTCAGCTTTCCATCCTCGAGCCACAACGTGTTCGCCGCGCCGATGAGCTCGGCGACCTCCCCGGTCTCGTCGGCAAGCGCAAAGATCGCTTCCTTGTGGGGGATGGTGACGTTGCCGCCGACGAAACCTGCCTCACCGTATTTGAGTCGTTCCGCGAAAGACGGCAGTTCATCCGGAACGACCCGAACCGGCTCATATGAGCCTGCAATCGCATGCTTTTTCAGCCAGTACCCATGGATCATGGGTGAACGCGAATGGGCGACGGGATCGCCGATGATGAAGGCGCGGCGCATGAAATCCCCTTATCCGTGTATCGCATCAAGTTCGCGAAGCTTTGCCAGGAGCGGCAGGAGCGGCAGACCGACTATGGTGAAATAGTCGCCCTCTATCTTGTCGAAAAGCTGAACGCCCACACCTTCGAGCTGATAGGCACCCACACTTTTGAGCACTTCATGTCCGGCTTCGGCCAGATGGCGGCCGACGAACTCCGGCGAGAGTTCGCGCATCGTCAGCCGCGCGATCGAGACATGCCGCCAAAGCACTTCATCGCCACGGGCAATCACCACGGCGCTGTTGAGTTCATGGCTTTTGCCTGAGAGGGCCAGAAGGCGGCGCCGGGCTTCATCCATGTCGGCAGGCTTGTGGAGAATTTCCTCTCGGAAGGAGAGCGTCTGGTCGGCACCGATGACCAGCGCCTCGGGATAACGTGCGGCCACGTCATTTGCCTTGGCCTCCGCCAGGATCGTCGCCATGTCCTCCGGCGAGACACCACTGCCGCCGGCTGCTTCCTCGACGGCGCGTTCGTCGATGTCAGCCGATTCGGTTTCGAAATGAACCCCGGCATTCTTCAAAAGCATCTTCCGGAAAGGGCTGGTGGATGCAAGAATTATTCGTGTCATTTATATCTCCCTTGGCTGGCATTAGCGCCATTTGGGGCGAAGTGCGAGAATGGCTGCCGCGGTTTCCTCGATGGACCGGCGGGTGACGTCGATCAGCGGCCAGTTGTTCTTGTCGCACAGCGTCCGGGCATATTTGATCTCTTCCGAAATCAGCGAGCGATCGGTGTAGAGCTCGCCCTGGAAACCCTCGGTGCGTCCCAGTACACGGTTCTGGCGGACATGGGAAATGCGGTCGACCGAGGCGATAAGCCCGACGATCAACGGCTTTTTCGCCCTCATGAGGTCCTGCGGCAGCGGCACATTCTGGACGATCGGAATATTGGCGACCTTGAAGCCACGATTGGCGAGATAGATGCTCGTCGGCGTCTTCGAGGTGCGCGAAATCCCGAGAATGACGATGTCGGCTTCCTCAAAATCGACCGGCAGAACACCGTCATCGTGATCCATGGTGAAGTTCAGCGCGTCGATCCGGCGGAAATATTCTTCGTTCATGTCGTGCTGGGCGCCGACGCGACGTTTCGACGGCGCGCCGAGATAGCGCTGGAAGACCTGAAGCACCGGTTCCAGCACCGACACACAGGGCAGACCCATGTCCCGGCACTTGAGTTCTATGATCGAGGCCAGATCCGTATCGATGATGGTGTAGAGCACGATGCCCGGCGCGCCATCGATCGCATCGAGCACGGCGAGAAGCTGCTTGCGGTTGCGGATCAACGGATAGACATGCTCGAGCGCCTGGGCGCCATGGAACTGGGCAGCGGCCGCGCGACCGGCCGCCATGAGCGTCTCGCCGGTCGAATCGGAGATCAGGTGGAGATGGAAATAGTTTTTGCCCTGATCCACAAAATACATCCGTGACTGTTGAGAAAGCTGGACGAAACCCGAGGTAAGGAGGGAAGGGTGGCTTTGGCAAGGACAACCCACCGGTTTTTCCACACCGACCGGAGTCGGGACAGGATTCCGGACTGATTCAGGAGTCGACATGTTGATTGCGGGATTTCGTCGCGGATTCATATTTTTGGATTTCGGCAATTGATTGGAATCATGGCGGGAATCCGGACATTTTGGAATCGTTAGGCGTGTCTGTTAACGGCGGTTAATTTTCACAGCCTGTGGATTTCCTGTGACTCCCGTGGGGATTGGCGTTAATCCCGGGAACAAACAGACTCTAAGAAACAGAATCCTATTCAGAAAGGATTCGATATTTAGGAAGGATGGGGATGACGTCCGTCAGAAAGCTCTTGAAAGTCCTTGAAGGTGAAGCGGTCGCCCCGCCTCCGATCTGGCTGATGCGCCAGGCTGGACGTTATCTTCCCGAGTACCGGGCAACCCGGTCGCAGGCCAACGGCTTTCTCGATCTTTGCTACACCCCGGATCTGGCTGTTGAAGTGACGATGCAGCCAATCCGGCGTTTTGGTCTGGATGCCTCCATCCTTTTCTCCGACATCCTGGTGATCCCTGATGCGCTGGAGCGGAACGTGCGTTTCGTCGAAGGCGAAGGACCACGCATGGATCCGATTTCCGCTGACGAGATCGCGACCCTCCCCAAACCCGATATCGCGAAGAAGCTGGGACCGGTCTTCGAGACGGTTCGGCGATTGCGCGGGGAACTGCCTGAGGAAACCACGCTACTGGGCTTCTGTGGCGCGCCCTGGACGGTTGCGACCTACATGATCGCCGGCCGCGGAACGCCTGAGCAGGCGCCGGCGCGTCTGTTTGCGATGAACCACCCGGACGAATTCCTGAAACTCCTCGACGTGGTCAGCGAGCTGTCCGCCGAGTATCTGATCCAGCAGCTCGATGCCGGCGCAGATGCGCTGCAGGTTTTCGATTCCTGGGCTGGTGTCCTGGGTGAGAAGGATTTCGATCTTTTCTGCGTGAAGCCCATGAAACGGATCGTCGATCTGGTCAGGGCGGCGCGCCCGGGTGCCAAGATCATCGGGTTCGCCAAGGGAGCCGGCGCGCTTCTCGAGGATTACCGTGAGCGCACTGGTGTGGATTGCGTGGGTCTCGACTGGACGGTGCCGCGGTCGCTGGCGCGCAGGATTCAGCAAAACGGCGCGGTCCAAGGCAATCTCGACCCGCTTTTGATGGTAGCCGGCGGCACGGCTCTCGATGAGGGCATTGACCGGGTGATGTCCGATCTCTCGGAAGGTCCGTTCATCTTCAATCTCGGTCACGGGATCACCCCGCAGGCCGATCCTGAGAACGTCACACGGCTCGTCGAACGCGTGAGAGGCTGGAGACGGGCGTGAGCGCGAGAGACGACGGCACAGGCTCCACCGGGCCCGAAAAGGCTGTTTCAGCGTCTGAGGGCCGCAAGGCGGCCCGCAAAGCGGCATTCTGGATCGTCACGGTCGTTGTGCTGGCGGTTCTGGCCATCCTTTTCCAGCCGCCATGGCTCTACGAGTGGCTGAAAGTTCTCCACGTCATCGCGCTCATCTCCTGGATGGTCGGGCTATTCTACCTGCCGCGGATTTTCGTCTATCACACGGATTGTGAGCCGGATTCGGAAACCGATAAGACTTTTATCGTGATGGAATCGCGGCTTCTGAAGGTCATCATGGGCCCGGCGATGGTGGTGACCTGGGGCGCCGGCCTGGCACTGGCCTGGCTCGGTTTCGGCTTTATCGGCCTGTGGTTGTGGCTCAAGATCCTGTTTGTCGTCGGTCTGACCGGTTTCCATCATTATCTGGCGAAATCCGCGAAGCGTTTTGCTGCCGGTGAGCGCCCGGGAACGGCCCGTCAGTGGCGGATGCGGAATGAGATTCCCACGATTCTGATGATCGGGATCGTGATCTTCGTCATCATAAAACCGTTTTCCTGAGCAAATTACCGCATAACGCCATCGAAAGTGCCGGAAAACGGGGCTTGCGGCGTTTCATGTGAAACGCTATCTAGATGGCATCTCCTTAGCGGATGTTTGTATCGCGTCGGCGCCCGCCGAACATCTCAGGTCCATCCGCTTCTCTCCAAATATCGGAATATACGGATTTCCCATGCAGGAAATGAAGCTTCAAGAGCTTAAGAACAAGACACCGACGGACCTTCTGGAGTTCGCTGAATCGGTCGAAGTGGAAAACGCCAGCGTCATGCGCAAGCAGGAACTGATGTTTGCCATCCTGAAACAGCTTGCAGCCCAGGACGTCGAAATCATCGGTGAAGGTGTCGTCGAGGTTCTCCAGGACGGTTTCGGCTTTATGCGCTCGGCGCAGGCCAACTATCTTCCCGGCCCGGACGACATCTACATCTCGCCCTCTCAGATCCGCCGTTTCTCGCTGAAGACCGGCGATACGGTCGAAGGTCCGATCCGCGGCCCGAAGGAAGGCGAACGCTATTTCGCGCTTCTCAAGGTCAACACGATCAATTTCGAAGATCCCGAGAAGATCCGCCACAAGGTCCATTTCGACAACCTGACACCGCTCTACCCGACTGAGCGGCTGCGGATGGAGCTCGAGAACCCGACCACAAAGGACAATTCGCCCCGCGTGATCGATCTGGTAGCACCGCTCGGCAAGGGCCAGCGTGGCCTGATCGTTGCGCCGCCGCGTACGGGTAAGACGGTTCTGCTGCAGAATATCGCGCATTCGATCACCGCGAACCATCCGGAATGCTATCTGATCGTGCTTCTGATCGACGAGCGTCCGGAAGAAGTGACCGACATGCAGCGTTCCGTGAAGGGTGAGGTTGTCTCCTCGACCTTCGACGAACCGGCCGTTCGTCACGTGCAAGTGGCTGAAATGGTTATCGAAAAGGCCAAGCGCCTTGTCGAGCACGGCCGCGATGTGGTGATCCTGCTCGATTCGATTACCCGCCTGGGCCGCGCCTACAACACCGTTGTGCCGTCATCCGGCAAGGTGCTGACCGGTGGTGTCGACGCCAACGCCCTGCAGCGTCCGAAGCGCTTCTTCGGTGCTGCGCGTAACATCGAGGAAGGCGGTTCGCTGACCATCATCGCGACCGCGCTGATCGATACCGGTTCGCGCATGGACGAAGTGATCTTCGAAGAGTTCAAGGGTACGGGTAATTCGGAAATCGTTCTCGACCGCAAGGTGGCCGACAAGCGCATCTTCCCGGCCATGGACATTCTCAAGTCCGGCACCCGCAAGGAAGACCTGCTTATCCAGCGCCAGGATCTGCAGAAGATCTTCGTGCTGCGCCGTATCCTGGCACCCATGGGCACTACGGATGCGATCGAGTTCCTCATCGACAAGTTGAAGCAGACGAAGACCAATTCGGATTTCTTCGACTCGATGAATACCTGATTGAGCCGAGTTTAACGGGAGCGATTCGTGAGCGAAACGATCTTCTCCCTCTCGACCGGCGGCCTGCCGTCGGGCGTCGCGGTCATCCGCATGTCCGGTTCCGGGACTCGATTCGCTTTCGAAACGATATGCGGATCGGTTCCTCACCCAAGGATGGCTGCTTATCGCGTCTTCCGGGACGCTGAAGGCCAACCCATAGACCGCGGCCTTGCGCTCTATTTCCCTGCACCGGCGTCATTCACCGGTGAGGATTGCGGCGAATTCCACCTGCACGGCAGCCGGGCGGTGGTCGCCCGCTTTCATGAGGTTCTTTCCGGGCTCGATGGTTTTCGCCAAGCGGAAGCCGGTGAATTCACCCGCCGAGCCTTTGACAACGGCAAGATGGATCTGACGGCCGTGGAAGGCCTCTCGGATCTGCTGGCGGCCGAAACGGAGATCCAGCGACGCGCAGCGCTGGACCAGGCCGGTGGGCATCTGAACGAGCTCTATGAGGGCTGGATGCGTCGTCTGACCCATGCGCGGGCCATGCTGGAAGCTGATTTTGACTTCGCCGATGAGGAAGATGTCCCCGGCTCTGTTGCAGACCAGGTTTGGCCTGACATCGCCGCTTTGAAATCTGAAATAGATCAACATATTCAGGGAGTTAAGTGGGGCGAAACGATCCGTGACGGCTTTCGGGTCGCCTTGGTCGGCGCGCCCAATGTCGGCAAGTCTACCTTGCTTAACCGCCTTGCTGACCGCGACGTAGCCATCGTCTCTGACCGGCCTGGTACGACGCGTGATTCTATTGAGGTCCGTATGGATATCGGCGGACATCTCGTCCGCGTCGTCGATACGGCCGGACTTCGCGAGACGGAGGATGAGATTGAGTCCGAAGGCATACGCCGGTCCTTGCAGATGGCTGAATCCTCGGACCTCATTCTGCTGCTCGATGACGGTAAGACCGATTTACCAGAGCGGTTGCCAGATGTCGCGATCATCCGGGTTCATACCAAGTCGGATATCAGAGACGTCAACGATAGCCTGGATGGCGACTCCCTAGCACTCTCCGCGATTACGGGTGATGGGCTACGGGCGCTGATCGATCGTATCGCTGTTGAACTGGCAAGCAGATCGACTCGGATCGAAGGTTTACCCAATCGCCAGCGTCACGAATCATTGCTTCGCGAAGCGCTTTCGCGTATCGAAGCAGCACTTGACGCAAGAGCCCTCGGTCCCGAAATAGCCGCCTCCGAGCTGATGGCAGCATCTGAAGCGTTGGGACGGATAACGGGTCATGTTAGCGTTGAAGATCTTTTGGGTGTGATATTCTCTCAGTTCTGCATCGGAAAGTGATTCACGTGAAACATGCGAATCCAGATTGGGTGTGATTCGCAATAAAATTGTTTCACGTGAAACGTCTGAGTGCAGATTCGCGGCAGCACCCGTTATGAGTCCAAATGTATCGCCCCTAACGGGAAAGTGAGCCATGGATTATGATGTCATTGTCATAGGCGGCGGGCACGCCGGCAGCGAAGCTGCTGCAACTTCGGCCCGTGCGGGCGCCAAGACGCTTCTACTCACCAATCGCATCGACACGATCGGGGTGATGTCCTGCAACCCGGCTATCGGCGGGCTCGGTAAGGGGCACCTCGTGCGCGAGATTGACGCGATGGATGGAATAATGGGTGTTGCAGCTGATCACGCCGGCATCCAGTTCCGTCTTCTCAACCGCCGCAAGGGGCCCGCCGTCCGTGGTCCTCGCACCCAGGCGGACAGGAAACTCTATCGCGAAAAGATCCAGGAACTGCTGAAGGCTCAGCCCAATCTCGACCTCCTCGAGGGCGAGGCATGGGATCTCGAGCATAGCGATAGCGCAATCACCGGGGTGAAGCTCAAGGACGGGCGATTAATAGCGTCCAAGGCTGTCATTCTAACCACCGGTACGTTCCTGCGCGGCCTGATCCATATTGGCGATCGAACCATACCCGCAGGTCGGGTGGGAGAAGAGCCGTCTCTTGGCCTCTCGGACACCTTGATGTCTTTCGGTTTCAAGCTCGGCCGACTGAAGACCGGTACGCCGGCACGTCTTGATGGAACGACGATCGATTGGGGCAAGGTCACCTGGCAGGACGCCGACGACGATCCGGTTCCTTTCTCATTCATGACGGACAGGGTTCCGCAAAGGCAAATCCGTTGCGGGATCACACGGACGACGAGCGAGACCCATCGAATCATAGAAGAGAATATTCATCGCTCTGCCATGTATTCGGGCAAGATCGAAGGTGTCGGACCGCGTTACTGTCCATCGATCGAGGACAAGATCGTTCGTTTCGGTGAACGCGACGGTCATCAGATATTTCTGGAGCCGGAAGGTCTGGATGACGATACGATTTACCCTAACGGGATTTCGACATCGCTCCCTGAAGATGTCCAAGATCAATTCCTGCGGTCCATTCCCGGGCTTGAAAATGTTCGTATCAAGCAGCACGGCTATGCGATCGAATATGATCACGTCGATCCGCGCGAGTTGCGCCCTACGCTTGAGACCCGCGTCGTCTCCGGGCTTTACCTCGCCGGACAGATCAATGGAACGACGGGGTATGAGGAAGCTGCCGCCCAAGGTCTTATCGCCGGCTTGAATGCTGCGATGATTTCGACTGGCCGCGAGCCGGTGCATTTCAGCAGGACGGACTCCTATATCGGTGTAATGGTTGATGACCTCACCACGCATGGCGTCACCGAGCCTTATCGAATGTTCACCTCGCGGGCGGAGTTCCGCTTGTCCCTGCGTGCGGATAATGCGGATATCCGTTTGACCCCCAAGGCCATCGCACTGGGACTGGTATCGGAGGCACGCCAGAACAAGCTCGCTGCCTATTCCGATTCGGTGGCGAAATGTATTGAGCTTGCCAAGTCTGTTAGCATTTCACCGAATGAAGCCACGAACCATGGGTTGGCATTGAACAAGGATGGTATTCGCCGGTCGGCTTTCACGCTACTGTCGTATCCCGATATTTCCCTTGATCGAGTCCTGGAGATCTGGCCGCAGTTTCGTGATTTCGGGCCGAAGGTACTTGAGGCGATGTCGATCGATGCGGCTTATGCTGTCTATCTCGAACGCCAGGCCGCGGATGTTGTGGCGCGCCAGAAGGAAGAAGGACGCGTTATACCCGACGGTTTCGATTATGATCGCCTTCCAGGACTTTCCAATGAGCTGAAGAAAAAGCTTAATGCCGTGCGTCCGGCGTCGATTGGACAAATGGAACGTATTGAGGGCATGACGCCTGCGGCAGTGGCACTTGTTCTGGCCAATCTCAAACGGTCAAATCTCGGGCAAGCTTCTGTAAATGTTGGATAATTTAGAATGAAATCGCAACATCCCGGTGATTCCCGTTTTGTTTCACGTGAAACAAGAGACCGCTTGAAGGCGTATGAAGCGCTGGTGCGTAAATGGCAGAAGTCCATCAATTTGGTTGCTCCGAGCACGCTCGACGATCTCTGGGATCGCCATATCGAGGATTCGCTGCAACTTTTCCATCTGACCCCAGAACCGAAAATCTGGGCAGACCTAGGAAGCGGCGCAGGATTTCCGGGCCTCGTTACGGCTATCTGCTTGGCGGAGACGGGTGAGGGGTGGGTTCATCTCATCGAGAGCAACAACAAGAAGGCTGCCTTCCTGCGCACGGCGATCTCCGAGACCGGGGCTAGGGCATCGGTCCATCCCGCGCGGATCGAATCTGCGATCACGCTCATCGATCAACCGCAGGCCATATCTGCGCGCGCGCTGGCTTCTTTCGATGAATTGCTGGCTTTCGCAGCGCCAATTGCCGAAAAGGATCCGGCGCTTGAATGCTGGTTCCATAAAGGCTTTGGATATCGCGATGAAGTCGCGATCGCGCGTGGGAATTGGGAATTCGATCTGGTAGAACATCCTTCCAGGGTGCTGGACGGTTCAGTCATCCTGCAGGTCCGACAACTCAAGAAGATAGGCGCAGGCAAGTCATGAGGGCGGCCTCGAACAGGATCATAACCATCGCCAACCAGAAGGGCGGCGTCGGCAAGACCACCACTGCAATCAATCTCGCAACTGCACTCGCCGCCATCGGCGAGGAAGTGCTGATCGTCGATCTCGATCCGCAGGGTAACGCCAGCACGGGTCTTGGTGTCGATCGCCGGGATCGTGCGACCTCGTCTTACGACATTCTGACCAATGGCGCGTCCGTCTCCGAGACGGCCATGCAGACCGTGGTTCCGCATCTTTCGATCATTCCTTCGACGATGGACCTTCTCGGCGTCGAGCTTGAGATCGCCGGCGAGAAAGATCGCATCTACCGGGTCAAGAACGCCGTGCAGGCGGAAGATGCCAAGCGCTATTCCTATATCCTGATCGACTGCCCGCCATCCTTGAACCTTCTGACCATGAATGCGATGGCCGCGGCTCACTCGATCCTTGTTCCGCTGCAATGCGAGTTTTTCGCGCTCGAAGGCTTGAGTCAGCTTCTGGAGACGGTGTCGCGGGTGCGTGATACGCTCAATTCCGGGCTCGATATCCAGGGCATCGTGATGACGATGTATGATGCGCGCAACAATCTCGCCCAGCAGGTGGTCGAGGATGTGCGCTCGCATCTGGGCGAAAAGGTTTATCGGACGCTGATCCCGCGCAATGTGCGCGTGTCCGAGGCGCCATCCTATGGCAAGCCCGCGATCCTTTATGATCTCAAATGTGCCGGAAGCCAGGCCTATCTGCAGCTTGCTTCCGAAGTGATCCAGCGCGAACGCAGCCGCAAGGCGGCCTGACGCATATTGCAGACTATGGACGGGAAGATGGCAGACGACACCAAGAAACGCCTCGGCCGGGGACTGGCCGCACTGATCGGGGAAATCGACCAGCCTGCTTCCGGTGAAGCTGCTCCGAGTACGCCGGTGCGTCCCGACCGTCTCGTTCCGATCGAACATGTCAGCCGTAACCCGAATAATCCGCGCCGGGCATTCGACAAATCCGAGCTCGAAGAATTGGCGACGTCCATCCGCAAGCACGGCATCGTTCAGCCGGTTGTCGTGCGGACCATGGCGGCCGATCACTTCGAGATCATTGCCGGTGAACGTCGCTGGCGTGCGGCACAGCTCGCTGGCCTGGTCGACATCCCGGTTCTCGTTCGCGATGTCGATGACCGTACCGCGCTCGAAATCGCCATCGTCGAGAACGTCCAGCGCAGCGATCTCAATCCGCTCGACGAAGCTCTGGGCTATGAGCAGCTGATCGCGCAGTACAGCTATACCCAGAACGATCTTGGTGAGGTCATCGGCAAAAGCCGCAGCCACGTCGCCAACTCGCTGCGTCTTCTCAAGCTGCCTGAATCCGTTCGCGGCATGCTGTCTTCAGGCGAACTTTCCGCCGGCCATGCTCGCGCGATCGTTTCGACGTCCGATCCGGAGGCACTCGCCCGTCAGATCGTCGACGGCGGCCTGTCGGTCCGCGATGCGGAAAAGCTTGCCCAGAAGGATGCGCAGCGCGCCGAGCAGGGTGGGTCGGAGCAGCTCGAGAAAAAGAGTGTCGAGAAGGATGCGGACACACTGGCGCTGGAGCGGAACCTGACCGATCGGCTCGGCCTGAAGGTGGCCGTCAACCACAAGGGTCGTGGTGGATCACTCAAGATCGACTACAAGAGCCTCGACCAACTTGAATCCCTTTGCCGGATTCTTGGCGCCGATATTTAATAATATCAATAATTTAGAATGACTTAGCCGCGCATGAAGCGCGGTCCGCCCGAGAGGCGGGCCGAGATCAGGCAGGTGCGCATCAATGCGATGCGAGCCAGGGCAAATTCAATAGCCGGCTTGTTTCTGGTCTCGAAGATTGCGGCCTCGAAGCGCTTGATTTCCTTGCGGATGAGTTCCAGCGACCAGTTGCGCAAGGCCTTTTCGAAGATGGGCTTGCGCTTGAAATGAATGGCGCGGCCGCGGCCCTGCATGACAGCGCTCAGTTGGCGGCCGTCATTTTCCATTTCCGCGCGCATCAGATCCATCAGCAGAAACTGCGACATCAGCCCTCGCAAAACGAGAAAGACAGAGAGCTTGGATTTCTCGATGCGATCGAGCGCCAAGTCCAGCTTGCGCAGGTCGCCGCCAAGAACGGCGTCCACTGCGTCGTCTACAGACAGCGACGCGACATCGCCGATGGCCGCGATCACGTCTTCTTCCGTAACCTGGCCATTCCCGTGGCAATAAAGGGCAAGCTTGCGCAATTCACCGCGACTTGCGAGCCGGTCGCCGCCAAGCATGCTGGTCAGCCGGGCGCGTGCATCGCTCGTGATCGTGAGTTCGGCTGTTTTCAGCTCTTCATCGATCAGCGCCTGCACCGCGCGGGGATCGTCGGCATAGCAGGGAACACCGACGGCCGTCTTCGTATCGGCCACCAGCTTGCGCAAGGGGCTCGATTTCTTGAGATCGCCGGCCTCGATAACGATGCGTGTCGCGGGCAGGTCCGTGCCGGCCAGTACCTTCAGCGCGTCGACGAGCCCCTTCTCCGCACCCGCATTGCGGATCCAGATCAGGCGGTCGCCACCAAACAGACTGACGGAATTGGCTTCATCGATCAGCCGCCCGGGATCGCCGGATAGCTCCGACGCGTCCATGCGGACAACCGAGAAATCGTCCTTGAGATCGACGCCGGAGTTTTTCGCAATTTCTGCACCGCGCTCGGCCACCAGACCGCGATCGGGACCGAAGATCAGTGCGATCGGATAGGAGACCCGACCGCCACGGGTCAGCGACGCAAATTCATGCGCCTTGATTTCGGCCATCAGAGACCCTTGCGCGCAAACTTGCCGGCGATATCCGCATTGAGGAAAGCCGCGGCTTCGCGCGCTGCGCGATTTTCTGCGTCACGAAGGGCGCGGACATTGGCATATTCCTGGTCGGGATTGTCGACGAGGGCTACGGCCTGACGCTGACCGCTGAACAGGGTTTGTCCGGTTGCCTGATCGATCATCTTGTAGGCGCCGGTCACAACGACACGGGCTGCGGTGTATTCGTCGTTCGTTCCCTGCGCGAGAACGCCCGTTGCCTTTGCGGTAACCTGGAGATCCATCTGATAAGCCGGGTTGGCAGGCTCTCCGGCGCCCCCCGAGAAGGCATAGACCAGTTCGTTGCGTACCAGCTGCTCGACGCGCGAATCGGGCTCCGTGATGGAGATCGAGCGCTCCTTGCCATCCATATCCGCGTAGAGCGGGCGGACCTGGCATGCTGAAAGGGAGAGCGCGGCCGCCACCAGAACGGAAGCGAAACCGAGGCCGCGAAGAACCTGTCTAGATGACGACATTGACGATCCTTTTCGGAACTACGATCACCTTTTTAGGCTGTTTTCCCTCGAGCGCAACCCGTACGGCATCGAGCGCCAGCGCGGCTTCCTCGATTTCCTTCGGTGCGGCGTCGGCAGGCACCGAAAGCTCGCCGCGCTTCTTGCCGTTGATTTGAACCGGCAGCACCAACTGGTCGTCGACGACAAGGGCCGGATCGAATTTGGGCCAGGCTTGTTCGGCTGCGAGACCGGAGCCGCCGATTTCCTGCCAGCAGGCTTCCGCCAGATGCGGCATCATCGGCGCGATCATGGCGATCAGGAACTCGACACCCTCGCGAACGGCCGCTTTTGTCTCGCCGCTTGCGTTGTCATCAAGCCCAGAAAGATTGCGTGAGAGAAGGTTGGTCAGTTCGTAAATGCGGGCCACTGCCTTGTTGAACTGGAGGCGACCGAGATCTTCGCCGACGGCCTTCAGTGTCTTGTGCGCAGCCTTGGACGTGGCGGAAATCGGGCCATCCTTAGCCGGATTCGCAGCAACGCCGGCAATTGATGGAGCTGCTTCTGCGATCAGACGCCAGAGGCGCTGGACGAAACGATGCGCGCCCTCGACGCCCGCCTCGCTCCAGATCACGTCGCGCTCGGGCGGGGAGTCCGAGAGCACGAACCAGCGGGCGGTATCAGCGCCGTAAGTCGCGATGATGTCATCGGGATCGACGACATTCTTCTTCGACTTCGACATTTTCTCGATCGGGCCGATCTCCACCGATGCGCCATCCGTCAGGCGGGTGGCGGTGCGGGTCTCACCGGTATCGTCGACCTTCACCTCGGCCGGCGTGATGTAGCTGCCGCCGGCGACCTTGTAGGTCTCGTGGACGACCATGCCTTGCGTGAACAGACCCTTGAAAGGCTCCTCGACCACGTTCATATGGCCCGTCGCCTTCATCGCACGGGTGAAGAAGCGCGAATAAAGCAGATGCAGGATCGCGTGTTCGACGCCGCCGATATACTGCTCCACCGGCATCCAGCCGTTCGGTCCGTCGACGGCCGAGAGGGTCGTCGGCGCCGTCTCGTTCCACGGATCGGTGTAGCGGGCGAAATACCAGGACGAATCGACGAAGGTGTCCATTGTGTCGGTGTCCCGCCGCGCCGGCTTTCCGCATCTCGGGCAATCGACATGTTTCCAGGTCGGATGATGGTCGAGCGGATTGCCGGGCTTGTCGAAGTTCAGGTCCTCCGGCAATTCGACCGGCAGATGCTCCTCGGGCACAGGGACGGCGCCGCAGGCATCGCAGTAGATCACCGGTATCGGGGCGCCCCAGCAGCGCTGCCGTGAGATCAGCCAGTCGCGCAGGCGATACTGCACGCGGCCCTCGCCCCAGCCCTTTTCCTCGTAAAGCGCGAGGGTACGGTCCATCGCCTCCTGACAGGTGATCTCGGTTCCGGGCTCCCCGTGCCAGTGGACATAGCGGACCTTCTCGGTCTTCGGCGGCGTGAAGGCCTCGTCGCCAACGGAGGCGTCGCTGTCGAGCGGCTTGAAGACATCGACGACGGGCAGGCCGTATTTGCGGGCGAAATCCAGGTCGCGCTGGTCGTGCGCCGGGCAGCCGATGATGGCGCCGGTGCCGTAGTCCATCAGCACGAAGTTGGCGATCCAGAGCGGCAACTCGAAACTGGGATCGGCAGGGTGGGTGACCTTCAGGCCGGTGTCGTAGCCGAGCTTTTCAGCCGTCTCGATGGCGGCTGCGGAGGTGCCGATGGCACGGCATTTGGCGGTGAAGGCGGCAATCTCCGGATTGTCCTTCTCCAGCGCCTTGGCCAGCGGGTGGTCGGCGGCGATCGCAGCAAAGGTCGGGCCCCACATCGTATCGGCGCGTGTGGTGAAGACGGGCAGTTTGTCGAAGCCCTCAGGCGCGCCCTTGAGACCGAACTCGAAGGCAAGACCGGTCGACTTGCCGATCCAGTTCTGCTGCATGGTGCGGACCTTGTCCGGCCAGCGATCGAGCGTTTCCAGACCCTCGAGCAGTTCCTCGCTCATCGAGGTGATCTTGAAGAACCACTGCGTCAGATCGCGCTGCTCGACGACGGCGCCCGAGCGCCAGCCGCGCCCGTCAATCACCTGCTCATTGGCGAGCACGGTCATGTCGACCGGATCCCAGTTGACCTTTGCGGGCCGACGCTCCGCCAGCCCGGACTTCCAGAAGTCGAGGAATATCTTCTGCTGATGCTTGTAGTAGCCGGGATCGCAGGTCGCGAATTCGCGCGCCCAGTCCCAGGACAGGCCCATTGTCTTCAGCTGGCCCTTCATGGTCTCGATATTGGCGTAGGTCCAGTCCCGCGGATTGACCTTGTTGTCACGCGCGGCGTTCTCAGCCGGCAGACCGAAGGCGTCCCAGCCAATCGGATGCAAGACATTGTATCCCAGCGCCCGGCGCCAGCGTGCGACCACATCGCCGAGCGTGTAGTTCCGGACATGACCCATGTGGATACGGCCGGACGGGTAGGGGAACATCTCCAGGACGTAGTATTTCGGCCGCGGATCGTCGTTCCGGGTCTCGAAAAGGCGTGCCTCGTCCCAGGCCTTCTGCCAGCGGGGTTCGGTGTCGCGCGGATTGTAACGTTCAACTGCCATGTGAAATATTCCGAGAAAGGGCCGAATTGTCGGGGGCGACCTTCACCATGAAAGCCGGCAAGCGTCAACTGCAACTGCCCGCATAGTAGCGCCGAATGGCTGGTTGATGGCAGGATCGGAGCTTCCCGGCCTTCTCAATCGTCCGGTCATGACCTAAGACCTCGGTGTTCGACCGATCCGACCAAACTGCCACGGGACAGAAAACCATGAGCGCGCGCGACAATCTCACCCTCGTTCTCGACCAGATCGCCAAGGCCGAGGCTGATGCCGACCGGGCGAAAGGGTCCGTGCGTCTGGTCGCCGTTTCCAAGACCCATGATGCGGATTCCATCCGCCCGGTGGTCGAGGCCGGCCAGCGGGTGTTCGGCGAAAACCGGGTTCAGGAAGCGCAGGGCAAGTGGCCGGGCCTGAAGGAGGAGTATGACGGGATCGAGCTGCATTTGATCGGCCCGCTGCAATCCAACAAGGCGGAGGATGCCGTGGCGCTCTTCGATGTGATCGAGACGATCGACCGGGAGAAGATTGCCCGCGCCATCGCCAAGGAGATGGAGAAGCAGGGTCGTTCTCCAAAGCTCTATGTTCAGGTCAATACCGGCGGTGAGGAGCAGAAGGCGGGTATCGCGCCTGAGGAAACAGTCGCTTTCGTCACCATGTGCCGCGACGAGCTCGGTCTTTCGATCGAAGGGCTGATGTGCATCCCGCCGGTCGACGAGAACCCGGGTCCGCATTTCGCGCTTCTCGCCAAGCTGGCCGGGAAATGCGGTGTCGAGAAACTCTCCATGGGCATGTCCGGCGATTACGAGATCGCGGTCGCCTTCGGTGCCACGGAAGTCCGTGTCGGCAGCGCAATTTTTGGCGCGCGCGACTACCCCGCCTGATCGCGTCTCACTTTCCTGCAGGGTGATTGCGTTCGGCTCATCTGGCCGGGCGCGCGCACCTGTGCGACAGTTTGTATCACGGCGCGCGGCGCTTGCTGGGTCGAACCTAGCCCAAGGTAGTGTTTCGCTTCGATGCGAAGGAGCCTAGTTTCGCCGCCGTTGAGTGAGGAGCGGGCGCGTGGAGGCGCCCGGGTGGAGGTGAGTCATGCAGGGCGCTTATCGCGACGTCTACGATTCCTGGAAATCCGATCCCGAAGGGTTCTGGCGCGAACAAGCCAGGGCCATCGACTGGTTCAAGGAACCTGACCGGATCTTCGATCCCGAAATGGGCATGTATGGCCGCTGGTTTCCGGATGCGGTGACGAATACGTGCCACAATTGTCTCGACCGGCATGTGGAGAACGGGCGTGGCAGCCAGGCCGCGCTGATCTATGACAGCCCGGTGACCGGCAAGAAGAAGAGCTACACCTATTCCGAACTGCTTGGCGAGGTCACGGCCCTTGCCGCTTCAATTGCCGATCTCGGTGTCTCGAAGGGTGACCGGGTGATCATCTACATGCCGATGGTGCCCGAAGCGATTATGGCGATGCTCGCCTGCGCCCGTCTGGGAGCGGTGCATTCCGTGGTCTTTGGCGGTTTTGCCGCGGCTGAACTCGCAACCCGTATCGAGGACAGCCAGGCGAAGCTGGTGATCTCGGCATCCTGCGGCATCGAGCCCGGCCGGATCGTCTCCTACAAGCCGCTTCTCGACAAGGCGATCGAGATGGTGTCGAGGCCGCCCGAAAACACCATCATCGTGCAGCGCGCGGAACAGACCTGCGAACTGGTCGAGGGCCGCGACCATGATTTTCTCACGCTCATGGAAAAGAACCGCGGTCGCGATATCCCCTGCGAGCCGGTGGCGGCGACCGATCCGCTCTACATCCTCTACACGTCAGGAACGACCGGACAGCCGAAAGGCGTGGTGCGGGATACCGGCGGCCACATGGTGGCGCTCCACTGGTCGATGGAAGCGATCTATGGCGTCAAGCCGGGCGAGGTCTACTGGGCGGCGTCCGATATCGGCTGGGTGGTCGGCCATTCCTATATCGTCTATGGCCCGCTTCTCCATGGCAACACGACGATCGTCTTCGAGGGCAAGCCGGTGGGCACGCCCGATGCCGGTACCTTCTGGCGGGTGATCGAGGAGCACAAGGTTGCAGCTCTCTTCACCGCGCCGACTGCTTTCCGCGCCATCCGCAAGGAAGATTCGAAGGGCGAGTTGATCGGCAAATACGATCTGTCGTCGTTGCGAACGCTGTTCCTCGCCGGCGAGCGGGCTGATCCCGATACGATCCAGTGGGCCGAAAAGATGCTCAATGTGCCGGTGATCGATCACTGGTGGCAGACGGAAACCGGCTGGACTATTGCCGGAAACCCGACGGGTATCGAAATGTTGCCGGTTAAATACGGTTCACCCGCCGTCGCCATGCCGGGCTACGATATCCGGGTGCTTGACGATGCCGGCCATCCGGTGAGCCCTGGGACGCTTGGAAACATCGTGGTGAAGCTGCCGCTTGCGCCGGGCAATCTGCCGACCTTGTGGAATGCCGACACCCGGTTCCGCGATGCCTATCTCGCGGAGTTTCCCGGTTACTACAAGACGGCGGATGCGGGCTTCATCGACGAGGACGGCTATCTCTTCATCATGGCGCGCACCGACGACATCATCAATGTCGCCGGCCACCGGCTGTCGACGGGCGGGATGGAGGAGGCAATCGCCAGCCATCCGGATGTCGCCGAATGTGCGGTCGTGGGCATTGCCGATCCGATGAAGGGGCAGCTGCCCGCGGGCTTCGTCGTCATCAATTCCGGCGTCGACCGGGATATGGCCGAGATCGAAAAAGAGATCGTCGCGCTGGTGCGTGAGAAGATCGGACCGGTGGCCGCGTTCAAGATCGTCATGACGGTCAACCGCCTGCCCAAGACCCGATCGGGCAAGATCCTGCGCGCCACGATGCAGAAGATCGCGGACGGCGAAAGCTGGAGGATGCCGGCGACCATCGACGACCCGGCGATCCTGGATGAGATCACCGACACGCTGCGCGAGCGCGGGATTCTCAAGGACAGCAAATGAACCGCGCGGCGGTTCACGCCGCCAAAATGAGAGATTGACCCTTCAGGGCAGCGGCTGCATCTTGCCCGCAAAATCAAAGCGGGCAGGTGTGGCCCGTCGCACTGAAAGGAAATCACATGCGTTTTGATGGAGAAACCGCGATCGTTACCGGCGGTGCCAAGGGGATCGGCCTCGCGGTCGCCCGGCGTCTGGCGGAAGAGGGCGCCAAGGTCGTCATCGCCGATGTGGACGCCGAAGCGGGGAAGGACGCCGAGCGCGATCTGGCATCCGTCGGTACCGTCGAATTCGTCGAGGCCGACGTGTCCGAGCGGCTTGATGTCCATAATCTGATTACCGAAGCGGTCGACAATCACGGCCCGCTCGGCATTCTCGTCAACAATGCCGGTATCGTCCACGCCGCCGACTTCCTCGATCTCGAAGAGGAAGACTTTGACCGGGTGATGCGGGTCAACCTGAAGAGCGCGTTCCTCTGCGGCCAGGCCGCTGCACGCCAAATGGTCAAGCAGATCGAAGATGACGGCAAGCCGGGCCGGATCATCAACATGTCGTCGATCAACGACACGGTGTCCATTCCCAATCAGATTCCCTATTCGGTCTCGAAGGGCGGGGTGAAGCAGCTCACGAAGGTGATGGCGCTGGCGCTGGCACCCCACGGCATCCGGGTCAACGCCATCGGTCCGGGATCGATCATGACCGATATGCTGGCTTCGGTGAATTCCGATCCGGCAGCGCGCAACAAGATCCTGTCGCGCACGCCGATCGGCCGCGTGGGCGAGGCGAGCGAGATCGCTTCGGTCGCGGCCTTCCTGGCGTCTGACGATTCGAGCTACATGACCGGTCAGGTTCTCTATGTCGATGGCGGCCGGCTGCCGCTCAATTACACCGTTCCCGTCAAGGAATGATCGCAAGCGTGACTAGAGCATTTTTGATTTTGGCGGAATCGGCAAAATCGAAATGCGTAAATGAGGTCAGTACCTTGTTGAAGCTACCCGTTTGCACCTGACGGTGAAACGGTCTAGCTGAGAACAAAAAAGCCGGGCAGTTCGCCCGGCTTTTTTCATGTCTTTGCGATCGAACGGACCTTAGTTCTGGTCGTCGTCCTCGTCTTCCGGCTTGCTCTTCATCGAGGAGAGCTTTGCGAAAACGGCATCCGCGTCGATCTCGTCGTCCTCGGACTTGTCCTCGGCCGGTGCGGCGAAGTTCTCTGTCTCGCGGGCTGAAACCAGTACGCTGTCGTTTTCGTCCGTTGCCGGACGGTTCTTGGCGGCGCGATCGACTTCGAGGTCGAGATCGATCTGGCTGCACAGGCCGAGTGTCACCGGATCCATCGGGGTCAGGTTGGCCGAGTTCCAGTGGGTGCGGTTGCGGATCTGCTCGATGGTTGACTTGGTGGTGCCGACCAGACGCGAGACCTGCGCATCCTTGAGTTCGGGGTGATTGCGCACGAGCCAGAGAATGGCGTTCGGGCGGTCCTGCCGCTTGGAGACCGGCGTGTAGCGCGGACCCTTGCGCTTGGCTTCCGGCACGCGAACCTTCGGTTCGGAAAGCTTGAGCTTGTGATTGCCGTCTGCCTCTGCGCGGGCAATTTCGTCGCGGGAGAGCTGACCGGTCGAGATCGGGTCGAGGCCCTTTATGCCCTGCGCGGACTCGCCGTCGGCGATCGCCTTCACCTCGAGCGGGTGAAGTTTGCAGAACGTGGCGATCTGGTCAAAGCTGAGCGCGGTATTGTCGACCAGCCAGACGGCGGTCGCCTTGGGCATGAGTAGCTGCTGAGCCATGGATAGAATCCTCCTGTCCGCCCACTCCGGTGGCGCGGGCCGTGGAAAGTAAACCACTAATTCCGGGAATGGCGGTGCATATAGCGGTTTCGCCGCGCAATTGCAATTCAACTTTCAAGGCCCGATGATGGCGGATGAATGACCGGTTCCATTGTCTAATTTGCGAAGTGATCCAGCACTGTTATGAAGGGGCCGGAATTAAGGGTCTGAACCGCGCCGGCGAAGCGCGGATCATGGTGAGGAGGAATTCATGACCGACGTCTACAAAGTCCCCAAGGACGCCAAGAAGCGTGCTCACATCGACAACGATACCTACGAGAAATGGTATCAGGAGAGCATCAAGAACCCCGACAAGTTCTGGAAGAAGCACGGCAAGCGGATCGACTGGTTCAAACCCTACAGCAAGGTCAAGAACGCCAGCTTCGACGGCAAGGTGTCGATCAAATGGTTCGAGGACGGCCAGACCAACGTCGCCTATAACTGCATCGACCGGCACCTGAAGAAGCGCGGCGACCAGGTGGCGATCATCTGGGAAGGCGACAATCCCTACGACGACAAGAAGATCACCTATAACGAGCTTTACGAGCACGTCTGCCGGCTCTCCAACGTGATGAAGAAGAACGGCGTGAAGAAGGGTGACCGCGTCACCATCTACATGCCGATGATCCCGGAAGCGGCCTATGCGATGCTCGCCTGCGCCCGCATCGGTGCGATCCACTCGATCGTCTTCGGCGGCTTCTCGCCGGATGCGCTGGCCGGTCGTCTCGTCGATTGCGAATCAACCTTCATCATCACCGCCGACGAGGGCCTGCGCGGCGGTCGCAAGATCCCGCTCAAGGACAATACCGACAAGGCGGTCGACATTGCCAAGCGCGACGACGTGATCGTCAAGAACGTGCTGGTGGTCCGCCGCACCGCCGGCAAGGTGTCCTGGTACGACGAGCGCGACATCTGGTATCACGAGGCCATGGCCGAGGCGAAGCCGGACTGCCCGCCCGCCAAGATGAAGGCGGAAGATCCGCTGTTCCTGCTCTACACGTCAGGCTCGACGGGCAAGCCGAAGGGTGTGCTTCACACGACCGGCGGCTATCTCGTCTATGCCTCGATGACCCACGAATATGTCTTCGATTACCACGAGGGCGACATCTACTGGTGCACAGCCGATGTGGGTTGGGTGACCGGTCACTCCTACATTGTTTACGGCCCGCTTGCGAACGGCGCGACCACGCTGATGTTCGAGGGCGTGCCGAACTACCCGACGCCGGGTCGGTTCTGGGAAGTGGTCGACAAGCACCAGGTCAACATCTTCTATACCGCTCCGACCGCCATCCGCGCGCTGATGGGCGCCGGCAACGACCACGTGACGAAGAGCTCGCGCAAATCTCTGCGCACTCTCGGTTCGGTGGGCGAGCCGATCAACCCGGAAGCCTGGGAATGGTATTACAAGGTGGTCGGCGACAAGCGTTGCCCGATCGTCGATACCTGGTGGCAGACCGAAACCGGCGGCATCATGATCACGCCGCTGCCGGGCGCCACCGATCTCAAGCCCGGTTCGGCGACGCGACCCTTCTTCGGCATCGAGCCGCAATTGGTAGATGCCGAGGGTGCCGTTCTCGAAGGCGCCACCGAGGGCAATCTCTGCATCAACCAGTCCTGGCCCGGTCAGATGCGCACGGTCTATGGCGACCATGAGCGTTTTATTCAGACCTATTTCTCCGCCTACAAGGGGAAGTATTTCACCGGTGACGGCTGCCGCCGCGACGAGGACGACTACTACTGGATCACCGGCCGCGTCGACGACGTGATCAATGTGTCGGGTCACCGCATGGGGACGGCGGAAGTTGAGAGTGCACTCGTCTCCCACGATGCCGTGTCCGAAGCCGCGGTCGTCGGCTACCCGCACGACGTCAAGGGGCAGGGCATCTACTGCTATGTGACCCTGATGGAAGGTGTGGAAGGGTCTGAAGACCTGAAGAAGGAACTCGTCAAGCATGTGCGTGGCGAGATCGGTCCAATTGCGTCACCCGACAAGATCCAGTTCTCGCCGGGCCTGCCGAAAACCCGCTCGGGCAAGATCATGCGTCGCATCCTGCGCAAGATCGCAGAGGACGATTTCGGTTCGCTGGGCGATACCTCGACGCTCGCCGATCCGGCAGTCGTGGACGACCTGATCGAGAACCGGCAGAACAAGAAGTAACCTGGCGCCGGCTTTTGCCGTTGAACACGACCCGTTCGCCGCATGCCGGCGGGCGGGTTTTTTGTTCTTGACTTGGAGTATGCTCGAAGTCCTAGGTTCCCAGGCGTCGTGAGGAAAGGACCACCATGAAGATCGGTGAACTGGCACGGCGCAGAGGGCTTTCCGCCCACACGATCCGCTACTACGAGCGGATCGGTCTGTTGCCGCCGCCGGACAAGAATGCTTCCGGGCATCGGGATTATGACGTTTCCATTCTAACGTGGATCGACTTTCTCGGCCGTTTGAAATCGACCGGAATGCCGCTGCGTGAGATGCTGCGCTATGCGGAACTGCGGTCGCTCGGCCCCGAAACGGAGGTTGAACGCCAAGCCATCCTGGAAAGTCACCGGGAGCAGGTGCGCGAGCGATTTGCCGAACTTCAGGAAAACCTTTCCGTCCTCGACATGAAAATCGCCGGTTATGCGGCGTCAATTTCCGCCAGTGATCTGCCGGAAGACAAAGGGACGAAAGACAATGACCACGACCACAGCAAGCTACGAGTCAGAGCGATACGAAAGAGGCCGGCGCGCGCTGGCGGAGATCGACGGTGACGCCGGCGAG
>CEQK01070653.1_pt1 | contig 24413 bp, 19 predicted proteins | sample 531051 | NCBI WGS metagenome assembly CEQK01 (sample SAMEA2621229, study PRJEB7988) | marine metagenome | biome: marine biome (ENVO:00000447); feature: deep chlorophyll maximum layer (ENVO:xxxxxxxx); material: "saline water (ENVO:00002010), including plankton (ENVO:xxxxxxxx)" | depth 150 m
GCATCCGTGAACACGGTATGGCGGCTGCGATGAACGGCATGGCGCTTCATGGCGGCGTGATCCCCTATTCGGGCGGCTTCCTGATCTTCTCGGACTATTGTCGTCCGTCGATCCGCCTTGCCGCGCTGATGGGCATCCGCGTCATCCACGTCCTGACCCATGATTCCATCGGCCTTGGCGAAGACGGTCCGACCCACCAGCCGGTCGAGCACATGGCAGCACTCCGGGCGATCCCGAACCTCGTCATGTTCCGTCCCGCCGACGCGGTGGAAACCGCTGAGTGCTGGCAGCTGGCGCTGGAAATGCAGACGCGTCCGAGTGGCCTGGCGCTGACCCGCCAGAATCTGCCGACCGTGCGCGAGGAGCACACCGAGGAGAACCTGTCCGCTCTCGGCGCCTATGACCTGATTTCGTCAAGCGATGCGGACGTCACGATCTTCGCCACGGGCTCTGAAGTCTCGCTCGCCGTTGAAGCCAGCGAAAAGCTCGAATCCAAGGGCATCGCCACGCGCGTCGTTTCGGTTCCGAGCTTCGAACTCTTCGAAGATCAGGACGACAACTACAAGGCAGCGATCCTGGGGAATTCGAAGGTCAAGATTGCCATCGAAGCCGGCATTCGCATGGGCTGGGACCGCTTCATCGGGACCGACGGCATCTTCATAGGCATGAATTCCTTCGGCGCCTCCGGCCCGGCTGAGGAACTCTTCGAACATTTCGGCATCACCGCCGATGCAGCCGTTGCCGCGGCTGAAGCGAAACTCAAGGCCAGCGCCTGATCATCCGGATCAGGCGCGCTTCTGACAGAGCGAACAAGGAGCACTGCATATGGCAACTCGGATAGCGATCAACGGTTTCGGACGTATCGGCCGCAACGTCGTGCGCGCGATCTACGAATCGGGTCGCAAGGACATCGACGTGGTCGCGATCAACGATCTCGGCCCGGTCGAAACCAACGCACACCTGATGCGCTTCGATTCCGTCCACGGCCGCTTCCCCAAGGAAGTCACCGTTGATGGCGACACCATCAAGATCGAAGGCGGCGACAGCTTCAAGGTCTTCGCCGAGCGCGACCCCAAGAACCTCCCCTGGGGCGATCTCGACATCGACATCGTGATGGAATGCACCGGCATCTTCACCGCGCGTGAAAAGGCCGCCCTTCATCTCGAAGCCGGCGCCAAGCGCGTTCTCGTCTCGGCTCCGTCCGCGGGTGCCGACAAGACCATCGTCTATGGTGTGAACCACGATACGCTGACCAAGGACGATCTCGTCGTCTCCAATGCATCGTGCACCACCAACTGCCTGGCCCCGGTCGTGGATGTCCTGCACACCGCCTTCGGTATCGAGCGCGGCATGATGACCACCATCCACTCCTATACCGGCGACCAACCGACGCTCGACACCATGCACAAGGACCTTTACCGGGCCCGTGCCGCTGCCATGAGCCAGATCCCGACCTCGACCGGTGCCGCCAAGGCCATCGGCCTCGTGATCCCGGACCTCAAGGGCAAGCTCGACGGTATCTCGGTCCGCGTGCCGACCCCGAACGTCTCGCTGGTGGATTTCAAGTTCATCGCCAAGAAGGACGTCACGCCGGAACAGATCAACAACGCGCTGATCGAAGCCGCCGACGGCCGTCTGAAGAATGTTCTGGGCTACACCCATCACCCGAACGTCTCGATCGACTTCAACCACGATCCGCATTCCTCGACCGTGGCCCTCGACCAGACCAAGGTCATGGACGGCACCATGGTTTCGGTTCTGTCGTGGTACGACAACGAGTGGGGCTTCTCCAACCGCATGTCGGACACCGCGGTTGCCATGGCAAAGCTCATCTAAGCGATTTCAAGCCTCGAAATCAAAAGCCCGCCGGATGTAAAAGTCCGGCGGGCTTTTTGCATTTTTGAAGCCGGTTTCCATGGCTCCCACAGCGGTTCGGAGCTTTCCAAGCCGTTCAAAGAGGCGCGGCAGTCATCTGTCACCTCGACCACGCAGCATTTTCTACTTAACACCTTGTTCTGACGCGCTGTTTCGCCTTACTCTGGCTATGATTGCATCCCAATGTGCGTCGTATCGGACGAGCCGCCGCGATTTTCGCACCACGTCATGCCCACGCCCTACAGGCCAACCTGTGCGGGCCGGAGCCATGGAAAAACCGTGCTGCCCGCACGATATGCATTGAAGGGCGGTTGAACGAAGAGGGCGACGGGACGTGGAGAGCTTTTACATTGCGGTGATGGTGGCGACGGCACTCGTGCTGCTGGCGGCTTTCTCGAGCCTGCTCGCCTTCCGCTTTGGCGCTCCCCTGCTTCTTCTTTTTCTCGGCATCGGACTGATCGCCGGCGTCGATGGGCTCGGTATCGATTTCTCCAACAATGGTCTGGCCTATGTGCTGGGATCGACAGCGCTTGCGGTGATCCTGTTTGATTCCGGTTACGGGACCACGTTGCAATCGTTCCGCACCGCGGCTCTTCCATCGCTCACACTTGCCTCGCTCGGTGTCGTGCTGACGGCTTGCCTCGTCGGTCTCGTGGCGATGCTGGTGCTGGATTTCTCCTTTATCGAAGGCGCGCTACTGGGATCGATCGTAGCCTCGACAGATGCGGCGGCTGTGTTCTTCCTGCTGCGCATTGGCGGCATCAACATCCGCGACAAGGTGCGCTCGACGCTGGAGGTGGAATCAGGAACCAACGACCCGATGGCGATCTTCCTCACCATGGCGCTGGTCCAGCTTGTTGCTGCAGGTGAGGGCTATTCCGGGTTCGATCTCGACCTGCTGCTTCTCTTCGTTGAACAGATGGGGCTGGGCTTCATCTGCGGCCTGGTAGGCGGCGTGATCATCCATTTCGTGCTCAAGCGCCTGAATATCGAACGGGGGCTGGCACCCATCCTGATGCTGGCCATGGCTCTGATGGTCTTCGGCGCCACCGGCGTTCTGGGCGGCAGCGGTTTTCTTGCGGTCTATGTCGCGGGCATCTATGCCGGTAACCGCAAGATTCCCGCGCGCACCACCATCACCCGTTTCCAGGAAGGAATAACCTGGCTCGCGCAGATCATCATGTTCCTCGTGCTGGGTCTGCTCGCCACGCCGTCCGAGTTTCTCTCGATCCTCGTGCCGTCGGTCCTGCTTGGCCTCTTCCTCGTCTTCATCGCCCGTCCGCTCGCGGTCTGGCTTTGCCTTCTCCCCTTCGACTACACCCAGCGCGAGATGGGCTTTATCGGCTGGGTGGGTCTGCGCGGCGCGGTTTCTATTCTGCTCGGCATCGTGCCGATCATCGGCGGACTTGAAAACGGACAGCTCTATTTCAACACCGTATTCATCATCGTGATGATGTCGCTGATCCTGCAGGGCTGGAGCATCAAGACGGTCGCGACCCGGCTCAAGCTGATCATCCCGCCACGTATCGGTGCGATCGACAAGGTGGAGCTCGACCTGCCGGGCAACGCCAATCACGAACTGCTCGCCTATCGCGTGGCCGCCGGCAGCCCTGTCGCACTCGGCGCGCGCATTCCCCGCTGGGCGCACCCCTCGCTCGTCATCCGCGACGGCAAATCGATGCGCTACCAGTATGCCGGTCGCCTGCAGGAAAACGACCACGTCTATCTCTTCATTGCACCGGGTTATTCGCGCCTGATCGACCGGTTGTTTGCAAGCAAGGCACCGGTCAGCGAGAGCGACGAAGCATTCTTCGGCACGTTCCAGATCGCACCCAACCGCCCTGTCGAGGAAGTTCTGCAAGCCTATGGACCGATGGCTGCCACCGAGGCGGAGGCCGAAATGACGGTGGGCGATCTCATCGAGCACCGGATCGGCGGCCAGCCTCACTACGGTGACCGGGTGCGGCTGCACAATATCGTGCTGATCGTGGTGGATACCGACGAGAACGGCCGCATCTCCAAGGTCGGCGTCTCGATGGAGCCCGTAGCACCCGCCACCAGCCTGCCGATCTTCCTCGACCTCCGGGAAATCCGCTCGCGCATTCGCGACTACATCGCCAAGCGGAAACGCCTCAGATCAATACGCCACGCCTCCGATACGCAGGAACAAAAAGAGGCGTGATCGCCTTGCACGGGATGCCCGGACATGCGATTTCGCGGACATCCGGATTTTCACGATCAACCAAAGACGGACCTGTTTCCATGGCGGCTTTCAAGACCCTCGACGACCTTCAAGACATCTCCGGCAAGCGTGTTCTCGTACGCGTCGACCTCAACGTGCCTGTCAAGGACGGCAAGGTCACCGACTACACCCGCATCGAGCGTGTCGCCCCGACAATCCAGGAGCTTTCGAGCAAGGGTGCCAAGGTTATCCTGATGGCCCATTTCGGTCGCCCGAAAGGCAAGCCGACCGAGGGCATGTCGCTGGAGGCGATCGCGCTGGCGTCCGAACAGATCCTCGACTCCCGCGTCTATTTTGCGCACGAAGCGATTGGCGAGAAGGCCGCTGAAGCCATTTCCAAGATGGTCAATGGCGATGTACTTCTCCTGGAAAACACCCGCTTCTATCCGGGCGAAGAAAAGAACGACCCCGAATTCGCCAAGGCGCTTGCCGCCAATGGCGACATCTATGTCAACGACGCCTTCTCCGCCGCCCACCGCGCGCATGCCTCGACCGAAGGCCTGGCGCACCTGCTGCCCGCCTATGCCGGTCGCACCATGCAGGCCGAACTCGAAGCGCTCGAGAAGGGTCTCGGCCAGCCGGCACGCCCGGTTGTCGCAATCGTCGGCGGCGCCAAGGTCTCGACCAAGATCGATCTGTTGCAGAACCTCGTCGCCAAGGTCGACGCGCTGGTGATCGGCGGCGGCATGGCCAATACCTTCCTCGCGGCCCGCGGCATCGACGTCGGCAAGTCGCTCTGCGAACATGACCTGGCAGAAACGGCGAAAGCAATCGATGCGGCCGCCGAGAAGTCGGGCTGCGAGATCCTGCTGCCCTCCGATGGCGTGGTGGCGAAGAAGTTCGAGGCCGGAGCCGAGAACGAAACCGTAGCCATCGACGCGATCCCGGCTGACGCCATGGTGCTCGATGTCGGCCCCCAAACCATCGAAGCCGTCAAGGCCTGGATCACCAACGCCGACACGCTGGTCTGGAACGGCCCGCTCGGTGCCTTCGAAATCGAACCCTTCGATAGGGCGACCGTGGAAGCTGCTCGCCATGCTGCCGCACGCACCCAGGAGGGCCTTCTGGTTTCTGTGGCCGGCGGCGGCGACACCGTGGCGGCTCTGAACCATGCCGGCGTCGCCGACGATTTCACCTATGTCTCGACCGCCGGTGGCGCTTTCCTCGAATGGATGGAAGGCAAGGAACTGCCGGGCGTGAAGGCGCTTCAGGCCTGAGCCTCACAACCCTGCGACGACCCCTGCAAGGGCCGGGCAACCGGCCCTTTTCATTGCCCGAACATCGTCTTCAAGCCTTTCAAACGATTGATGTATTTTCAATCGATTGAAGCCTGTCGCTTGCTATTCCGGTCGCCTCATCCATCTGCTAATCACGGATCAACCGTGTAACAGCAAGGGATCAAGGCATGACCTACGAAGCTATGGCGAAACAGATGTCGGAGAAGGATGGCTTCATTGCCGCGCTCGACCAGTCGGGCGGTTCGACACCCAAGGCGCTGAAGCTGTACGGCGTGTCCGAGGACGCGTACTCCAACGACGAGGAAATGTTCGCCGAAATCCACAAGATGCGCACCCGCATCATCAAGTCGCCGTCATTCAGCGGCGACAAGGTGATCGGCGCGATCCTGTTCGAACGCACCATGGACGGCGAAGTCGATGGCACGCCTACTGCGGACTATCTCTGGCAGAAATGCGGGATCGTGCCCTTCCTCAAGATCGACAAGGGTCTGGCCGACGAAGAAAACGGCGTTCAGCTCATGAAGGACATGCCCGGCCTCGACGATCTTCTCGACCGCGCCAAGGCCAAGAACATCTTCGGCACGAAGGAACGCTCGGTCATCAACGCTGCCCATGAAGCCGGTATCGAAGCCATCGTTGCCCAGCAGTTTGAAATCGGAAAACAGGTTCTCTCGCATGGCCTGATGCCGATCCTCGAGCCCGAGGTGAACATCAAGATTGCCGACAAGGCCGAAGCCGAGGACATTCTGCTCGTCACTCTCCAGAAATATCTGGCAGAGGTGCCGGAAGGCAAACAGGTGATGCTCAAGCTCTCGCTGCCGACAAAGCCGAACCTCTACAAGCCGTTGATCGACGATCCGCGCGTGATGCGCGTGGTGGCGCTTTCCGGCGGCTACAGCCGTGCCGAGGCCAACGAAATCCTCGCCAAGAACGACGGCATGATCGCCAGCTTCTCGCGCGCGCTCACCGAGGGCATGTCGAAGGGCCAGTCGGACGATGAGTTCAACTCGGCTCTCGATGACGCGATTGACAGTATCTACCAGGCCTCCCGCGCCGCCTGAGGCGCATTCCGGTTCACGGTAATGAGGACCCGCCGCATTGCGGCGGGTTTTTTCGTTTTCTGTCACTTGATTTGCAAGCCCGGACTTTAATCCTGCGACCGAGCTGGATTAGAATTTCTTGAGTGACGAGTCGGGGTACATGAACAACTTCACTGCAGGTCTCATAAGTTGGCTTCTCCTGCCGGTCGCGGGCTATCACGGCCTGCGTATCCGCAGCCGGACACCGCGCATGCCCCCGCCGCGCGGCAACCAGCGGGGCAGTCTGGCGAAGAGCCCGGGTGAAGGCCCTGCGGACTGGCGGTTGCTGATCATGGGAGATTCGTCAGCCGCCGGCGTCGGCGTCGACAAGGTGGAAGAAGCCCTCGCCCCGCAACTTGCCCACGTGATCCACGATCGCACGGGAGCATCCGTTTCCTGGCGCACGGCGGGCGCCAATTCCGCCGAAGCCCGCCATCTGCGCGACCTCATCCTGCCCAATATCGAGGAACGGGATTTCACCCATATCGTGCTGTGTGTCGGCACCAACGACATGAAGAATTTTCTCACTGCCATGCAGTTCAAGAAGGGGTTCGGCGGGCTTCTCTACGCCATCCATGCCCGCTGGCCGGACGCCAAGGTGGTCTGGTCACCGGTGCTCAACATGCCGGATGTTCCGGTGCTGCCGCCGGTGCTCGCCTGGATCCTGAAACTGCGCACCCAGATCATCAACGGAATGGGCTTCCGCATGTGCCGGGAACGCCATGCCGTGGCCGCCAAACCGCTGCCGGTGCCGAGCCATGAGGGCTTCGCGATCGACGGCTTTCACGCCAATGCGGCGGGCTATCGTTACTGGGCCGAGCACCTGTCGACATATGTCATGGACGTAGAACCACCGTCAGCCCCATAGCCACGGCGAAAGCAAGCCCTATCTTCCAGACGTCGGCCCGGCGCTTCAGCCCGGGCAAGCCAAAGGGACGGATCAGATGGGTGGCCATCAATATCAGGATCAGGATTGCCAGGATTTTCATCATGGGCGGGGGACTTTCGTCGTCATGCCTACCGCCTAAACCAATCCCGCCCCAAAGTCATTGCCCTCCGCCTTGGTTTCGCGGCATTTTGCGGACATTCCGGGCAACTCATTCATGACCGAGAAAAACTCGGTGAACACTCAGAGATTATTTCATAGCACTATGCGCAAGAACCTTCTTCCCGTCTTCGCCCTTCTACTCGGCACCGCTTTCCTGCTCGCAGGCAATGGCCTGCATGGTCTGCTTTTGCCGATGCGCGGCACCGAAGAGGGTTTCTCGTCGGCTTCGCTCGGTATGCTCGGTACTGCCTGGGCGACCGGGTTCGTGCTGGGCTGTATTTTTGCGCAACGCGTCGTTCGCCGGATCGGCCACGTCCGGGCCTTCTCGGCCTTCGCTTCGATGATCGCGATCATTGCGCTTCTGACCGGCATTCTCGTCAACCCGATCGCCTGGATCGCGCTGCGCGTCGTCACCGGTTTCGCACTCGCCGCCTCGTTCATGATCATCGAGAGCTGGCTCAACGAGCGCGCCACCAACGAGACCCGCGGGCTAATCTTCTCGCTTTACATGACGATCACCTATGTCGCGATCGTCGCGGGCCAGATGAGCATCGCGCTGGGGGACGTCTCGACATCGACCTTCTTCATGGTGGCTGGCATTCTCTATTGCCTGGCGCTGCTGCCGACCGCACTGTCGACCGCATCGAGCCCCCCGCCCCTCTCGGAGGTTCGCATTGACCTGCCGATGATCTACCGGAATTCGCCGGTCTCCTTCATCGGCATTCTGCTGGTCGGCATCGCAAACGGTGCCTTCGGGACGCTCGGCCCGGTTTTCGCGGCCAAGGCCGGCCTGCCCGGCGGCGCTGTCGCCACCCTGATGTCGGTCACGATCTTCTCGGGCGCGATCATGCAGATCCCGGCGGGCAAGCTTTCCGACAGTCTCGACCGCCGCTACGTGCTGGCCGCAATGGCAGCCATTGCCTCGATAGCCGGGTTGAGCCTCGCCATCTTTGCGCCCTCCGACATGGGCCTTCTCTTCGCGATCGTCGCGATCTACGGCGCGATGTCCTACACGCTCTATTCCATCATCGTGGCCCACGCGAACGACTATGCGGATGCCGACAAGTTCGTGACCGTGTCGAGCGGCCTGCTGCTACTCTACGGCATCGGCACGATCATCGGCCCGACCGTCGGCGGTATCCTGATGGCGGGTAATGCGCCATATCGGCTCTTCCTCGTCACCGGCCTTGCCCACCTTGCGGTCGCGGCCTACGCGATCTATCGCTCCACGCGCCGCGCTGCGATCCCGGCCGATATCCGCGAAACCTTCTCGTCGGTCCCTGCCTCGCGCTCGGCGACGCCCGAATCGATCGCACTCGATCCGCGCGCCAATCCGGAAGAAGCTGTCGAGAGCTGAACCGGCTCAGCCGACCTCGAGAACGATCTTGCCGATATGGCCGCCCTCTTCCATGCGTTCATGGGCGGCCGCGGCCTTGTCGAGCGGGAACAGCGAGTCCATGACCGGCGCGATGGAGCGGTCATCGAGAAGCGGCCAGACCTGACGGCGCAGTGCCTGGGCGATCTCGCCCTTGAATTGGGCGTCCCGCGCCCGGAGGGTCGAGCCGGTGAAAACGAGCCGTTTCAGCATGATCTGCGACAGGTCGATCTCGGCCTTGTTGCCGTGGAGGAAGGCGATCTGCACGATCCGGCCCTCGACGGCTGCAACCTTGAGATTGCGGTTGGCGTAATCACCGCCCACCATGTCGAGAATGACATTGACGCCCTTCTTGTCGGTCTCGCGACGGATGACCTCGACAAAGTCCTCGTCCTTGTAGTTGATCGCCATGTCCGCACCGAGATCGCGCATCACGGCACATTTTTCGTCGGAGCCCGCGGTCGCGAATACGGTCGCGCCGAACGCCTTGGCGAGTTGGATGGCCGTTGTCCCGATGCCCGAGGTTCCGCCATGGACGAGGAAAGTCTCGCCCGGCTTGAGCGCGGCGCGATCAAAGACGTTCGACCAGACCGTGAAGAATGTTTCGGGGATCGCGGCGGCTTCCGTCATCGTCAGCCCGCGTGGGACCGGCAGTGCGTTGCGCGCGTCGGCGATGCAATACTCCGCATAGCCACCGCCCGGCACCAGGGCACAAACCTGATCGCCAACCTGCCAGCTTGTGACCTGGTCCCCGATCGCCTCGACCTCGCCGGCGACTTCCAGCCCCGGAATGTCTGGCGCGCCCGGAGGCGGTGGATAATTGCCGGCGCGCTGCATGCAGTCCGGCCGGTTGACGCCTGCAGCGTGAACCTTGATCAGGATCTCTCCCGCCTTCGGTTCAGGCTTTGCACGGTCCTCGGCAACCAGAACTTCCGGTCCGCCCGGTTCGGTGATGGCGATCGCGCGCATGTCAGTCTCCTCTGCGTCTCTCAGGGTCAAAGCCTGTACCCACTATTCCTGTTCCGGTAAACTTGGGGCAACCGCACACGAAAACCACACAAGCGGGAGGAAGCCGCGATGCTCTTTGATGACGACAGCCCCAAAAAACCCGCCACCCACGAATTGGGCTGTGACCTGTCCATGTTCTCTGTGGATGAACTCAGGGCCAGGATCAGCCTGCTCCGTGGCGAAATCGAAAGGCTGGAAGCCGAGATCGAAGCAAAGACCCGGAGCCGCGGTGCTGCCGAGGATGTTTTCCGCAAAAAATAAGATATGAATTACAAATTCTTATATTAAATTTTGCACCAATTAAGCATCCGTTAAGCTTTACGAGTGTTTACTGTGGTCATCCAGTCCTGCTGGATTTGACAGCCGCCCTGACGGGCCCGCTGTTTGACGCCTCCCTGTTAAACTCTTGAGAGCCGCCTGTGCGGCTCTTTTTTTTCCGCCCTTGAATGATTGATTTACCGGCGTGCCATTATGACCGCCCCAAAAGGGTCGTCGCGTACCGGAACAGGGCCGTTAACCCTTCTTTAACAATTCGGTTGCCGGAAACATCTCAACACGGCACAATCGAAAAATAGATGGGGAACAACCCCGCAGGTTAGGCCGTTAAACAGTAGTTCGTTTGGGATTTTGAAAATGACCGAGACCAGTCTGAACACAGTGAGTTTCGCCGATCGCATCGCGAATTCGGCTCAGTTCAAAGCCCTCTATGCCGAAGGCATGGGTCTTGTCGAAGAGACGGCTGCCTATCTCGACGGCGACGGTCGCACTGCTTCCAAGCAGCTCCCCCGCATGGCCTCTGTGCTCTATGCAGCCGAATCCATGCGCTTGACCACCCGCCTCATGCAGATGGCTTCGTGGCTTCTGCTGCAGCGTGCGGTCAACAATGGCGAGATGAGCCGCGAGCAGGTGATCGCCGAGAAGACCAAAGTCCGCCTCGATGGTTTCAACTGCGACCGCAACGCCCCGGGCTGGAACGATCTTCCGGAAAAATTCCGCGATCTCGTTGAAAGCTCGCTGCACCTGCAGAACCGCGTCGCCCTGCTCGACCGCGAGATTTACCGTCCGCGTGAAGCCACGAACGCTCCGAGGGCCGACAACCAGAACGCCGTCCAGGCGCAGCAGAGCCTGTTGGCCACCGCTTTCACCAAGCGCTGATTTATTCTGCCGAACCGGCCGGTCCGGTTATGTGAAGAAAAAAGCCCTCGTCCTCCAGCGGGGGCTTTTTCTTGTTGTCAGGCCTCTGCGAGTGCTATCCGGGTGCGGTGTTGCACCGCGCTTTGACGGATTGATTTGACCGTGCGTCCGGCTATGTTCACGCCAAAGAAAATGAACGGATACACTCATGGCCGAGATCACCCCCGGAAACCCAGATTCGAGTCCGCTGCCGAAAGATCACCCACCGGTGAAGTTCGGCAAGGTCGGCGTGCTGCTGGTCAATCTCGGCACGCCGGATGGCACCGACTACAAGTCGATGCGCCGCTACCTCGCCGAGTTTCTGTCCGACCGCCGCGTCATCGAGGTGCCGCGCGCCATCTGGTATCCGCTGCTTCACGGGATCATCCTCAACCGCCGCCCTCAGAAGGTTGGCAAGGCCTATGAGGAAATCTGGAACCACGAGGCAGGTGAAAGCTGGCTGCGGACCTATACGCGCAACCAGTCCGACAAGATGGCGAGCGCCTTGACGGACCTGCCGAATGTCGTGGTCGATTGGGCCATGCGTTACGGCACGCCAACCATCGGCAGCCGCATCGAGGCACTTCTGAAGCAGGGCTGCGAGAAGATCGTTCTTTTCCCGCTCTATCCGCAATACGCCGCTGCGACGACGGCCACCGTCAACGACCACGCCTTCCGCAAGCTGATGGAGATGCGCTGGCAGCCGGCGCTTCGCACGGTGCCGCCGTACCACGACGACCCGGTCTACATCGATGCGCTTGCGCGTTCGATCGAAAACCATCTCGCCACGCTCGACTGGGAGCCGGAGATGGTGATCGCCTCCTTCCACGGCATCCCGCTCTCCTACTTCCAGAAGGGCGATCCCTATCACTGCCAGTGCCAGAAGACCGCGCGGCTTCTGAGGGAACGCCTGGGCTGGTCGAAAGACAAGCTGATGCTGTGCTTCCAGTCACGCTTCGGCCGCGAGGAGTGGCTGCAGCCCTATACCGACAAGACCGTCGAGGCGCTTGCGCAGAAGGGCATGAAGCGGCTTGCCGTCTTCAACCCCGGCTTCGTTTCCGATTGCCTGGAAACACTCGAGGAAATTGCCGGTGAAGCCGGCGAGATCTTCACTGAGAATGGCGGCGAGAAGTTCACCCACATTCCCTGCCTCAACGATACCGAGGACGGCATGCGGGTTCTCGAAACCGTCGTGCGCCGCGAGTTGCAGGGCTGGGTCTGACAAGCGGGTCCCGCCGCTCGCTTGCGACGGGGTCATCACATGCCTATCTTGATTAAAGGCGCAGACACGCGCCACGGGAGGAAAGACCATGGCCTTCAACGGGTTTGACATCACCGTCATCGTGATCGTCGCCATCGTCATCCTGATCCTCTTTGCCGGGATCAAGACAGTGCCGCAGGGCTATTCCTACACCGTCGAGCGCTTTGGCCGCTACACGCGCACCCTGACGCCTGGCCTCAACCTGATCGTTCCGTTCATCGACCAGATCGGCAAGAAGATGAACATCATGGAGCAAGTGCTCGATGTTCCGACGCAGGAAGTTATCACTCGCGACAACGCCTCGATCGCCACCGATGCCGTCGCCTTCTACCAGGTCCTCAATCCAGCCGAAGCTGCCTATCAGGTCGCCAATCTGGAACTCGCACTCCTGAACCTCACCATGACCAACATTCGTTCCGTCATGGGCTCGATGGATCTTGACGAACTTCTGTCCAATCGTGACGCGATCAACGACCGCCTGCTGCGCGTCGTCGACCAGGCGGCCAAGCCCTGGGGCATCAAGATCACCCGCGTCGAGATCAAGGACATCGCGCCCCCCAACGATCTCGTCGAGGCCATGGGCCGGCAGATGAAAGCAGAGCGTGAGAAACGCGCCGAGGTTCTGGAAGCCGAGGGCGCCCGCAATGCCCAGATCCTGCGCGCGGAGGGCGCCAAGCAGTCCGCCATTCTCGAGGCCGAAGGCCGCCGCGAAGCCGCCTATCGCGATGCCGAAGCCCGCGAACGTCTCGCCGAAGCCGAGGCCAAGGCGACCGAGCTTGTCTCCAAGGCCGTGGCCGAGGGCGACGTCAACGCGCTTAACTACTTCGTGGCGCAGAAATACACCGAAGCGCTCGGCGACATCGCCACCTCGAAGAACCACAAGGTGGTGCTGATGCCGCTCGAAGCCTCTTCGCTGATCGGCTCGCTCGGCGGCATCGGTGCACTGGCGCGCGAGGTCTTCGGTGATCAGACCGTCACCGCCTCCAATTCCCCGTCCCGCTCTGGGCCGCCACCGATCCGTCGCGGCTCCGCGCCGGCGTCCAGCGAGGACTAGGCCATGATCAACACGGTGATTACCGAGATCGGCCCCTGGAGTTGGTGGATACTGGGCCTTCTGCTTCTGGGCGCGGAAATCATCGTGCCCGGCATGTTTCTCATCTGGATCGGGCTCGCGGCGATCGTGGTTGGCGCGATTTCCTCTGCCCTGTGGGACACCGCCATCTGGAGCTGGCAGATCCAGCTTCTGGTCTTCGCCGTTCTCGCACTTGTCTCCGCTCTTATCGGGCGGAAGATCATGGCCTCACGCGATGATGACACCGATCAACCCATGCTGAACCGGCGCATGGAACAGATGATCGGACGCACGGCGACACTCGAAGAACCGATCACCGAAGGCCAGGGCCGTATTCGCCTTGGCGACACGCTGTGGACCGTTCGCGGCCCGGATTTACCGGTCGGTTCGCGGGTGAAGATCGTCGCCATCGAGAACGACGATCCAGTCGTCCAGCCGGTTTGACGAAAGACGCACTCCGGGCGCGCCGGAAAGAAAGCGTTAACCACGAGCGTTTACACTTTGCAAAGATTTGGCAGAGTGGGCGTTCGGGACTTGCAATCGAACCGTAACAAAAGGACCGCCTTGATGAGCGGCGTAGCGCTGGCGGCACTCATGCTGCTGGCCGGTTCAGGCACGCCTGCCAACGCCCAGACGGCATCGCGTTCGTCTCTCTACGACATCAGTTCGGCCGACATTCGCGGCACTACGGACGAAGGCACAGGCTTCGACACTGCAGACAGCTATCTCGCGAACACGGCGACGGCGGCGTCCCCGAATCCACGACCGACGCTCGATAGCGATGATGACGACGACAGCCCAGCCCTTGTTCCGTCCTATGCCGACGCAACCGCTCTGGCAGACCCGGAACCTGCTCCCGAGGAGACGGCGACGGAAGAACCATCCCGGGCGACCAGCGTGGAAGCAGCCCAAGCGGAGCAAGACCGGGAAGACGGTCGCTATGGCCGCCAGAACCTTCCCATCTCCACCGTCGACAATCTGAGGACGGGTACGACGCCCGACGATGGAAGCGCACCTGGAATCCGGCTCGGGACCTTCCTCCTGCGCCCGACACTCACCGAGAAGATTGTCCACGAGAACCAGCGCTACGGCAGCTCGTCCTTCAGCCGGACCTATAGCGAGACGACGCTTGAGGGTACGCTCGAATCCGACTGGTCGCGCCACAAGCTGACTGTTACCGGTTCCGGCACCTATCAGAAAAACCTGTCCGGCGAAGGTCAGGAAGAGCCCGCTGCATCCGTCGATGCCCTTCTCGATCTCGATTTCACCGAAACCGTCGGCGGCCAATTGAAGGCCGGTTACGATTTCTACCGCGAAGACCGGACAGATCCGAACGCGATCGCAAATGCGACCGCCCAGGCTGGTGTTCATACCTTCTCGGCATCAGCCGCGCTCACCAAGCGCCTGGGCTATTTGCGCGGCACCGCAACAGCGGAAGTCTCGCGCACGCTCTATGGCGATGCGAAACTCGCAAACGGGACAATCATCTCCGGCGACGACCGTGACACGCTGACGACGGGCGTGCGCGGGCGGATCGGCTACGAGCTGTCACCCGCGCTCATTCCTTTCGTCGAAGCGTCGCTGGCACGAACGAAATACGATCAGAGGATCGACAGCACCGGCGCTGAACGCTCCGCCACCACATATGGTCTGCGGGCCGGTGTGGAACTGCCGCTGGGCGAAAAGCTCTCCGGCGAGATTTCCGCAGGCTACCTGCTGCGCGACATCGACGATGCGTCTCTCAAGGATATCGATGCCTTCGCCATCGACGGTTCGCTGGCCTGGTCGCCGATGCGCGGCACGACACTCACGGCATCGCTGAGCACCGCACTTGAGGCTTCGACCAGCGCGGGCGAAAGCGGCTCGGTGGTCCATGTCCTCTCGCTCGAACTCGAGCGGGAACTGCGCGAAAGCGTAGTTGCCCGGCTGACAGGCACGGCGGCATTGCGCAACTACGAGGGCGCCTTTGCTCCCGAAGACCAGACACGTCTGGGTATTTCCGGCGAAATCGACTGGTCGATCAATCGTTACCTCTCGCTCGTTGCCGACGCCGGCTACGAACGCACCACCCAGCCCGGCGTCGATGAATCCGACACCGCGCGGGTTGGGCTTGGGTTGCGGGTACGCCGGTAGATCATTCGCCTAGAGAAGCGCCTTGATCTTGTCGGCGACCAGCGGACGCATATCATCACGGGCCAGCGCGAAAGCGACATTGGCCATGATGAAGCCGTCCTTCGAGCCGCAATCGTATGTCTCACCCTCGAAGCGGTAAGCCGAGAACGGCTGCTCCTTGGCGAGATGCAGCATGGCATCGGTGACCTGGATCTCGTTGCCCGCGCCGCGTTCGCCGCGTGCGAGAATATCGAATATCTCGGGCTGGAGAATGTAGCGGCCGTTGATGAAGTAGTTTGAAGGTGCGGTGCCCTTCTCGGGCTTTTCCACCATCTCGGTGATGCGGAAGCCGCCCGGCAAGTCCTCGCCCATGCCGACAATACCGTAGCGATGGGCGAGTTCGGGATCGCATTCTTCAACCGAGATGATGTTGCCGCCGACCTTTTCGTAAAGATCGACCATCCCGGACATGCAACCCACCTTGTCGCGCATCACCATGTCAGGCAGCAGCAGGGCAAAGGGCTCGTTACCAACGATGTCGCGCGCGCACCAAACCGCGTGCCCGAGACCATGTGGCGCTTGCTGACGTGTGAAACTGGTCTTTCCGGCCGCCGGCAGCATCTCCTCGAGTTGCTTGAACTCGGCGGTCTTTCCACGCTTTTCCAGCGTGTCGTTGAGTTCGAATGCGATGTCGAAATGGTCTTCGATGACGCCCTTGTTGCGCCCGGTGACGAAAACGATGTGCTCGATACCGGCGTCGAGTGCCTCTTCGACCACATACTGCACGACAGGCTTGTCGACGACAGTCAGCATTTCTTTCGGCACGGCCTTGGTGGCGGGAAGGAACCGCGTCCCAAGACCGGCGACCGGAAGGATGGCTTTCCGGATTTTTTTGAATTCAGTCATAAAAATATCCCCATTTATTATGAACCTCACAAGCCTGCGGCAATGATCAGACAAGTGTATGACGTCGCCGAGCGAAACCCGGAAAAATCCGGACATCACCGTCACCACTCTTGTATGGTAAACGGACTGTTAACGACAAGATGGCATGGTGGAGGAACGCCGCCCCGACACTTAAGCAAACACAGGATCAAACAGAATGTTCCCCCGCGCTCGCACGTTTTTGACGACATCGGCGCTTGCCCTGGCCATGACGGCTTCGCTCGGCATGACGAGCGCAAAGTCAGCCGATGCGGATTTTCTCAACTTCATTTCCGGCTTCTACGCGACGGCCGCCAAGAGCGGCATCACCAAGAAAACATACAACGCAGCCTTTGAAGGCGTGGTCGATCCCGATCCCGAGGTCCTGCGCAAGGCGCGCTACCAGCCTGAATTCACCACCAAGGCATGGGACTATCTCGATTCCCGCGTGAACCCGTACACGGTTGAGAAAGGCCGGCAGATGCTGAGAAAGCACGGCCGAACTCTCGAAACGATCGAGAGCCGTTTCGGCGTCAGTCGCTATGTGCTCTTGGCCATCTGGTCGATGGAATCGAACTATGGCGAGATTCTCGACAATCACGACAGACTGCATTACGTGCCACGGGCACTTGCCACACTGGCCTATGCCGACAAGAAGCGCGCCAAGTTCGCTCGCTCCCAGCTGATAGCTGCGCTCAAGATTATCCAGGCCGGCGACATTCCTCCGCGCGAGATGACAGGCTCCTGGGCCGGCGCGATGGGCCATACACAGTTCATTCCGACGAGCTATCTCGCCTTTGCAGTCGACCAGGACCGCAACGGCCATCGCGATATCTGGAGCTCGATCCCCGACGCGCTGGCGACAGCCGCCAACCTTCTGCACAAGAACGGCTGGCGCACCGGCGAAACCTGGGGCTACGAGGCGGTGACGCCGCGCGGCGGACACAAGTATGACGGTGCCACCAAGACGCTCGGCCAGTGGGCTCAACTCGGCTTCACCCGCCCCGGCGGCCGGCCCTTGCCGAACCCCGGAATGCGCGCTGAACTGAAAATGCCCGCGGGACCAAACGGCCCGGCGTTTCTGATGACCCGCAACTTCTTCATGATCAAGCGCTACAACAACTCCGACCTCTACGCGCTCGCCGTTGGCGTACTCGCCGACGAGATCGCGGGTTGGGGCGGCGTCGACCAGCGCTGGCCTCGCCCGGAGGGCACGCTCGACATCAAGGAGAAGTTCGAGCTTCAGACCCGGCTCAAGCAGCTTGGCTATTACGAAGGCGAAATCGACGGCAATTTCGGCTCCGGCTCGCGCGCCGCGATCGAAGCCTTCCAGTCCCGCCTCGGCTTGACCAAGGACGGCAATCCGTCGCAAAAGGTTCTCCAAGCAATCCGGGGACACTAGGGACAGGCGCGAGACGCCCGGCACCCGGCCCGGATAGCGAAAGATCAAGTGCGATTGCACACCGGAGAAATCGTTCAATGTCCCGGCCGGCTGTCATCAGCTTCGCTGCACGCCTGACATGCCTTGCCGCGCTGGCCTTCGCCACCGCGGCTTCGACCATTGAACCCACGCACGCCCAGGAACGCGTCGAGCGCAAGTCCCTCATCGAATTGCTGTTCGGCGGCAGAAACCGTGCCGGCCAGCCGAAGCGCGTTGAGCCTGCACCGCAGCAGAATACCAGCAAGCGCACCAGCCGGCCGACCAAGCCTGTGGTTCGACGTGCCGCGCCCGCCGCGCCGGCCGAACCCGACGTCGAAAAGCTCGAGAATGCCCGCAAGGTTCTCGTCGTCGGCGACTTCCTTGCAGGCGGACTGGCGGACGGCCTGGAACAGAGTTTCGAACAGTCGCCCGGCGTGGTTGTCGTCAAGCAGTCGAGCGGCTCGTCCGGTCTCGTACGTGACGATTACTATAACTGGCCCGGCGAACTGCCCGGCATCATCGAGAACGTGCAGCCAGATATTGTGGTCGTTCAGCTCGGTTCCAACGACAGCCAGCAGATGAGCACGGACAGCGGCCGCGTCGACGTCCGCTCCGAAGCCTGGCTCAAGGAATATGAGAAGCGCACCGACGAGATCATCAAGATTGTCGCCGACAGTGGCAAGCCGCTCGTCTGGGTCGGCCTTCCCTCCTTCAATTTCACCTCCATGTCCGCCGACATGCTGGCGCTCAACGGCATCTTCAAACAGCATGTCGAGCAGGCCAACGGCGAGTTCGTCGATATCTGGGACGGCTTCGTCGACGAAGACGGGAAGTTCATCTTTACCGGCTCCGATATCAACGGCCAGCAGGTACGTTTGCGCGGTTCCGACGGCATCAACATGACCAAGGCAGGCCGTCGGAAGATGGCCTTCTACGCGGAGAAGAACATACGCCGCCTTCTCGGAAGTGCTGCAGAACCCTCCGCAGGCATTGCCGATCTCGACGATTCGAACCTTCCGGACCTCAGCTTCCCGACGTCGCCGCTCGAAACGCAAAACCCGACACGCACCAATCCGGTGGCACTCACGGACCCGGATCTTGACGGTGGTTCGGAGCTGCTGGGCGGCACCGTGACCTCGGTGAACCTGACACCCACCCCGCGCGATCTTCTCGTCAATCAGGGCATTGCGCCCGAGGCTCCTGCCGGCCGCGCCGACAACTTTACCTGGCCGAAGACGACGTCGAGCACCACGAAGTCGGAAGTCCGGCAAACCGCCGACGATACGACGGCTTCTCCTGTGGCAGAGGCCACGGCAAAAGAATAACACGCTGCTTTAACCTTCACAGTGCGCCCGGCCGTCACCGCCCGTCCGGTCACACTGTCATGCCCCAATTTCCGCAGATCAATCGCCATGAAGAACATCTACGTCGTCACCCACACCCAATCCATCCATCACATCGAGAACAAGGTTGGCGGCTGGTATGACACCGGCCTCACATCGCAGGGGAAAACCGAGGCGAAAGCGACAGCAGACCACCTGGCGTCACTCATCGAGGACGCGGAAGTCGAAATCTTCAGCTCGGATCTGCTGCGCGCAGCGGAAACGGCAGGTTTCATCGCCGATCATTTCGGCGCCACCGTCGAACTGATGCGTGATCTTCGGGAAATGAGTTACGGTATCGCGGAGGGCATGCCGCAGGAATGGCTCGATGCCAGGCAGATTCCCGCTCCCGACGACAACCGGCTCGACCATCGCGGAGGCATAGAAGACGGCGAAACGCGACGTGAATTCGCGGAGCGCGTCTACAGGGCAACGCACGAGATCATCGAGCGGCCATTCGACACCCAGATCATCGTCACTCACGGCTTCGCGCTCACCTTCGTGATCGCCGCCTGGATCGGCATGTCGATCGAGTGCGCCGGCATGGTGAGTTTCCCCGCGCGTCCCGGGAGCATTACACATCTGCATCTTGATGATTATCGACGCAATCGCGCCGCTCGCCGGCTGGCCGATGCTTCCCATCTCGAAGCGCTTCATGCCGATCATGGGCGCGTCAACACCGGAGGTCGGCGCTAGCAATCGCTCTTCGGCCATAAAAAAAGCCGGCGCGAAGCCGGCTTTTCAGTTCCTGATGCTTTGGCGGATCAGAGCGGCAGGTCGGTCTCGCCCATCAGTTCGAGGTCGATTGCGCGCGCGGCCTGGCGGCCTTCGCGGATTGCCCAGACCACCAGCGACTGGCCACGGCGCACGTCGCCGGCGACCCAGAACTTTTCGACCGAAGTCTTGTAGTCCTTGTCGGTAGCAACGACGTTCTTCGAACCGCGGTTGTCGGTGTTGATGTTGAGCTTCTCGCCGAGGTCGGCAAGCACACCATTTTCCATCGGTCCCCGAAAGCCGATGGCGACGAAGACGAGATCGGCGCGGATGACGAATTCGGAACCAGCAATCGGCTTGCGCTTCTCGTCGACCTTGCAGCACTTCACGCCACCTACAATGCCGTTGTCGCCGACGATCTCAAGCGTGCCGACCTGGAACTCACGCTTCGCACCTTCCGCCTGCGACGAGGAGGTGCGCATTTTGGTCGCCCAATAGGGCCATACGGCAAGCTTGTCTTCCTTCTCCGGTGGCTGCGGGCGAATGTCGAGCTGGGTGACGCGAACGGCACCCTGACGAAACGCGGTGCCAACACAGTCGGATGCGGTATCGCCACCACCGATGACGACGACATGCTTGCCGCCAGCAAGGATGGGCGCCGCCGGCCAGCCGGTGGAATCGATGGCTTCGCGCGCCACGCGCTTGTTCTGCTGGACGAGGTAAGGCATCGCGTCGTGAACGCCTGCCAGATCTGCGCCCGGAAGGCCTGCATCGCGCGGGTTTTCCGAACCGCCGCAATAAAGAACCGCATCGTATTCGGCGGTGAGATCCTCGACCTTCTTGTCGACGCCCACATGAACGTTGCAGAAGAAGGTAACCCCCTCGCCTTCCATCTGTTCGATGCGGCGATCGATGAAGTGCTTCTCCATCTTGAAGTCGGGGATGCCGTAGCGCAGCAGACCGCCGGGGCGGCTTTCACGCTCATAGACATGCACGTCGTGACCGGAGCGGCCGAGCTGCTGCGCAGCCGCCATCCCGGCAGGGCCCGAGCCGATGATCGCGATCTTCTTGCCGGTCTTCTTTGCGACCGGCTGCGGCACGATGAAGCCCATCTCGTAGGCCTTGTCGGCCAGCGCCTGCTCGACCGTCTTGATGGCGACGGGCGCATCCTCGAGGTTGAGCGTGCACGCTTCCTCGCAAGGTGCCGGGCAGATGCGACCGGTGAACTCCGGGAAGTTGTTCGTCGAATGCAGGTTGAGGATCGCCTCTTCCCAGTTCTCGTTATAGACGAGGTCGTTCCAGTCCGGGATCTGGTTGTGGATCGGACAGCCTGTCGGACCGTGGCAATAAGGAATGCCACAGTCCATGCAGCGTGCCGCCTGCTTCTGCACTTCCTGATCTGTCATCCGGATGGTGAATTCGCGGAAGTGGCGGATACGATCCGACGCCGGCTGGTACTTTGCCGTCTGACGATCGATTTCGAGAAAACCTGTTACCTTACCCATATTTTCGTCAGTCTCTCTTATTCCGCTGCCATGCCAAGGCGGTTGCGTTCCATTTCCTCAAGTGCGCGCCGGTATTCGACCGGCATCACCTTGCGGAATTTCGGACGATAGTCGGCCCAGTTCTCAAGTATCTCCTTGGCGCGGTCCGAACCCGTGTAGTGCATGTGGTTGGAGATCAGCTGGAACAGCCGCTCCTCATCATGCCGGGTCATGTCGCCGGAGACATCGACGCGTCCCTTGTGCATCAGGTCTCCGCCGTGGTGGTGAAGCTTCTCGAGGATATCGTCTTCCTCGGGAACCGGCTCCAGTTCCACCATCGCCATGTTGCAGCGCTTGGCAAAGTCGCCGCTCTCGTCGAGCACATAGGCCACACCGCCGGACATGCCGGCCGCAAAGTTGCGCCCGGTCTCGCCGATGACGACAACCAGGCCGCCGGTCATGTATTCGCAGCCGTGGTCGCCCACGCCCTCGACCACCGCGATGGCGCCCGAGTTGCGAACTGCGAAACGCTCGCCGGCCACACCACGGAAGTAGCATTCACCCTCGATCGCACCGTAAAGCACGGTGTTGCCGACGATGATCGACTGCTCCGGAATAATCTGGCTGTCAGCCGCGGGCTTGATGATGATGCGTCCGCCCGACAGGCCCTTGCCGACGTAATCGTTGGCATCCCCTTCCAGGTCGAAGGTGACGCCATGCGCAAGGAAGGCGCCGAAGGATTGGCCGGCCGTACCGGTGAGCTTGACGGTCAACGTGTCTTCAGGAAGGCCGCGATGGTTGTGCTTGCGCGCGATCTCGCCCGAAAGCATCGCACCGGCAGAACGGTCGACGTTCTTGATCTCGGTTTCGATGGTCATCCGCGTACGATCGTTGATCGCAGGTGCCGCTTCAGCAATCAGCTTGCGGTCGAGCACGTCGTCGATCGGGTGCTGCTGGCGCTCGGTCCAATGAATGGCCTTTTTGGGCGCCGAAGGCTTGTAGAAGATCTTCGAGAAATCGAGACCCTTGGCCTTCCAGTGCGCGATCAGTGCATCCTTGTCGAGCATGTCGACTTCACCGACGATCTCGTCGAGCTTGGTGTAGCCCATCGAGGCGAGGATCTGGCGAACCTCTTCTGCGATGAAGAAGAAGTAGTTGATCACATGTTCGGGCGTACCCTTGAAGCGCTTGCGCAGAACCGGGTCCTGCGTCGCCACACCCACCGGGCAGGTGTTGAGGTGGCACTTGCGCATCATGATGCAGCCGGCCGCGATCAACGGAGCGGTCGAGAAGCCGAACTCGTCGGCGCCCAGAAGCGCACCGATGATGACGTCGCGACCGGTCTTCAGGCCACCATCGACTTGCAGGGCAATACGCGAACGCAGACCATTGAGCACCAGCGTCTGCTGGGTCTCCGCCAGGCCCATTTCCCACGGGCTGCCCGCATGTTTCAGCGAGGTGAGCGGCGAAGCGCCCGTTCCGCCATCGAAGCCCGAAATGGTGATGTGGTCAGCACGCGCCTTGGCGACGCCGGCGGCAACGGTTCCCACGCCAACCTCGGAGACGAGCTTGACGGAAATATCGGATTCCGGGCTCACGTTCTTCAGGTCGAAGATCAGCTGGGCCAGGTCTTCGATCGAGTAGATGTCGTGGTGCGGCGGCGGCGAAATCAGGCCCACACCCGGGGTCGAGTGACGCGTCTTGGCGATCGTCGCATCCACCTTGTGGCCCGGAAGCTGGCCGCCCTCGCCGGGCTTGGCGCCCTGCGCGACCTTAATCTGGATCATGTCGGAGTTGACGAGATATTCCGTCGTCACGCCGAAGCGCCCCGATGCGACCTGCTTGATCGCCGAACGCTCAGGGTTGACGTCGGTCGTCCCGGGGATCGGCAGGTAGCGGTCGGCTTCCTCGCCGCCTTCGCCTGTATTCGACTTGCCGCCGATCTTGTTCATGGCAACTGCGAGCGTGCTATGCGCCTCGCGGCTGATCGAACCGAAGGACATAGCGCCGGTGGAGAAGCGCTTGACGATCTCGGAGGCCGGCTCGACCTCATCGATGGAGACCGGCTTGCGTCCGAGCTCATCCGCCTTCCTGATCTTGAACAGGCCGCGGATGGTGTTCATCCGCTGCGCTTCGCTGTTCATCATCTCGGCGAATTCGGTGTAGCGATCCTTGGCATTGCCACGCACGGCATGCTGCAGCTTGGCCACGGCATCCGGTGTCCAGCTGTGATGTTCGCCGCGCATGCGGAAGGCATACTCGCCGCCCACTTCGAGGTTGCGCGCGAGAACCGGATCGTCGCCGAAAGCTGCTGCGTGACGCAGCGCGGTTTCCTGCGCGACTTCGGCGAGACCAACACCTTCGATGGTGGTGGCGGTTCCCGTAAAGAAGTCCTTCACGAAATCCGACGACAGGCCCACAGCGTCGAAGATCTGCGCGCCGCAATAGGACTGGTAGGTCGAAATGCCCATCTTGGACATGACCTTGAGAATGCCCTTGCCGATTGCCTTGATGTAGCGCGAGACCACTTCATGCGCATCGACTTCCGGCGGGAACTCGCCGCGCGAATGCATGTCGAGAAGCGTATCGAAAGCCAGATAAGGGTTGATGGCTTCGGCACCATACCCGGCGAGGCAAGCAAAGTGATGCACTTCGCGCGGCTCGCCCGATTCCACCACGAGACCGACCGAGGTGCGGAGCCCCTTGCGGATGAGGTGATGGTGAACGGCAGCGGTCGCAAGCAAGGCCGGGATCGCAATACGGTCCGGCCCGATCTGGCGGTCGGAAATGATGATGATGTTGTAGCCGCCGCGGACAGCTTCCTCGGCACGCTCGCAAAGCCGGGTGAGCGCCGCCTTCATGCCACCGGCGCCTTTTTCGGCAGCGTAGGTCACGTCGAGCGTCTTGGTGTCGAAACGATCCTCGGTGTGGCCAATCGAACGGATCTTCTCGAGATCGGCATTGGTCAGGATCGGCTGACGCACCTCGAGCCGCTTGCGCCGCGCC
>CEQK01068071.1_pt1 | contig 24315 bp, 24 predicted proteins | sample 531051 | NCBI WGS metagenome assembly CEQK01 (sample SAMEA2621229, study PRJEB7988) | marine metagenome | biome: marine biome (ENVO:00000447); feature: deep chlorophyll maximum layer (ENVO:xxxxxxxx); material: "saline water (ENVO:00002010), including plankton (ENVO:xxxxxxxx)" | depth 150 m
CACATCGTCGGTCAGCCAGGCATCGGCGACCGTGACCCGCTTTCCGTCCTTGATGTTCATCGAGTTGGGCGTGACGCCGATCATCTCGCCGTCATTATGGCCCTGCAGGCGCTTGAGACCGAGCGCCATGCCGGTTTCGATAAAGGCGTGGGTGAGGGGGCTCGCCTCCTCGTCGGTCTTGTGGACCAGAAGGGGACCGGCATTCTCGGAGCCGTCTTCTCGGTCCTCATTGGCCTCAAAAGCCGGCAGCAGACCTTCCCAGCTCCATCGCGCGTCACCGGTCGCTTCCGCCCAGAGCTTGTAGTCGTCGGGGTGGCCGCGCATGTAACCCATGGCGTGTAGGCAACTCGATCCGCCGATCATTCGTCCGCGTGCCCAATGGTGGGCGCGTCCGGCGGTGCCTTCCTGGGGCTCGGTGACGTAATCCCAGTCGTACCTGCGGCCCTGAAGCGCCGGCCAAGCCTGCGGCTTCCAGATGTCCGGATCGGTTTCGTCCTTTCCGGCCTCGATCATCAGGACCTTCCGCGCCGGATCTTCGCTCAGGCGCGCGGCGAGCAGGCTGCCCGAGGAGCCTGCCCCAACGATGATGATGTCTGCGGCGGGAGAAAGCTCTGAAGTCATGGAAATGTCCTGTCGTCCGAAATAAAATTCTAACAGTAAAACCTAATTCGTGGTGTTGAGCGCCTGCTCGATCGCGGCCTTGGCATTGAGAACGTGCTTCTTGGACGCCTTGCGTGCGGCCTTTTCATCACCCGCAGCTATCGCCTCGTAGATCTCCCGCATCTCGGCCAGACTGCTCTTGGCGCGACCTTCGCGCGACATCGAGCGTGAGCGGAAGAGACTGATCCGCGCCACCAGGCCCCTGTGGATCTCTTCGAGGATCGGGTTGCCGCAATTGGCGAGGATGATGGCGTAGAATTCGGCCGCCGTGGTGATCCTGGCCAACCCGTCATTGCTGGAGGCCGCCTCTTCGAACGCACCGAGCGAGAGTTCCAGTTTCTCCAGTGCAGCCGGGGTAATCAGCTGCGAACAGCGTCCGACAGCTTCGACTTCAAGGAGTTCGCGCGCCTCGTAGATCGAGTTGACCTCGTCCCAGGTGAGCTGGGTGACGGAGGGTCCGCGATTGGGAATGATTTCGATGAGTTTTTCAGCTGCAAGGCTGCGCAAGGCCTCGCGCAGAGAGGGCCGGCTGATGCCAAGTTGAACGCATAGTTGGCTCTCCACAAGGCGACTTCCGGGCTCGAAGATCCCTGAGAAAATGGCAAGTCGCAACTTGTCCACAGTCTCCTGCTGCACCGTGCGTGGCAACACTCTCAGGTTCAAGTCTGGCGGCATTGTTCTGCTCTCGCATTGTCCGGGCGCAACGTCAGATTTCTCAGGCGTTTCATCGCAACTATGACCGCATGAGCTGTATCAATGTCAACTGATAAGATTGAAAGAATGTCAGACAATCCGCTTGACGCCGATCCGATTTCTGTCATGCTCGGGGCAACAAGAAAAACAAGACGGGGTAACAGATATGGTGGCCAGTGCCTCCTCCCTTGATATGCGTATGCACCGTGTCGATACGGGTCGCATTACGTTGAACGTACGTGAAGCCGGCCAAGGCCCGCTGATGCTGTTTTTCCATGGCATCACCGCCAATTCGGCAACGTTGTGGCCTGTGGCGTCGCAGTTTGCGGACCGTTTCACCGTTGTTGCTGTCGATCAGCGCGGCCATGGCCATAGCGACAAGCCGGATACCGGTTACGAGGCGGACGATTTCGCTGAAGACATTGCCAGCTTGATCCGCAAGCTCGATCGCGGTCCGGCTATTCTGGTTGGTCATTCGCTGGGGTCGCGCAATTCGGTTACTGCCGCCGCCAAGTACCCCGATCTCGTGCGGTCGGTCGTGGCGATCGACTTCACCCCATACATCGAGACTGAAGTTTTTGACGCGCTGTCCTCCCGCGTGAATGCGGGCGATCAGCTTTTTGAAGATCTGGAAACCGTGGAGGGCTATCTCTCCGCCCGCTACCCGAACATTCCTGCCCCCGCCATCAGGATCCGGGCCGAAAGCGGTTACCAGTCCGTCGAGGGAGGGCTTCGGCCGCTCGCTTCGCCGGAAGCCATGGCCCAGACGGCCGAAGGACTGCGCGCAGATCTGACGCAGGCCTATCGGGACGTTCGCAGGCCGGTTCTCCTCGTCAGGGGAGAAGTCAGCAAGCTGGTTTCGGCCGATGCACTGGCCAAGACCAGCAGGCTCAGGCCTGACCTGCCGGTCGTCGTCGTCCCCGGTGCTGACCATTACGTCAACGAGGTGTCTCCCGACATCACGGTCAAAGCAATCACCAACTTCATCGATGCCTGACGGCTCCCCGGTCGTCTCGTTTACCTAACAGGATTTGAATTATGGCGAACATCAATACGACATCCGGAAAACATCGTACCGCACAGGTTGCCGGTGCTGGTTTCGCGGGCCTCACCGCGGCTATCGCGCTGCGCCAGAACGGCTGGGATGTCACCCTGCATGAAAAGGATTCGGAACTCCGTGCATTCGGCGCCGGCATCTATCTCTGGCACAACGGATTGCGCGTTCTCGAAGGCATCGACGCCCTCAACGACGTCCTTCACGGCACCCACACGCCGCCGGCCTATGAGACCTGGATGCAGAACAAGTCGGTCTCCAAGGAAACCTTCAACGGCCTGCCCTGGCGCATCATGACCCGCGCGCATCTGCACGACGCGCTCGTCAAGCGCGCCAAGGAAGTCGGTGTCAACGTGCGGACGAATTCCGAAGCCGTCTCCGCCGAGGCGGACGGCCGCCTGACGCTGCAGACCGGCGAGGTTCTGGAAGCCGATCTGATCGTCGGCGCCGACGGTGTGGGCTCGAAGGTCCGCGATTCGCTCGGTTTCAAGCAGGATCGCTGGGTCTCCACCGATGGCATCATCCGGCTCATCGTCCCGCGTCACAAGGACAAGCTTGGCGACGAGGCGAACTGGGACAATACCATCGACATGTGGAACTTCGAGCCGCGTGTTCAGCGTATCCTCTATTCGCCCTGCAACAAGGACGAGCTCTATCTCGGCCTGATGGCGCCTGCCGCCGATCCGCGCGGATCGAAGGTGCCGCTCGATCTGGAAGTCTGGGTGGAAATGTTCCCCTTCCTCGAGCCATGTCTCGCCGACGCCGCCAAGCTGCAGCAGGCGCGCTACGACAAGTATGCGACCACCAAGCTCGACACCTGGGTCAAGGGCAAGGTCGCTCTCGTCGGTGACTCGGCACACGCCATGTGCCCGGCACTCGCGCAGGGCGCTGGTTGCGCCATGGTCAACGCCTTCAGCCTGTCGCAGGACCTCGAAGAGCATTCTTCGGTCGAAGATGCACTCGGTGCCTGGGAAAAGCGCATCCGCCCGATCACCGATCACACTCAGGCTCTTTCCGGCGAATACGCGGCAAACCGCTCGCTGTCGAAGGGCAACATGTTCACCAACGAAGCCCTGGAAGCGGCACGCTATGACCCGATCAAGCGCGTCTATTCCTGGCCCCAGAACCAGTAACGGCCGACCAGCCACAAGAAGACTTGCGCGCCATCGTGCGTGTTCCCAAGGAGAGAAAAATGAACCACAAGGCCGAAGTTGAAAAGCACTACGAAGTGCGCGGCTGGTACTCGACTGTACAGGAAGTCCGTCATGATGGCGGCGAGCCCGGCGAGCCTTTGATCAAGGCAGCTGTCGGGGTGGTTTTCCGCAATCCTTATCTCGGTAAGTTCGACCCGGATCTCTCCGGTCTCATCGACCCCAGCCCGTCGATCGGGCATGCGCTTGGCGAGCGCGCCGTTGCCCTGCTCGGCGGACGGCCGTGCCAGAGCTACGGCAAGGGGGGTATCGTCGGCACTTCCGGCGAGCAGGAACATGTGGTTGCCTGCGTCACCACGGTTTTCGGAAACGCGCTGCGCGAGGCGGTGGGCGGCGGAGAGGCCTGGATATCTTCGGTGACCAAGTCGGCATCGGCTGGTACGTCCATCGACATTCCGCTGGCGCACAAGGACGAGCTGTACATCCGCTCGCACTACGACGCCATCACCTTCTGCGCGCCGGACGCACCGCGGCCGGATGAGATCCTCATCTGCGTTGCGGTGGCCAGCGGCCCCCGCGTCCACGAGCGCGTGGGCGGCAAGACTGTCGCCGATCTGGCGACAGCCAAGTAATTCTCAATCTCAGACGGAAGGACGCATTTCATGCCCCTGAACATCAAAGACCTCAAGATCACCAGTTCCGATTTCCAGCCGCTGGAAATGATGCGCGACGAGCATGCCGGCGACAAGGGGAACGTTCTGCCCAAGCTCACCGTCAGCGGCGTGCCCGCCGAAGCCAAGGAACTGGCGGTCATCTGCCATGATCCGGATGCTCCGCTTGCCCAGGGTTTCACCCACTGGACTGTCTACGGCATCGACCCCTCGGCGACTGATCTGTCCGACGCCCAGGAAAAGTACCGTGTCGGCCCGAACGGTGCCGGTCACATGCAGTACTACGGCCCGCAGCCGCCCGCCGGCCACGGCAAGCACCACTACTACTTCTGGGTCTACGCGCTCGACACCAATGTCGAGGGAACGCCGACCCGCGAAGAGTTCCTCGCCAAATACGCTGACAACATCATCGAACAGAACAGGATCGTCGGCCTTTACGAAAACAAGTGAAGTGCAAGGTCTCGGCGGCAACAAAAACAATAATCCGCCGAGACCGAAGCGACCTGGGAGACTTCCACTATGACGACCACATCTGCTCAGCAGACTGTTTTTGAAGAACTGGTCACAGCGACCAAGATCCTGCTGCATGAAGGCATCCTCGACACCTTCGGCCACATCAGTGCCCGTGATCCCGAGGATCCCAACGCCTTCTTTCTGGCTCAGAAGCTTGCTCCGAGCCACATCACCACTGGCGATATCCAGCGTTTCAACCTTGAAGGTGAAACCGAGGATAACCGGCCGTCCTATCTCGAGCGCTATATTCACAGCGAGATCTACAAGGCACGCCCGGACGTCAACTGCGTACTGCACAGCCATTCCCCGGCTGTTCTGCCGTACTGCTTCACCGATCAGCCGCTCAGGCCCGTAACCCATATGGGTGCCTTCATGGGCGAGGCGGTTCCCGTCTACGAAATTCGCGACAAACATGGCGATGCGACCGATCTCTTCGGTGGCGGCCACGACGTTTGCGCCGACATCGCCGAAAGCCTCGGCGACCAAGCCGTTGTCCTGATGGCCCGCCACGGCGTGGTCAATGTCGGTAATTCGGTTCGCGAAGTGGTCTTCCGCGCCTTCTACACGGAGCAGGAAGCCAAGGCACTGACCGCCGGTCTCTCGGTGGGCAACGTCAAGTATCTCTCGCCGGGCGAGGTCAAGACCGCTGGAAAGCTGGTCGGGGCCCAGATCGACCGCGGCTGGGACCACTGGACGATGACCCTCCGTCAGGCCGGGCTGCTCAAGTAGGCCCGAGATCAACGGAAATCCCGGCTTCGCGCCGGGGTTTCCAGACTTCTCGAGAGGTCCCGGTTTCCGGGACATCAGGTGAAAGCAGGAAGCTATGTCGCACGCGGAAAGCTATGACTACATCATCGTTGGGGCAGGATCGGCAGGCTGCGTACTCGCCCATCGTCTGAGCGCCGACCCCAAGGTTTCCGTGCTGCTGCTTGAAGCAGGCGGTTGGGATCGCGACCCGATGATTCACATTCCGCTCGGCTGGGGAAAGATCCTCACCGAACGCCGCCACGACTGGATGTATTTCTGCGAGCCGGAAGACAATGTCGGCGGCCGCTCCGTGGAGTGCGCCCGCGGCAAGGTGATCGGTGGTTCCTCCTCGACCAATGCCATGGCCTATGTGCGTGGCAACCGCGGCGACTATGACCGCTGGGCCGCCAATGGGTTCACCGGCTTCTCCTATGAGGAGGTGCTGCCCTACTTCAAGAAGCAGGAAACCTGGGAAGGCGGAGCCGACGCGTGGCGCGGCGGCGATGGTCCGCTCAACACCCAGCATTGCAAGTACAAGGATCCGCTGATCGATGCCTTCGCCGATGCGAGCATCGAGGCCGGTTATCCGCAGACCGAGGATTACAACGGAGAAAAGCAGGAAGGTTTCAGCCGCCTGCAGATGACGATCTCCAACGGTCGTCGCGCCTCAACGGCGTCCGCCTATCTGCGCCCCGCGCTCAAGCGTCCCAATCTCACGGTGCTGACAAAGGCAACGGCCAAGAAGATTATCCTGAAGAACAAACGCGCCACCGGTGTTGTGATAGATCATGACGGTACCGAGCGCGCCTTCAATGCGCGCGCCGAGGTTCTTCTTTCGGGCGGTGTCATCAACACACCGCAGCTGATGATGCTCTCGGGCATCGGCGCGGCGGACGAGCTTTCCGCGCAGGGCATCAAAACTGAAGTCAACCTTCCTGCCGTCGGCAAGAACCTTCAGGACCACGTCTCGGTGATCCTGATGTACAAGCGCAAGAAGCCCGGCGGTCCGTTCCTGCACAATATGCGCGCAGATCGCATCGGCCTCGACTTCATCAAGACCTATCTCACCGGCAAGGGATTCTCCGCCGATGTGCCGGGTGGTGTGGTGGCCTTCCTCAAGAGTGATGCCGATCGCCCGATCCCGGACGTTCAGCTTCTCTTCACCGCGGCTCCGCTTGCCGCCTGGCCCTACATGGAGCCCTTCAAGGCACCGTTCCAGGACGGTTTTGCGACCCGCATCGTGGCGACCCAGCCGGAAAGCCGCGGTTCCGTGAAGCTCGCTTCCGCCGATCCGATGGCTGCGCCCCTGATCCACCAGAACTTCCTGCATGCCGAGAAGGACTGGGATTCGCTGCGCGCCGGTTTCCGCGTTGCCCGCGATCTCGCAGCCCAGCCGTCGATGAAGCCCTATATCGAGGCCGAGTTCTTCCCCGGCCCGAACTGCCAGACCGACGAAGAGATCGACGCCCATATCCGCAACACCTGCATCACCGTTCACCATCCGGCCGGCACCTGCCGCGCGGGGAGGGATGCCGATGCTGTCGTCGATCCTGACCTGCGGGTTCGCGGCGTTGAAGGGCTGCGCGTGGTCGATGCCTCCGTCATGCCGGATCTTCCGTCCGGCAACATCAACGCGGCCGTGATCATGATCGCCGAGAAGGCCGCCGATTTCATCAAAGACTCCCGGAAAATGCATGAGGTAGCGGCATGATCAAGCGTGTTGCCATTATTGGACTTGGAACGATGGGCCCCGGTATGGCTGCCCGTCTGGCGCGCGGCGGTGTCGAGGTTGCGGCCTATGACATTTCTGCGGACGCGCTCGAACGTGCGCGGAACATGATGACCGCCGCGAACGGTGTTCTCGATGGCCTCGGTATTGCCGCGCCTGCGGAAGGCGCTGCCAGCATCCGGTTCACTGAAGACCTTGCCGATGCCGTAAAGGACGCGGATCTCGTCATCGAGAACGTGCCGGAGAAGGAAGAGATCAAGGCGTCGGTCTACAAGCAGATCGACGGCATGGTTTCGACCGACACCATCGTTGCATCGGATACGTCGGGTATTCCGATCACCAAGCTTCAGGCGCACATCTCTAACCCGTCGCGCATGGTCGGCATGCACTGGTCGAACCCGCCGCACATCATTCCCATGATTGAGGTCATCCGCGGCGACCAGACCGCGATGGAAACCGTCGAGACCATCCGCGATTTCATCAAGTCGCTCGGCCTGCTGCCGGTGCTTCTCAAGAAGGATGTGCCTGGCTTCGTCGAAAACCGCGTTCTCTATGCGCTGTTGCGCGAAGTGGTGGATCTCGTCGAGCGCGATGTCATCGAACCGGAAGACATCGACACCTGCGTCTCCTGGGGCATCGGCTACAAGCTCGCTGTCGTCGGTCCCATGGCGCTTCTCGATATGGCGGGGATGGACATCTACCACTCGGTTTCGTCCTTCCTCAACGAAGACCTTTGCGACCGAAAGGATGTCGCGCCGCTCGTTCGTGACCAGATCGCCGCCGGCAAGCTCGGCATCAAGTCAGGTGAGGGGGTCTATTCCTACACACCGGAAAGCATCGCCGAGCTGCAGCCCGAGCGGGCACGCAAGCTCGTCGCCATCCGCCGCATTCTCGAGGGGCGCGACTAGGGTCATGACCGAGGGCGGTGGAGACGAGCGCATGAGTGAAAACGGGATCATCCGGGCCGAGGCGCTGGTCGTGAAACTCGTGGGTCTGCTTCTGGGCCTCGGTCTCATTGCCATGGTCGTGGTCAACGTCGCCAATGCCATGGGACGTTACACTGGTTGGTTCTCGCTCGTCGGTGCCGATGAACTTCTGGTCTACGGCATGATCTGGATCGTCATGCTCGGCGCCATTCTTGCCGCGCGCAACCGCGACCACCTCTCCGTCAATCTGCTGCCGACCGCAATGAACGGGCGCACGGGGGCTTTCATTCAGGTCTTCATCGATCTCGCCACCGTGGCCGTCTCGCTTTTCATCTCCTGGTACAGCTTTGTCTTTATCGACCGGATTGCCGCGTTGAACCAGAAGAGCATGGGTCTCGGTATCCCCATGGTCATCCCGCATTCAGCGATCCTGGTCGGCTTCCTCGGCATCGCCGCCGTCACCGCCTTTCTGACGTTCGTCGATATCGCCCGCTTGAAGAGCGAAAAAGGAGCCGCGCAGTGACCTGGGTTGTTGGTATCACCGTTGCTGCCCTGATTGCGCTCGGCGCGCCGATCTTCGTCGCACTGCTGTCGGCTGCAGCACTCGCGCTTCTTCTTTTCCCCGGCCCTCCGCTGATCGCCCTTCAGCAGACGATCTTCGGCGGGCTCGACGCCTATGCGCTCCTGTCGGTCCCGTTCTTCGTCTTCGCCGGCGAATTGATGGCGATCAGCGGTATCGCCGATCGTCTGATCAATCTGGTGCGCGCACTCTTCGGGCGCGTTCCCGGATCGCTCGGTATCGCAGCGCTTGGCGGTTCGACGCTGATCGGCACCATTTGCGGTTCATCCGCAGCCGCCGTCGCCGCAGTCGGTCGCAACATGTACCCGCAGCTCATCGAGGGCGGTTACGGCCGCACGCGTGCTGCCGGTATCATCACCTCGAGCGGCGCGATCGATATCGTCATTCCGCCGTCGATCGCCATGATCCTTTATGGCGCGTCCGCCGAGCAGTCGATCGCCAAGCTTTTCATCGCCGGCATCATCCCGGGCATCGTCATGGCGCTGCTGATGGCCGGATATATCTCGATCTCCGCTCTTCTCGCCAAGATCCCGCGTGAGGACAGCTTCCGTGCCCGCGTCGCCTGGCAGGCATTCAAGCAGGCCTTCTGGGCGCTCACCATGCCGGCCTTCGTCATGGTCGGGATCTATGCCGGCCTGTTCTCCCCGACCGAAGCCGGCGGTTTCGCATGCGCCTATGCGGCCTTCCTCGGCATGGCCGTCTACCGCACCGTCACGTTCAAGAGCCTGCTCGAAGCTGCCGTCAGTTCCGCCATGATGACCGCGCGGATCATGATCGTGGTGGCCGCAGCAGGCGTCATCAGTTGGGTTCTCACAGTGGAAGGCGTGCCGCAGGCCCTGGTTGCGGCCACAGCTGACGCGGGTCTCTCCCCGCTCGGCTTCCTTCTCTGTGTGAACCTGCTTCTTCTCGCCATCGGCTGTGTGCTCGATCCCACGTCGGCGATCCTGGTGCTCTCGCCGCTTCTGGTGCCGATCGCGGTGTCGCTTGGCATCGATCCGATCCACTTCGGCATCGTCATGACGGTCAATCTTGCAATCGGAATGTTCACCCCGCCGTTCGGCCTGAACATCTTCGTGGCCCAGTCGGTCCTCGGCATCCGGACATCGGAAATCTACCGGGGCGTCTTGCCCTTCATCGGGGTGCAGGTCTCCGCCCTTGCCCTCATCACCCTCGTCCCAGCGCTTTCGCTATGGCTGCTTCACGGCATGTCCTGATCGAATGCAAAGCATATGGAGTAACAGAATGACATTGCAGACCAGCTTGAAGATGACGCGACGCGCTCTTGCCGCCGCAGCCCTTACAGTCCTCCTGCCTTTCGGTGGCTCCGCTTATGCGCAGACCACCATGAAGCTTGCTTCGGCGACCATCAACGACGTGCAGCACGAGTGGCAGAAGGAATTTCAGAAGGAAGTCGAAGCCCGCGTGGGCGATGAATTGAAGGTCGAGATCTACCCGGCCTCGCAGCTCGGCGCGATCCCGCGCATGTCCGAGGGCGTGCTGCTCGGCACGATCGAAGCCTTCACCACCCCGACCTCCTTCGTGACCAACGTCGATCCGCGCTTCCAGGCGTTCGATGTGCCGGGCCTGTTCAAGGACGCCGATGAAGTCGACGCCGTCATCCACGACAAGGATTTCCGCGACTACATGGAAACCCTTTTCCTCGACAAGGGCATTCGCATCATCGGCGCGATCTACAATTCGCCGACCCAGATGCTGACCCGTGAGCCGGTGACCAGCATCGACGGCATGAAAGGTCTCAAGATCCGCACCTTCGCTTCGCCGCTGCAGATGAAGCCGATGGAAGCCGTTGGTGTCACCCCGACCCCGCTGGCGCTCTCGGAAGTCATCCCGCAGCTACAGGCCGGCGGTATCGACGGCATGCTGGCCGGTATCCCGATCCTGACCGCGTTCAAGTTCTACGATACGGCCAAGCACGTGACCAACATCGATATGAACCAGATCGTCTCGGTCACGCTGGTCAACGAAGCGTGGTTCCAGTCTCAGTCCGACGAGGTGAAAACCGCGATCATCGAAGCCGGTCGCGCGGCGGAGAAAACGGTCTTCCCATGGGGTGTCACGAACGTCGAAAAGGCGCAGCAGGCCTGGCTCGATAATGGTGGCGAAGTTCACATGCTGCCGGAAGACCAGCAGACCAAGCTTCATGAGATCTTTGCGAAGACGGCCGACGAAGTCATCGCCGACCAGCCTGATGTCATCGAAGTCAAGGATCGTATCGAGGCCAAGCTCGAAGAGGTCCGCGCGAAATGACGAGCCTAGCCGCCCGCAACCTCGCAGCTCAAACCGGCCCCGTTTTCGGCATGGCAGGAATAGCGCAGCGTCGCTTCCGCCTTGCCGGCGGCGATCGGCAGGGTGAGGCGCGTGCGGCCGGCTTCACCAGCACACCAGAGGGCTTCGACCGGCATGCGGTCATCCGTCGCATTCATCAGGTTGAAAACGCCTGTCTTCCGGTCGTGCCACAGCGTCAAATTCAGCTCTGCGCCGGGAGAAACCTGGCCGAGCTTGTCGGAATACCAGTGCGCAAGAGCCGCCTCGCAGTTGAGCGCGGAGGGCGTTGCGTTGGTGACCGTGATCTCAACCGGATCGGCGCCGTCGGTGCCGTGAATGATGCCTGAATAGGGCACATAAGCTCCGCTCTCGGCCCCGGCCGGGAGCGAACCAAGCCCAGCAGACAGGGCGAAAACAACAAAAGAAAGTCTGCTCACCGCTTTCGCTTTTGAACGGGAAACCGACAACCATTGTGGGAACAACATGATGAAACACCTACTCATTTCTGCCGCGCTCAGCGTGGTGCTTGCGACCCCGGCGGCGCTTGCCGCCGAGGTTGATACCATAGCTATTCTCACTCCGGAACAAGGCAGTGACTACGGCTGGAACCAGCAGGGCGTGGATGCCGCCAAGGCTGCAGCCGAAGCTACCGGCGTCGAGATCATCGTTGCCGAAGGCCTGGGCTATGGCGACGTTCGCGCACCCATGCGCGAAATTGCAGCCGACGGTGCCGATCTCATGATCGCGCATGCCAGCGGCTACAACACTGCCGGTCCGGAAATCGCCGAGGAAACCGGCGTCGCCGTTGCCATCGTCGACAGCCCAGACGCGCTGGTTCCGGGCAAGGTCGCCGACTACACCCTCTCGGGTCATGAAGGCGCCTATCTCGCGGGCCGTCTCGCCGCCAAGATGACCACCACCGGCACCGTCGGTATCGTCGTCTCCGGTGAGCCGCCGTCTTGGAACTCGCAGTCGGCTGGTTTTGCCGAAGGCGTGAAGGCAGAGAACCCGGACGTGAAGATCCTGTATTCGGTCATTGGCCCGGCAGCCTATTCGGATGCCGCCGGCGGTAACCGCGTGACCACTTCGGTCATCGCAGCCGGCGCCGACATCATCTTCGGTCAGGGCAACGGCTCCAGCTTCGGCATGATCCAGGCCGTTGAATCCAACAAGGCCACCGACGGTTCGGACGTGCTCTTCATCGACGTGATCGGCGACAAGTCGGAACTCGACCAGGGTCACCTCCTGACCTCGGTTCTGTGGGACATGACCCCGGTTTACACCGCGATGATTGAAGACCTGCGCGCCGACAAGTTCGGCACCCATGGCTACTCGATCAGCCTGGCGGATAATTCCGTCAAGCTCATCAAGACCCCGCAGGTCGACGAGAAGGCGTGGAACGAGGTGATGGACCTGCGCGAGCAGATCATCGCTGGCGATATCAAGGTCGAACCCAAGTTCGAAGCCGAAGATGTTCGCGCTCTGGTCACAGTGGCCGAGTGAGAAGCCCCGTGGCTGTAGCAACGGAAAAAATGAACGACCTGTCCCCGGAAACGGGGGCAGGCGTCATCGGTGTGCACGGAGTGACCAAGCGCTTCCCGGGCGTGGTTGCGGTCGACAACGTGTCTTTGACATTTCATCCCGGTGAGGTGCACGTTCTTCTCGGAGAGAACGGTGCCGGCAAGTCCACGCTCGTGGGCATTCTCTCCGGTCTCCAGGAGCCCGATGAAGGTTACCTCACGCTCAACGGCGAGAAGGCGCGGCTGGCGAGCCCGTCGGCCAGTCTCGATGCGGGGATCAGCACCGTTTTCCAGCACTCCATGCTGGTCCCGACGCTGACCGTTCTCGAAAATCTCACGCTCGGTGCTCCTTGGTACCAGCGTCCGCACCGCGCCCGAATTGCGGCGCGCATGGAAGAATTGAAACGCGAATTTGCGCTCTCCCTGCCACTCGATGCCATCACCGGCGAACTTTCGCTCGGTCAGCAGCAGCAGATTGAAATCGCCCGCGCCCTTCTCCGCGACAGCAAGGTGCTGATCCTCGATGAGGCCACCTCCATGCTGACGCCGCAAGGCGCGCAGGAACTTGGCGAACGGATGCAGAAGCTGGTCAAGAGCGGCCTGGCGGTGATCTTCATCACCCACAAACTCGCCGAGGCCTACCGCTACGGCAACCGGATTTCCGTACTCAAGCAGGGCGCTCTCGCCGGGGAAATGGGTCCCGAAGAGATCAAGGGCATGACCGAGGACGAAGCCGTCGACGAGATCGTCCGGCTGATGTTCGGGCGTGAAGCCGGCCAGACCTCGACCGAGCATCGCGCCAGCACCGCCCGCGATGAGATCGCGCTCAAGGTCGAGGAGCTGTCGACACAGGGTGACGCGGACGTCATGGGCCTACACGATATCTCCCTGTCAGTGCGAGCTGGCGAGATTGTCGGTATCGCCGGGATCGACGGCAACGGCCAGAAGCAGCTTGCCGAAGCCATGGCCGGTCAACGTGCTTTGACCTCCGGTCGTGTGGCGCTCAAGGGCGAGGACATCACAGGCGCATCCGTCGCACAGCGCCGTCGCAAGGGTCTTCGTTACCTGACCGATGATCGCCTGTCCGAAGGGTCCGTCGGGGCTTTCCCGATTTCCGAGAACACCGTTCTCAAGGACATCGGGCAGCCGCCGTTCTGGGTAAACGGTATCGAAAAGCCCAACCGGATCGCCGAACATGCCCGCGAACTGATCAAGACGTTCTCCGTCAGCACGCCGGGTGAGGAAACCCCGATTGGCAGGTTGTCGGGCGGAAATATCCAGAAGGTGCTTCTGGGCCGTGAACTGTCGGGCGATGCCCATGTGGTGGTCTTCAACAAGCCGACCTACGGGCTCGATCTTCAGAACATCGACGCGTCGCGCCAACGCATTGCCGAGATCGCCGCTCGCGGTCTGGGCGTGGTGCTCATCTCCACCGACCTCGACGAGCTGATGGCCTTGTCGGACCGGATCGCGGTGATGGAAGGCGGGCGCATTCGTGGTGTCGTCGACAACGACGGAACCGGTGAGGCCCTTCGCCTTCGCATCGGCCGCATGATGGCCGGCGAGGAAGAACACAAGCAGGCGACGGCATGACCATGCAAGAAGATATCAATCCCAGCGCAGTGGACACGGAGGCAGACGCCTCAGCCGCCACAAGCGCGATAGCTCCGGAACGTTCGGCGTTCCAGCGCTTCCTTACCGTGACGGTCGGTCCGATCGTTGCTGCCTTTCTGCTATCGGCGATCATCCTGATGCTCGTCGGCGTCAACCCACTGACCTATTACGGCTACATCCTCGATCGTTCGCTCTTCTCCGGCCTTGGTCTGGAGCAGACGGCGACGCGGATGGCGCCGCTTCTGTTCCTCGTTGCCAGCCTGATCATCGCGTTTCGCGCCGGCATCTGGAATCTCGGCACCGACGGTCAGTTCCTGCTCGGCGCGGTCATTGCGGCCGCCACGGCACCGTTGCTCGTCGGCGTTCTGCCGGGCTGGGCTGTCCTGGTTGTGGGCTTCCTGCTCGCCGCTCTCGTCGGCGCGATCTGGTCGATCATTCCGGCGCTCCTGAAAGCCTATCAGGGCGTCAATGAGATTATCACCACGCTGATGATGTCCTTCCTCGGCGTTCTGCTCGCCTCCACCCTGGTCAAGCTCGCCTTCCGCGATCCCACGACCACCGTGCCACAGACCCGCACGCTGCCGGTCGCCGATCGCCTGCCGCGCCTTTTCGACACCTCGATCTCCAGCGGCCTCATCTGGGGCCTGATCGCGGTCATTCTCGTGCATCTTATGATGACCCGGACCGCTTTCGGTCTGCGTCTGAGGATGGTGGGCGCCAACCCCGCGGCTGCCACCCACGCTGGCCTGTCGGTTCCGCTCCTGACCATGGCGACGTTCGGCCTGTCGGCTGGCTTCGCCGGTCTGGCGGGCGCTTCCGAGATCCTCGGCGTTGCGGGTAACGTCCGCGCCAACTGGGATCCGGCCTACGGCCTGATGGTCATCCCGCTGGTTTTCCTCGCCCGTTTCCACGGCGTTGGAGCCATCGTGCTTGTCTTCTTCTACTCGGCCCTGATGATCGGCAGCGAAAGTGCCGCCCGTCGTCTCGGCGTGCCGCAGGACTTCACGCTGGTGCTCGTCGCCAGCCTGCTGATCTGCCTCGGCCTCGGCGAGTATATCGACCAGCACAAACGCAAGAAGGAACGCTGAGATGGGCGGATTGCTAACCGAGGCGTTTCTGTCGTCTCTTTTCACCGGCGCCATCGTCGCCGCCGTTCCGATGCTTCTCGCCGGCCTCGGCGAGCAGATGTCGGAAAAGGCCGGCGTGCTCAACATCGGCATCGAAGGCATGATGCTGATGGGCGCCTATATGGGCTTCCTGGTAGCCTTCAAGACGGAGTCGCTCTGGCTTGGTTTCCTGGGCGGCATTCTCGGCGGCGTGCTTGTGGCCATCGTCATGGCGGTATTGTGCGTGCGCCTCGGACTCAACCAGATCGTCATCGGTATCGGCCTGACGCTCGGGGTGGAGGGGCTGACGGCTCTGCTTCACCACTTCCAGTTCTCGCGCACCTATCCGCGCCTGCCCGCACCCGAACGCCTCAACATCCCGGGTCTCACCGATCTGCCGGTGATCGGGCCATCGCTCTTTGGCCGGCATCTGATCGTCTATCTGGCGCTCATCGCGGTGGCGGTTCTGGCCTATCTCTATCGCCGCACCAATCTCGGCATGACGCTGAGGGCAGCGGGCGAACGTCCGGCAGCCCTCGATGTTGCCGGCGGAAATGTGCTGGGCATCCGCGTCTTCGCAACGCTCTTTACCGGCGGTATGGCCGGCCTCGGCGGCGCCTACCTCGCCAATATCGGGGCAGGGCTCTTCATTCCGTTCATGACCGGTGGTGCGGGTTTCATCGGCATCGTGCTGGCAATGCTGGCGCGCGGCCGTCCGCTCTGGGTGCTGATCGGTTCGCTGATCTTCGGTGCGGCCCTTTCCATGACCACCGCCCTGCAGGTGGCCGGCTCGAATATTCCGACGGATGTCATCCAGATGCTGCCCTTTGCAGCTGTAATGCTGGTCCTCGTGCTCTTCGGTCGTCGGGCGAAATTGCCCTCGGCTCTCGGCGCAGCCTACGAACGCGGCGCCCGGTAGGGCGCACCCACAATGACCGCGCCACGGGAGTAGGGCGCGGCACAACAAAGGAGAAGTGACATGGCAGACACAAAGGTATTCCTGCTCGACGGCGGCTCGCTGGTGCTCGATGGTTTCCATATCTGGTGGAACAAGGGCCCCGGCGGTGAGGTCCGCTTCCCCGTCTATTCGGTGCTGGTCGACCACCCGAAGGGCAAGTTCCTGATCGACACCGGCTACGATTTCGATCACGTCCAGAAGGTGCTCCCGTTCGAAAAGCCGCAGCAGACCGAACAGCAGACCATCCCGGGTGCGCTGAAGCTGCTTGGTCTCGAGCCCAAGGACATCGACCTTCTGTTCAATTCCCACTTCCACTTCGACCATGTGGGCGGTAACAAGTTCTTCCCCGACACCAAGAAGATCTGCCACAAGGACGAGTTGCCCCAGGCGGCCAAATGCCAGCCTTTCGAGGTTCTGGGTTACTCCGACCTGGCATTCTCGGCGGAAGTCGCCGAAGCGCGTGGCATGTCCGATCAGCTCACCATGGGTCAGACGGCCGCCAATACGAAGTACGAGTTGATCGAGGGTGACGTCGAACTCGCTCCGGGCGTGACGCTCATCTACACGCCGGGTCATACGGTCGGTCACTATTCGCTGCTCGTCGAGTTCGACAACCGTCGTCCGCTGCTGCTGACGCTCGATGCGGCCTACACCCGCAAGAACTACGACAACGACATCAATGCAGGCTTCCACATCGATCCCGTGGCCGGCGTGAATTCCATGCGCCGTCTCAAGGAAATCGAGAAGGAGAAGAACGCCGAAGTCCTCTTCAGTCACGATCCGGAGAGCTTCAAGGACTACAAGATCGGCGTGAACTATTACGGCTGAATTGGAGGCCAGACATGAAATATCCTGAAATCAAGCCACCGGTTTTCACGCTGACGGCCGGTCCGGTCGATGCCTATCCGGAAGTGCTCCGCGCACTCGGAACGACGGTGCTGTACGATTACGATCCCGCCTTCCAGGCCTTCTTTGAGGATCTGACCCTCAAGGCTCAGGAAGCGATGGGCTGCGATCTGCCGCCGCTCATTCTTCAGGGTGAGCCGGTCCTCGCACTCGAAGGCGCAGCCGCCTCACTGATTGCCAAGGACGACGTGGTGCTCAACCTTGCATCGGGCGTCTATGGCAAGGGTTTCGGCTACTGGGCCGCCCGCTATGCCAAGAAGGTCGAGGAGATCGAGGTGGCCTACGACACCGCGATCGATCCGGAACAGGTCCGCGCCTTCCTCAAGGACCATCCCGAGGTCAAGGTCGTCTGCGTATGTCACCACGATACCCCGTCGGGCACGCTCAACGACATTGACGCCATCGGTGCGGTTGTCGCGGAAGCAGGCGCGCTGCTGCTCGTTGACGCGGTGTCCTCTTGGGGCGGCATGCCGACAAGCCCGACCGCCAGCCAGGCCGGCATTTACGTGACCGGTCCCAACAAGTGCCTCGGCTGCCCGCCGTCGCTCTCGCTTGTCGCCGTCTCGGAAGCCGCTTGGGCGAAGATCGAGTCCAATCCTGACGCGCCGTTCGCTTCCATGCTGAGCCTGAAGGATTGGAAGAACGCCTGGAAGAAAACCGAGCCGTTCCCCTTCACGCCTTCGGTTGCGGAACTCAACGGCTTGAGCGCTGCCCTTGATCGCTATCTCGACGAAGGCCCCGAACAGGTCTGGGAGCGTCATGCGCTGACGGCGAAGATCTGCCGGGAAGGCATCAAGGGCATGGGGATCGAACTCTGGCCGGCGTCGGAAGACATTGCCTCGCCGACTGCCACCGCGGTGAAGATGCCGCAAGGCATCGACGCAGGCATCGTGCTCAAGGAAGCTCGCGCCCGCTACGGCGTGTCGATGTCGGCCGGCCGCGCCGAGACCCTCGGCAAGCTGATCCGCATCGGCCACATGGGCCCGACCGCGCAGCCGGGATATGCGCTTCTGGCCGTCTCCGCCATGGGCGGCGCGCTCAAGGCTCTCGGTGCCAAGGTGGACGTGGCAGCAGGTCTCGCAGCCGCCCAGGCCACCTGGGATGCAGCAATCGACGCTTAAGGCCCGGAAGGGGTCATACAAGAAAGGAAACGGGAATGAGTACAAGTCTTGAAGGCCGCAAGGCGGTCGTCACAGGAGCGGCACAGGGCATCGGCAAGGCCATCGCCAAGGCACTTGCGGAAGCCGGCGCCAAGGTCGTCATCTCCGACATCAACGGCGAGGGCGCCAAGGCCGCCGCCGCCGATATCGGTCATGGTGCAGTGGGCGTGACCTGCGATTCCACCAAGGTGGACCAGGTCAACAAGATGCTCGAGGACGCGGCCGAGAACGGCGCCATCGACATCCTCGTCAACAACGCTTCCATCGTTCCGTATATCGCTTGGGACGACGTCGACATGGAGCACTGGCAGAAGATCATCGACACCAACCTGACGAGTGTCTTCATCGCCAGCCGCAAAGCCACCGACATGATGCGCGCCGCCGACCGCAAGGGCACCGTGCTGAACATCGCCTCCAACGCCTTTTACGCCGGCACGCCCAACATGTCGGCCTATGTGGCGGCCAAGGGCGGCGTCGTCGGATTTACCCGTGCGCTCGCAACCGAAGTGGGCAAATACGGTATCCGCGTCAACGCGGTTACGCCCGGCCTTATCGATTCCGACGGCGTGAAAGGCAGCCCGCATGCTGAAAGCTTCGGCTTTGTCGAAATGCTGCAGGCGATGCCCGGCAAGGGCCAGCCCGAAGACATCGCAAAAGTGGTGGCCTTCCTCGTCTCCGACGACGCCGGCTGGATGACCGGCCAGTGTGTAAATGTCGACGCCGGAATGATCCGTCTCTAGATCGTTTTTTCTCATCTGGCGGCGAAATTGGGCGTCACGTCCGCCGTCGCCAGATATAGTCTCAATCGGAAAGTCACTATGCATTCAACCGGGTGAAGCTCACCGAGCAGCACCTTCCCCACGGCGGAGAAACCGCCACAGCCAAGGAGCAATGCCATGTCCATTTCGGAAATATCTCGTCGACGGCTGCTACAGAGCACCGTCATTCTCGCCGGTGCGACGATGCTGCCGCGATCGGGATTGGCACAGGACTCCATGCAGGGTGGTCGCCTGGTGGTGGCGGCCGATTCCGAGCCGCGCAACCTCAATCCGGCCATCGTCGCCTCCAACGGCGTCTTCTACATTGCCTCGAAGATCATCGAGCCGCTGGCCGAAGCCTCCTTCGACGGCCCCGACGGTCTGGCCCCGCGGCTGGCAACGAGCTGGGAAGGCTCCGACGACGGGCTTTCCGTGACCTTCAAGCTGCGCGAGGGCGTGACCTGGCACGACGGCAAGCCGTTCACTTCAGCTGACGTCGCCTTCTCGGCGATGGAGGTCTGGAAGCCTCTTCAAAATATCGGGCGCACGGTGCTTGCCAACCTCGAATCGGTGGAAACACCCGACGAACTGACGGCCGTTTTCAAGTTCTCCAAGCCGACCCCTCTGCAGTTGATCCGCAATGCACTTCCGGTGGTCAGCAGTGTCTTGCCCAAGCATCTGTATGAGGGCACGGACATCGCCAACAACCCGGCCAACAATGAACCCGTGGGCACCGGTCCCTTCGTCTTCGCCGAGCACAAGGCCGGCGAATACTACCGTCTCACCCGCAACGAGAATTACTGGGGCGAAGGCGAGCCGAAGCTTGACGAAGTGATCTTCAGGGTACTGCCGGACCGGGCAGGGGCAGCCGCCGCACTTGAGGCAGGCGAAATTCAACTTGCCGCCTTTTCGCAGGTGCCGCTGTCGGATCTGGATCGCATTTCCGCCAACAGCGAACTCGAAGTGGTGACCAAGGGCTACGAGGCGCTGACCTACCAGTTGATCGTCGAGATCAACCACCGCAACGAGATCCTCGCCAATCTCAAGGTCCGGCAAGCCATTGCGCACGCCATCGACAAGAAGTTCGTCGTCGATACAGTGTTCCTCGGTTACGCGGCGGAGGCCACCGGTCCTGTGCCGAAGAACGCGCCGGAGTTCTATGAGCCCGATGTCGAGAAATATCCCTTCGATGTCGAGAAGGCCAAATCCCTGCTCGACGAAGCCGGCTATCCTGAAAAGGATGGCGGATCTCGATTTTCCCTACGTCTTCTGCCGGCCCCCTTCTTCTCCGAAACACGGGCGATGGGCGACTATCTGAAACAAGCGCTTGCAGCTATCGGCGTCGAGGCGGAACTGGTTTCGAACGACGCACCGGGCCATCTCAATGCGGTCTACAAGGACCACAATTTCGATCTGTCCATCGGTGCGGCCGTGTTCCGCGGCGACCCGGCGATCTCGACGACGAACCTCGTCCAGTCCGGGATTCCCGACGGCACCTTCTTCTCCAACCAGGGCGGATATGCCAATCCCGAGATCGACAAGATCATCGAGGAAGCGCTCGTCACGATCGACACGCAGAAGCGTATCGGGCTCTACGACGAGTTCCAGAAGCTGGTAGCGGCCGATCTTCCGCTCATCAACGTGGCGGACTGGGGCTTTACCTCGGTCGTGAGTGTCGATGTGTTGAACGTCGGCAACAACCCGCGCTGGGTCGTGTCCAACTGGGCCGATACGGAGATCGCGGCTTAGTCCGTACAGGGAGTAAACCATGCACCGTGCATGGCGTTTGACGAGACGGCGACTGATCGCCAGCATTCCCGTGCTGGCGATCGTCATCCTGGGCACGTTCCTTTTGATGGAGCTGGCTCCAGGCGATGCCGTCGATGCCTATCTCATCTCGCTGGGTGGGGGCGATTCCGGGCTGGCCGACAGTCTTCGGCAAAGTTACGGGCTCGACCAGTCCGCGCTCAGTCGGCTGTGGCTCTATGTCAGTTCGCTGGCGAGGCTCGATCTCGGCTGGTCCATCGTCTTCAATCGCCCGATCCTGGATATCGTGCTGGAACGGCTCCCCAATACGCTGTGGTTGATGGGGGCCGCGACGGCACTGGCCTTTACCCTTGGCTCGCTGTTGGGAATCGTGGCCGGCGCCCGGCCAGGCAGCGCGGTCGACCGGGTGCTGTCGATCGGTTCACTCGCTCTTTATGCCGTTCCCGGTTTTTGGCTGGGGCTGGTTCTGATCCTGGTCTTCTCGGTGCAATTGCGCTGGCTTCCAACATCGGGCATCGAGACAATTGCTTCGGGCAAGGCAGGCATCGCCCGCGCCCTTGATATTGCCCGGCATCTGGTTCTCCCCGTCGCTTCGCTCGGCTTCATCTATCTCGCGCTTTTCCTGCGCATGATGCGTGCCGGAATGGGCGAAGTCTGGCGTCAGGATTTCGTGCTTGCCGCCAAGGCAAAGGGGCTGAGCCGCAGGCGCATCGTCGTCCATCATGTCGCGCGAAACGCTTTGCTGCCGCTGGTCACCATGCTGGGCCTGCAGGCCGCCACCATGCTCGGCGGTTCGGTGGTGATCGAGAGCGTGTTTGCGATACCGGGCTTTGGCAGGCTGGCGCAGGAGGCCGTGGCTGGTCGCGATGCGCCGCTTCTGATGGCAGTGATCATCGTTTCGGCGGTGCTTGTCGTCATCGTCAATCTCCTCGTCGATATTGCCTATGCCTGGCTCGATCCGCGGGTCGGCAGTTCGGAGGCCGCAAGCCGATGAAATCGTTCATCAGACGTTTTGCCTCCTCGCCGGAAGGTGTTGCGGGTGCTCTTCTCCTTCTGTTTCTTGTGCTTGCCGCAGTGCTTGCGCCGATGATCCTGCCGGGCGATCCGTCGGCCATCGTCGGACGTCCGCTTCTGCCTCCCTTTGCCGACGCCTCCTTTCCGCTCGGAACCGACCAGCTTGGCCGCGATGTCCTGACCCGGCTGATCTACGGTTCGCAGGCGTCGCTGACGGTCGGCTTTTCCTCCGCCGTGGTGGCCATCGTTGTCGGCACTTTGGTGGGCACCGTGGCCGGGCTCGCCGGCGGGCTTGTGGACGAGGGGCTCATGCGCATCGTCGATGCCTTCCAGATCGTTCCGGGCTTTCTGCTGGCGCTTGCTTTCGTCAGTGTGGCGGGGCCTTCCTTGGCCGTCATTGTTCTGGCGATCGGACTGGGCGCATGGACCGGCCCGGCACGTCTTGCACGCGCCGAGGTGCTGTCGATCCGTGAACGGGACTATGTCGCAGCCGCACGGGTGATCGGCATGCATCCGTCCGAAATCGCCTTTCGCGAAGTCCTGCCCAATGCTTTGCCGCCGGTCTTGTCGCTGGTCTCGGTCATCGTTGCGGCAGCAGTGCTGATCGAGGCAGCGCTGTCCTTCCTCGGGCTCGGCGATCCGAATTCCGTGACCTGGGGCGGCATGATCGCCGACGGGCGCAACCTGTTGCGCTCGGCTCCCTTCCTCTCGATCATCCCCGGGCTCGGTCTCGTCAGCGCTGTTGTGGGAATTTATCTCTTCGGCGAGGGTTTGGTCGAAGCCTTGTCCATTCGCGGGAGGCGGGTGTGACAAAAGTGCTTAGCAACGTCGAACAGCTTTCCGTCGCCTACCGCACTCCGGCTGGCGTGCAGCATGCGCTGAAGTCGGTCGATCTCGACATCTTCGCGGGCGAGAAGCTGGCGATCATCGGCGAGAGTGGTTCGGGCAAGAGCACCCTGTCGCTCGCACTCACCGGCCTCTTGCCGGGTGAAGCTATGGTCAGTGGCGGCATATCCTGGCCCGGCCTCGGCTTTGATCCGGTGGCAGGGCGCGACATCGGCATCGTCTTTCAGGACCCCGGTTCAAGCCTCAATCCCGTGCTGACGATCGGTGACCAGGTCGGTGAGGGGGCTCGCCGTCACCTTGGCCTCGGCCGCAAGGCAGCCCGCGAGAAGGCGGTCGAACTTCTGGCCCGTGTACGCATCCCCCAGCCGGAGAATGCGGTTGGCGCCTACCCGCACCAGTTTTCCGGCGGTCAGCGGCAGAGGATCGCCATCGCTGCGGCGATTGCGGCGGGACCATCCGTGCTGATTGCCGATGAGGCAACGAGCGCGCTCGACACGATCGTCCAGGCAGAGATCGCGGCGCTGCTCGAGGACCTCGTGAAAAACGGAGACATGACGCTGATCTTCGTCACCCACGACATCGGACTTGCCGCGAGCCTCGCCGACCGTATCGCCGTTTTCCGGACCGCCGAGCTTGTGGAATGCGGTAACGCAGGGACAATCGTCCATGACCCGCAAGCCGATTACACACGGCAATTGCTGGCGACGCATATCGACCTTCACTCACCGCGGCTTGTGGGGGCGTCGGATGTTCGATGAATTGCTGAGGGTCGAAGGTCTGTCAAAGCGTTTTGCAGGTCGCCGCCGGACCGTCGCCGCGCTCGACGATGTCACCTTTACAGTCGGCAAGGGCGAAACGCTGGGCATCGTCGGGCCGTCCGGAAGCGGCAAGTCGACCCTGGCCCGGGTTCTGCTGCGCCTGGTCGAGCCGGATGCGGGGCGTATCCTGATTGATGGCGAAGATTGGCGGTCCTTGTCGCCAAAGCTACTGCGCCGCCGGCGCGGCAGCATCCAGATGGTATTCCAGGATCCGGTGTCAGCCTTCAACCCGCACACGACGATTGGCAAGGCGATCATGGATCCGCTCCGGATCCACTCGATCGGCAGTCGGGATACTCGCAAGGCGGCGATAGCAGATCTGTTGCAGCGCGTGGGGCTTTCCGAAGAGATGGCGAGCCGCCGTATCCACGAGGTGTCGGGCGGTCAGCGCCAGCGGGTCGCCCTTGCGCGGGCGCTCGCCAGCCGCCCGCGTCTCGTCGTGCTTGATGAGGCGCTTTCTGCTCTGGATGTCTCGCTGCGTGGCCAGATGCTGGAACTGCTGGTGCGGCTGCAACAGGAAGAAGGAATCTCGTTCCTTTTCATCGGCCATGATCCAGCAGTGGTGCGCATGATCTCCCACCGCGTCGCGGTCATGAATGAGGGCCGCATCGTCGAGACCGGCGAAGCTGACGCCGTGTTGTCGGCTCCTCAATCGGAAACCGGAAAGGCGTTGATCGCGGCCTTACCGACGTGGCGCTGAATTGTGTGAAGTCGTCTTCGACGATGCCGGCTGTATGACCGGACACTGTAGTGCAGTCGATTCCGGCATGTCCCGTTTCTGACGGAATGCCGGTTTAAAGACGGCGGGCGAGGCTACCCCCACCAGCCAAGCCCGCCG
>CEQK01054228.1_pt1 | contig 24265 bp, 21 predicted proteins | sample 531051 | NCBI WGS metagenome assembly CEQK01 (sample SAMEA2621229, study PRJEB7988) | marine metagenome | biome: marine biome (ENVO:00000447); feature: deep chlorophyll maximum layer (ENVO:xxxxxxxx); material: "saline water (ENVO:00002010), including plankton (ENVO:xxxxxxxx)" | depth 150 m
CGAGCCCGTCGAAGAAGCCGAGATGGCAGAGACCGAGCCGGTCGATACCTATGAGAAGCCAGTCGAGACCGCCGAACTCACCCCGGTAGAGCCTGAAGCCATCACGGAACCCGAGCCCGAGAACGTGATCAAAAGCATCGACGTGGCTGAGCCTGTCGAAACGGTCGATCCGGTCGAGGTTCAGCCCGCCGATCCGATGGAAACCGCGTCTGTCGCCCCCAGTGATGAACTTTCCGCACTGCCCGACATGCCCGTGCCGACGCCGGCCCCTGAGCGCCCCAAGCTCACCAAAAAGGTCGAAACCAAGAAGGTCCAGCCGGTCAAAAAAGCACAGCCGAAGCCGGCACGAAAGAAAGCCGCCGGGGCAGGCGGCAAGCAGAAAGCCAACGCGGCGAAAGCGGCAAGCGGCCAGCAGACCACCGCTGCACGCCGGGATCCGGGCAATGCCCAGGTTTCGAACTATCCCGGCAAGGTCGCTTCACGCCTGCGCCGTGCGCTGCGTTATCCGAGGGAAGCCAGCCGCGACCGCCTGCGCGGCACAACGATCGTCTCGTTCACGGTCGCGCGCAACGGCTCGGTGAGCGGCATCCGCGTTGCCAGAAGTTCGGGACACGCAGTCCTTGACGCCGCCGCCCGCGACGCGGTGAGCCGGGCAGCACGGTTCCCGGCCATTCCCGCTGCTGCCGGCCGTTCGAGTTGGACGTTCTCGGTGCCGCTGGCGTTTACACGGTGAGCCTCAAGGCGCGATCAGAATGCTGCCCAGGATCTCGACGCCTGTCTCCGTCGGTCGAATCACCAGAACTTCGCCGGATTGGGTGAAACGCCCGGTCAGCGCGGAGATGTTGACCTGGTGCGTCACCATCATCAGCCGCGCATCGGTATCCTTGATGAGTTTGGTCAGATCGCGGGTCTGAGCGTCTTTGACCGATTGATTGCGGAAAAAGGAATTCAGTTCCGGTGTGCCTTCCACCGGTCCGAGATCGAGCAGTTCGGCGGTTTCCGTGGTCCGGCACCACTGGCTCGTTAGAACCCGGTCGAACGTGATGCCGCGTTCCCGGAATGCCGCGCCGATCCGGCGCGCCTGGTCACGACCGGCATCGCTGAGGGTTCGCTGGGTCGAACAATCGTCGAGCTCGAAATCGGCCGGATCGCCGGTCCCGGGCGCGAGCGCATGGCGCATGATCGCAACGGCACCCGTCTGGTCGAGCGAATCCCAGTCGTTGGCGGATGCGGGCAGGGCCATGGCCAGGCAAAAGCCCAGAACGAGAAGAACCTGACCGCAGGCGCGTTCGATCATTCGGACGCTTTTACCTGCTGGTCGCTTCGTCTGGTGACCTCGGTCTACCATTCGATTGGCTCTCCCTTGTAATCGAAGAAATGGCCGCTCTGCTCGGCGCTCAAACCGTCGAGAACAGACAGCAGCATCTGCGCGGAGTCTCGCGGTTCCAGCCGCTCGCGGTCACTTGCAAACGGGTCCGAGAGAGATGTGGCCACGGTGCCGGGATGAAGGGCCGCGAGGACGGCTTCCGGATGGGTGCGCGCGACTTCGACCGCGGCTGTGCGAATGATCTGGTTTTGCGCAGCCTTGGACGCGCGGTAGGAATACCAGCCGCCAAGCCGGTTATCCCCGATCGAACCGACCCGCGCCGAAAGCGAGGCGAAAAGTCCGCGCCGGTCACGCGGCAGCAGTGGCGCGAAATGCTTGATCAGAAGGGCGGGACCGATGGCGTTGAGTTCAAACTGCCGCGCCATCGCGGTCGGGTCGAGTCGCTTGAATGTCTTTTCGGGCTGGGCGTCATCGATCACCAGCGCGCCGGTGGCATTGAAGACCAGATCCACTTCGCCAGTAGTCTCTTTGGCATGCGCGCTTGCCGCCTCGACAGAAAGCTCGTCCGTGACGTCGATCTTCTGTGCGCCGCTGCGGGAATAGCTCGCCACGCCGCCGCAGCGCGGATCTGCCGACAGGATCTCGACCAGTGCCGAACCGATACCGCCCGATCCGCCGATCACGATTGCCCGATAACCTTGCCTGAGAGATGTCATAAGCTGCATGATAACAGACAAGCACGTGCGCTGCGCTTTCCGAAAGGGTCTGGCTCGGACGCGTGCGCCACACCACCATCATCTATTTATAACGGCTTGGTCATTGGCGTGAGGTTCACTAGACGTTCGGCACACACCCTCCTCAGTCCGGCAGTCCGTGATGCGTTGCATCTTGCGAACGATTCCCGGCCATTTCTGCCGCTGCGAGCCGTTAGATCTCGACGTTCTACTTGCCGGCGGTCTTTACACGGTAGTCGGCAGTGTCGACGGGATCTTGCCCGTTCCCCATGATTGGGACGTTTGCAAGCGATTTGGTTGTTTGTGGGCTCGAAGAAATTTTCGGAGCAAATTTGTCCATCAAATACGGTGATGTCTCATGCGCAGCATCATTAACAAGCCGCCTTGAATTAGTGACTTCAAATGCCTCGGAGCCACTTTCGGTATAGGAGGATAAGAGGTTTGATTTCCATAACCCGCATGCCGCGAAATCAGCATGTTTCCATTATGTCTGATTGATGGTGCTAGACTTTTTAGTTCGGGTTGTTATCATTTCAAGGTTGGAAGAATTTGGATATTATAAATGAGGAAAATATTTTCGCGCATAGGCGTTATACCGTGGCATGATTGGAGGTTGCGGTGGATACTGGGAGCTATGTTTGTAGTATCTTTTGTTTCGGCGGCTATTCCTCTGGTTTTTTCTGATGTTAGGAATGTTTCAACCTTTGGTGGTGCATTGTATACATCTTGGGTCTCTGGTCTTTTCCTTACAATTGTAGTGACATTTGTGATCACTATACCGGCGCTTCCTCAGCCTGATCGTGAAGAGTTCGATACAAGGGCGAGAAATCTTCTTCGGCGTCAGAAGGGGCCTCATATCGATTATATAGTTGAGCAATTAAAGACTTTATTGGAGCCGTACTGTGAAGATGCCTACCGAGAAATGTCAATTACCGAATATGATGATGAAAATAGGCTGTTTCGTGTGAACCAGCACACAAAAAATCAATTGCGAAGTTATTTGAACGATTCTTCGGTGACTTTTAAGTCAAGCTTGATATATGAAAATGGAACCCAAGCCCCAAATGGGCAGGAGTCTTGTTCGCTGACTTTTCTTAAAGTAGCCGGTGATTTTATTCGCGACGCAGAAGGGTTCGGAGAATCAACTGATTTGCCCAACGGTCGCCATTTCACTGATCGCCTAAACGTTCCATTTGAAATGAACTTGAAACCTAATGAAGTGTGCGAGATTGAGCACCGGATGGTATATTGGGTGGCGGCTGGAACGGAACATAACAGGCATAGGCCCGTTAGATATACGAATAGACTTCGTGTTAGCGTGGCAAACCATTTGCCCTCAAGGCGAATCGTCGCCATCTATGAAAAGAATGGTAATGAGGAAAGAATTCCCATTGAGGCGGGACACAGTCTGTGCGTTGTCGATTTGCGTGAAATGAAGCCGGAAGGGGATTCCGTTTTTGTTTATGATTTTCGTCTAGATGTGGAGTAGTCGTCTTTTTAGGGGTTTATGGTGCGAATTCCGCAAATTTCGTGTTGTATTCGACGAATTGGATGGCTATCTGTAGGTTAAATGAAGCCCGGAGACTGTTGCAATGAGATTCGGTGATGAAGTGGGTTTTTAAGCCCGCATGTACAACGAAAAGGCCCGTTGATCAGCGGGCCTTTATCGTTTTTGGTTCTCTGCAGTCGCCAGTTCTGGATTCCTAACCGAGCGGGTTAGGATAATGCTCTGAAAGTTTGCGGGATACAGCTTCGGAAAGTGGCAGTTTAAGAAAAGGTTATGTTTCTGCTGCGGTAGAAAAAGTGCGTGGCAGGCGATCAGAAGATCAACCTATCTACATCCTCGGGGCAAACCAACTGCGCTACCAGCCAAGCGGTTCTCGGCCTTGTTCAGCCCGTCCGGCCCTTCGTCATCGCCGCACCGAGCATGCGCATCTTGTCGCGTGCCGCCTTGCGGTCGGAGGATGTGCCGAAGCGCTCGGTGACGACGGCGTCGATCTGGTCGATGGCGTCTTCCCGGTCGAGCCCGCCGATCTGCAACCCGCAGCGAAGCCACAATCCGTCGATCAGCAGGCTGACGATATTGGCCGTGTCTTTCGCCTCGTCAGCCGATGCCCCGGTGTCCGCAAGTGCCGAGCGCAGATTGCTGTCCAGCCGCCGAAAGATGGCTGTCTGCAGCCGCTGGAACTGCGGGTTGTGCGGCACCTCCGCACACATGGAAATCCAGCCATTGGCGACCTGGGGCAGGAAGGTCGTCGGCGAGAAATTGGCCTCGATAATCGCGTAGAACCGGTCCCAGGGCGCAGATCCCATTTTCATCAGCGCCAGTGCCTCCTGCTGCAGCGTTCCGTTCGCCCGCCGCAAGGCCGTTTCGATCAGGTTCTGCTTGGTCGAGAAGTAGTGCAGAACGCTGGCCTTTGAGACACCGGTATGCTCGGCGACGCGCTGCAAGGTGGTGGCCTGCATGCCGTAAAGCGACAGCACCTCGAATGCGGCGACCGCGAATTCCTGCTTGCGGATGTCTGCGATCTTCCGTCGACTCACGATGCGCTCCCTCTCTCCCCACTGCTTTGACGACCGGTACCGACCGTTGACCGATGGGTCAATAAACTGATAAGTCAATAATATGACCGATCGGTCAACAAAATGAATATGAAGGCAACTGGAGGCGAACTCATGAAGATCTTGAAGCTTTCTCTCACAGCGTCGGCACTGGCGCTTTTCGCAGGTCAGGCGGCCGCGGACTGCGGCACCGTGCGCATGGCGGAACCGGGCTGGACTGACCTCGCATTGACGACGGGCATTGCCAGCGTCGTGCTGGAAGGGCTGGGCTACCAAGCCGAAAGCGATGTCCTGGGCATTCCGGTGATCTACGAATCGATGGTCAACAACGACCTCGACGTGTTCCTGGGCTTCTGGGATCCGGCGATGGAAACCTATTACGCCAAGTACCGGGAAGTAGGCAGTGTCGAGACGGTTCACCAGAACCTCACGGGCGCCAAGTTCACCTTCGCCGTTCCGAAATATGTCTACGATGCCGGCGTCACTGACTTTTCGGACCTTGCGGCCCACGCCGACAAGTTCGATCACAAGATGTATGGCATCGAGCCGGGTTCGAACGAGGTCATGCTCGACATCGTCGGCAAGAATGCCTTCGGTCTCGGCGACTGGAAGGTCGTCGAAAGCTCGGAGCAAGGCATGCTGGCGCAATTGGCGCGCTTCGAGAAAAGCAAGGACTGGATCGTCTTCCTCGGCTGGGCGCCGCATCCGATGAACACCCGCTTCGACATGGAATATCTCTCGGGCGGCGACGACTTCTACGGCCCCGATTTCGGCGGCGCGACCGTGCACACCCAGGTTCGCAAGGGCTATCTCGAGGAATGCCCGAATGTCGGCAAGCTGCTCACCCAGATGACCTTCGATATTCCGATGGAAAGCGAGGGCATGGGCTACATTCTCGAAGATGGCGACGATGCGGAAGACGCGGCGACGAAGCTGCTCAAGGCCCATCCGGACTATCTGGCGACATGGCTCGAGGGTGTTACGACCCAAGACGGAAACGACGGTCTGGCCGCCGTTCGCGCCCATCTCGGTCTGTAAAGCCACACCCGCATGCTCAGCAAAGAGGTTGTCTCGGGTAACGTCGTGCTCGCGGTCGAAACCGTCGGCGAGCGCGACGCTCCCGCCATTGTCCTGTGCCAGGGTCTCGGAATGCGTGTTGCCGATTGGCCCGCGCGATTGATCGAGGGGCTGGCCCGCGACTTTTTCGTCGTGCTGGTGGAAAATCGCGATACCGGTCGGTCGGGCCGTGCGGCGGTCCCCTATACGCTCTTCGACATGGCGGCCGATATCGAGCGGGTCGCCGCCGATCTGGGTCTCGACCGCTTCGCCGTTCTGGGCTTTTCGATGGGAGGCATGATCGCGCAGATCATTGCCGCACGCCACCCGCACCAGGTTACGGCGCTGGTCCAGATTTGCAGCTCCTCCGGCGAAGCGATGCCGCCATTTCCCGACGAGGCGCGCCGTAGACTTGAGCTCACCGCACGCGGTTTTGCCTCGCGGGAAGAGACGATCGTGTGGCTGGCGGAGGACGTAGCCTATTTCGCCGCGCCTGAAACCATAAGCCCCTTCGAGGCGCGACTTACCGCAATCGAGATGGTGGAGGCAGGCCATTCAGCCGAGGCCTATGCGCGGCAATACGCGGCGATCTGCGGCTCTGGCGACCGCTCGGACCTGCTTCGCCATATCACCGCACCCGCGCTCGTTATAGCCGGGGACAGTGACGTCTGCATCCGGCCCGAAAGCTCGAAGAGGGCGGCAACACTCATGCCGCATGCGAAGTTTGTCTGTCTCGAAGGCGCAGGCCACTGGATCGGCGACGCCGCCATCGACACGACGCTGTCATGGCTGGTTGAGACGGCCATGAGCCCTCAGGAAAGCATGGACCGTTAGCGGTCGAAGGCCACGCAAGGCACAACTGAAGGGCTGACCCGTCAGTACATGTTCGTCTCGATTTTCGGAAAATCGCCGGAGCGGGAATGGTGGGCGATGAGAGACTCGAACTCCCGACATCCTCGGTGTAAACGAGGCGCTCTACCAGCTGAGCTAATCGCCCGCTCCAGCGGTGTCGTCTTTAGTGGGTTCGCTTCGCGCTTGCAAGCGGCTTTGCCGATTTCATCCAACTGATTTTCACGGCCCGGTGGGAGGAATGCGCTGCGTCGTTTACCTGCGCCAGACCGGGGGAGGTGATACCTGATGGATTTCGGACGAACTCTCCGGATGCGATTCCGGAATCAATGCCGATCGAGTCTCCGTTCCCCTGAAATTTGAGTGTGCGATCGGAGGAAGCGCGGCTATGGATTGTCCGGTCGTCTCTTTGCCACGAAAAATTTTCAGTCGTTCCTGATGCGAAAAGCCGTGTCTTCCGGGATCGCGGCGAGGGTGGTTTGAAGAATGTTGCAAAAGGGATCAAATCCTCGCTTGACACCCCGCAATGAACCCCTTAATCAGCCGCTCACACCGGAACGGCGACACGCTGTTTCGTTTGAAAATGCGCGGGTGTAGCTCAGTTGGTTAGAGTGCCGGCCTGTCACGCCGGAGGTCGCGGGTTCGAGCCCCGTCACTCGCGCCATTTTCAACTTTCCTCCTTACATGATCGATGAAAATGGTGTGCCCGCCGCGGATTTCGTGGATCGGTCGCGTTTGTCTTTGCCGTTTATCTTGCGCAGAAGTCCGGCCAACGCCGCCGCTCCGTCTCTCCGTTTGCCCCACATATCTTGCAGGATGAATAAGCGGGGAGGCGCGGCGATTTTTCTCGTTCCGGGCTATCGCCAATCGCAGGACGTCGAACTATTCTGGCGCCGACCCGGTTCTTCAGGTCAAAAATAAGGCGCGCTCTTGCGCAGACAGACCGCCTGCGCTAACCACGCCGCAATGCAGCAAGAAACCGTGCTCTCATCGTCCTGCCGGGCAGTCGCCTTACAGGGCTTGCGAGCCGGAAGACGGAAACGGACGCCATGACAGAACTTCTTGGCAACTACGTGCCGATAGCGATCTTTATCGGCATTGCGCTGGTCATCGGGCTCGCGCTTTTGATCGCGCCTTTCGCGGTTGCCTACAAAGCCCCTGATTCGGAAAAGCTTTCGGCCTACGAGTGCGGCTTCAACGCCTTTGACGATGCGCGCATGAAATTCGACATCCGCTTCTACCTGGTGTCGATCCTCTTCATCATCTTCGACCTCGAAGTGGCCTTCCTGTTTCCCTGGGCGGTATCGTTCAGCGATGTGGGCTGGATCGGCTTCTGGTCGATGATGGCGTTTCTCGGCGTGCTGACAATCGGCTTTATCTACGAATGGAAGAAGGGAGCGCTCGAATGGGAATGACGGACACTCCGCTCGTGGCGCCCAAGCCCAAGGGCATCATCGACCCCAATACCGGCAAACCGGTCGGCGAGAACGATGCGTTCTTCGGCGAGATCAACAACGAACTCGCCGACAAGGGCTTTCTGGTCACCTCGACCGACGAGCTGATCAACTGGGCCCGCACAGGCTCGCTGATGTGGATGACGTTCGGTCTCGCATGCTGCGCCGTGGAAATGATGCAGATGTCGATGCCGCGCTACGACGGCGAGCGCTTCGGCTTCGCGCCGCGCGCCTCACCACGTCAGTCCGACGTCATGATCGTCGCGGGCACGCTCACCAACAAGATGGCGCCGGCCCTGCGCAAGGTCTACGACCAGATGCCCGAGCCGCGTTACGTCATCTCGATGGGCTCCTGCGCCAACGGCGGCGGCTACTATCACTATTCCTATTCGGTGGTGCGCGGCTGTGACCGCGTCGTCCCGGTCGACATTTACGTTCCGGGCTGCCCGCCGACCGCCGAGGCGCTGCTTTACGGCGTGCTTCTTCTGCAGAAGAAGATCCGCCGCACCGGCACCATCGAGCGGTAAGGAGAGGGCACATGAACCAGGCGCTATCCGATCTCGCCGACTATATCTCGGAAACCAAGGGTGACCTCGTCGAGGGCACCGCGATTGCCTATGACGAGCTGACGGTCCACGTCACGCCGTCGCGGCTCCTCGAGCTTCTCACCTTCCTGCGCGACGACGCGCAGTGCCAGTTCGTCGCTTATGTCGACGGTTGCGGTGTGGACTGGCCGGGGCGCGCCTCGCGGTTCGACGTGGTCCACCACCTTCTGTCGCCGCGCCAGAACCAGCGCATCCGCGTCAAGGCGGCCGTTGCCGAAGGGGAAACCATCCCCTCGGCCTGTCCGGTCTTCCCGGGCGCCGACTGGTTCGAGCGCGAAGCCTACGACATGTACGGCATCCTGTTCTCCGGCCACCCGGACCTGCGCCGCATCCTCACCGATTACGGTTTCGAGGGGCATCCGATGCGCAAGGATTTTCCGACCACCGGTTACGTCGAAGTGCGTTACGACGACGAAGCCAAGCGCGTGGTCTACGAGCCCGTCGAGCTGCGGCAGGAATTCCGCAATTTCGAGTTCCTTTCTCCCTGGGAAGGAACGGACTATGTGCTGCCGGGGGACGAGAAGAAGAGTGTTTAAGCGAATAGGGATCAGTGAGTAGGGAGTAGCGGACAGGGAGCCGAATTGGAGATCAAATCCCATCAGGATCTGAAAGTCTGGCAGGCCGCGATGGATCTTGCGGTCGAATGTTACAAGGTGACAGCTGATTTTCCCGACACGGAACGATACGGATTGATCAACCAGATACGGCGGGCGGCAGGATCAATTGCCGCCAATATCGCTGAAGGCCACGGCCGGGAAAGTACAGGGGCGTTCATCCAGTTCTGCCGGATAGCGCAAGGGTCGCTGAAAGAGCTTGAAACCCATCTGTTGCTGTCTGGCCGACTTGGTTACCTGGCGACCGACGACGCTAACGAACTGCTCGGCAAGACGAGCGAAATTGGGAAGATGATGAGATCAATGATACGAAGCTTGCAGGGGCGCGCTCAATGACAGATCGAACCTGTCCTATTCGCTGCTCACTACTCGCAATTCGCTTCACAGCGCGGAGCGCTTCCAAATGACTGAACACAACGTCCGCAATTTCAACATCAACTTCGGCCCGCAGCACCCGGCGGCCCACGGCGTGCTGCGTCTGGTGCTCGAGCTCGACGGCGAGATCGTTGAACGCGTCGACCCGCATATCGGTCTGCTGCACCGCGGCACCGAAAAGCTGATTGAGACCAAGACCTATCTGCAGGCCGTGCCCTATTTCGACCGCCTCGATTATGTGGCGCCGATGAACCAGGAGCACGCCTTCGCATTGGCCGTCGAAAAGCTGACCGGCACCGTGGTGCCGAAGCGTGGCCAGTTGATCCGCGTTCTCTACTCCGAGATCGGTCGTATTCTCTCGCACCTCCTGAACGTCACCACACAGGCGATGGACGTCGGTGCGCTTACCCCGCCGCTGTGGGGCTTCGAAGAGCGCGAAAAGCTGATGGTGTTCTATGAGCGTGCCTCGGGCGCGCGCATGCACTCGGCCTATGTCCGTCCGGGTGGTGTGCACCAGGATCTGCCGGAACAGCTGGTTGCCGATATCGGTGACTGGTGCGATCCGTTCCTGAAGGTGTGTGACGACATCGAGGGCCTTCTGACCGGTAACCGCATTTTCAAGCAGCGTAACGTCGATATCGGCGTCGTCACGCTGGAAGATGCCTTCGCTTGGGGCTTCTCGGGTGTGATGGTGCGCGGTTCGGGCGCGGCCTGGGACCTGCGTCGCTCGCAGCCCTACGAATGCTACTCGGAACTCGATTTCGAAATTCCCGTCGGCCTGAACGGCGACTGCTATGACCGTTACCTGATCCGCATGCAGGAAATGCGTGAGTCGGTGAAGATCATGAAGCAGTGTGTCGAACTGCTGCTCGGCAAGGAAAAGGTCGGCCCCGTCTCCGCTACCGACGGCAAGATCGTGCCGCCCAAGCGGGGCGAGATGAAGAAGTCGATGGAAGGCCTGATCCACCACTTCAAGCTCTACACCGAAGGCTATCACGTGCCGGAAGGCGAAGTGTATGCGGCCGTTGAAGCGCCGAAGGGCGAATTCGGCGTCTACCTCGTTTCCGACGGCACCAACAAGCCGTACCGCTGCAAGATCCGCGCTCCGGGCTATGCCCACCTCCAGGCGATGGACTTCATCTGCCGCGGCCACCAGCTCGCCGACGTCTCGGCGGTGCTCGGCTCGCTCGACATCGTGTTCGGGGAGGTCGACCGGTGAGATTGGCCGTTTTCGCCATGGCGGTGATCGCAGTCTCGACCGGGGCGGCAAACGCCCAGTCGAGCGCGCCATCTTCGGGCGGAGCCGGTTCCGGCGCCACGATCGGAGCGCTCGTCGCAGACGGTTATGAAATCAGGGCGGCCGTGCCGAACGGCGCCAAATACGTCGTGTTCTTGCAGAAAGAAAAGAAGGCCTATGCCTGCGAATTCGTCACGCTGAGTTCATCGCGGTGCGGCGAAATCAAATAGGCCTGAAAGTAGAAGAGATTAGAGATGTCAGTTCGCAGACTTGCCGATGACAGCGTACAGCCGCAGGGCTTCGCCTTCGACCGCAATTTCACGGCGCAGGCAAAGACCTGGGTGAAGAAGTACCCCAAGGGGCGCGAGCAGTCCGCCGTCATCCCGCTCCTGATGCTTGCACAGGAACAGGAAGGCTGGGTGACCAGGGCCGCGATCGAGCACGTCGCCGACATGCTCGGCATGCCCTATATCCGGGCGCTCGAGGTTGCGACCTTCTACACCCAGTTCCAGCTCAAGCCCGTCGGCACCAAGGCCCACATTCAGGTCTGCGGTACCACGCCGTGCATGCTGCGTGGCTCGGAAGAGTTGATGGAAGTCTGCAAGAAGAAGATCAATCCAGAGCCTTTCAAGACCAACGCGGAAGGCACGCTGTCCTGGGAAGAAGTGGAATGCCAGGGCGCCTGCGTGAACGCGCCGATGGTCATCATCTTCAAGGATGCCTACGAGGATCTGACGCCCGAGCGTCTGGCCGAGATCATCGACGAATTCGAAGCCGGCAAGGGTGCCGAGGTCCCGACCGGCCCGCAGAACGGTCGCACCTTCTCCGCCCCCATCAGCGGTCAGGTGACGCTCCTTGAGGATCCTGCTGCCAAGAAGAGCTCGAAGCCGACTGCCAAGGGCAAGGCCTCTGCCTCGAAGAAGGGGCCGGAGGCCGATGAGCCGGGCCACCCGAAGAGTGGTGCCGAAGGCGCGCTTGGGACGTCACGTCCCGTAGCACCCGGCGATGCGAAGGATGACGCGGCTGCCGCCAAGGAAAAAGGCACGGCCGCAGCGCCGGCAGACGCCGATTCCAAGCCCGCAAAGGCAACGGGCGCCGCCAAGAAGTCCGAAACCGCCACTAAGGCGGATGCCGCGCCCTCGCTCGATGACAAGAACCGGCCGGAAGGTATTGAAAAGCCTGCGGAACCGGACGATCTCAAACTGATCTCCGGCGTCGGCCCCGTTCTCGAGGGCAAGCTCAACAATCTGGGCATCTACACCTACAAGCAGGTCGCTTCCTGGAAGAAGGCCGAGCGCGAGTGGGTGGACGGCTATCTGAGTTTCAAGGGCCGCATCGAACGCGACGACTGGGTCAAGCAGGCCAAGGCGCTCGCAAAGGGCGGTCGTGACGAATATGTCCGCGTGTTCGGCAAAGAACCAAGGTAAGGTGATATGACTGCTATGCTCGAAGACAAGGACCGCATCTTCACCAACATCTACGGCCGGCACGACCTGTCGCTGAAGGGTGCGATGTCGCGCGGTCACTGGGACGGCACCGGCGAGATCATCGCCAAGGGCCGCGACTGGATCATCAACGAGATGAAGGCATCCGGCCTGCGTGGTCGTGGTGGCGCGGGCTTCCCGACCGGTCTGAAGTGGTCCTTCATGCCGAAGGAATCCGACGGCCGTCCGCATTATCTCGTCGTCAATGCCGACGAATCCGAACCCGGCACCTGCAAGGACCGCGAGATCCTGCGCCACGATCCGCATACGCTCGTCGAAGGCTGTGTCATCGCCTCCTTCGCCATGGGCGCCCATGCGGCCTACATCTATGTGCGCGGCGAGTTCATGCGCGAGCGTGAAGCGCTGCAACGCGCGATCGACGAGTGCTACGACGCGGGCCTTCTCGGCAAGAACAACAAGTGCGGCTGGGACATGGACGTCTATGTCCACCACGGTGCCGGCGCCTATATCTGCGGCGAGGAAACAGCACTGCTCGAAAGCCTCGAAGGCAAGAAGGGCCAGCCGCGCCTGAAGCCGCCGTTCCCGGCCAATATGGGCCTCTACGGTTGCCCGACGACGGTCAACAACGTCGAATCCATCGCCGTTGCGCCGACGATCCTGCGTCGCGGGGCAGGGTGGTTCGCCTCCTTCGGTCGTGAAAACAACAAGGGCACCAAGCTCTTCTGCGTCTCGGGCCACGTCAACGCGCCGGCGACCTTCGAGGAAGCCATGTCGGTTCCCTTCAAGGAACTCATCGACAAGCATTGCGGCGGCATCCGCGGCGGTTGGGACAACCTCCTGGCCGTTATTCCGGGCGGTTCGTCCGTACCGGTCGTGCCTGCCGAGCAGATCATCGATACGCCGATGGATTTCGACAGCCTGCGCGACCTGAAATCCGGTCTCGGCACCGCGGCCGTCATCGTCATGGACAAGTCGACCGATATCGTCAAAGCCATCTGGCGTCTGTCGGCCTTCTACAAGCACGAGAGCTGCGGCCAGTGCACGCCGTGCCGTGAAGGTACCGGCTGGATGATGCGCGTCATGGACCGCATGGTGAAGGGCAACGCCCAGAAGCGCGAAATCGACATGCTCTTCGACGTCACCAAGCAGATCGAGGGTCACACCATCTGTGCGCTCGGCGATGCCGCCGCCTGGCCTATCCAAGGCCTGATCCGGCATTTCCGTCCGGAGATCGAGGCCCGTATCGACGCCTATACGAGAAACGCCGTTCAAAGCCGCAACGTGGCACTGGAAGCGGCGGAATAAGGGACCGGTAACACCGGAAAGGGAAACGCCACGGGGGATTGGATATGACGGACGACAAGGAGAAAACGATGTCGATCTTTTCCACTCCCACCGACCTCGGTTCGGACGCAATGATGAAGAATGTCGAGGCCATGACCGACTGGATGAAGGACGGCGATGCAGCCGGCCTGACTCCTCTGGCGGTCCAGTCTGCCGGCGCCGCGGTCATGGCCGCGAGCTTCGGAATGGCCACGGCGAGCTACATGACCGGTGCGATGTTTGGCGTGTTCCAGGGCATGATGGAAAGCTCGATGCGATCGGCGGGTGCAATGACCCCGACCGCACCGACAGCAAAGAAGGTCGTCAAGAAGGCGGCTGCCAAGGCGAAGGACGCGATCGAGACCGGCGCGGATGTCGTTCCGATGGAAGCAGCCAAGGCGGCTGAGAAGACGGTCGAGAAGGCGGCGGATGCTGGTCTGGCGACAGTCGCCAAGATCAAGTCTGATGCCAAGGAAGCTGCCGCAGCGGCGCGTGAGGCAACGGATACGGCCGTTAAGGAGGCTGAAAAGACCGCCGAAACGCTGACGACAGCGCTCGAGCCCGAGGATTTCCGCCGGCCCGCCGAGATTGCAAAGCCGGACACCCCGGACGATCTCAAGCTGATCTCCGGTGTCGGGCCGAAACTCGAGCAGGTGCTCAACGGCCTCGGTGTCTGGACCTTCGACCAGGTTTCGAAGTGGACCGCCGAAGAGATCGCCTGGGTCGACGATTATCTCCAGTTCAAGGGTCGCATTGAGCGGGACGACTGGATCAGGCAGGCAGCCGCACTCGCGGAAGGCGCTGCGAAGAAATAGGTCGCGTCTCCGAAGAGGGGATACGACACGAAAGTGGGTCGCGATTCGCAACTTGCGGGACGCGACCGGGGCAAGGGGAGTATTCGGGCTTGCTGAAGGCCGGGATCGAATGGGCGAAAACTGACGGTCAGGGCGGCAATTGCCGTCTGGGCAGCTGTCATGCGCGCATTGGTTCGGCAGCGTCCGGCCTTCTCTGCTCGCAAATGCGAAAATTTTTGGGCATCAAACGTGTTTCCGCTGCCCTCATGTCCTTGCCGCTGACGGTTCTGGTGCTTAAAAGGGCGCCGGGAGCAGGCGGTCGCCATGCCTCCCTAAAGGAAGTGTATTCGTAATGGCCAATATCAAAGTCGACGGAAAAGAGATCGAGGTTCCCGATCACTACACGCTCCTCCAGGCTTGCGAGGAAGCGGGTGCGGAGGTGCCGCGTTTCTGTTTCCACGAGCGTCTGTCGATCGCAGGCAACTGCCGCATGTGTCTCGTTGAGGTGAAGGGCGGACCGCCCAAACCCGCAGCATCCTGCGCAATGGGTGTACGCGACCTGCGTCCCGGCCCGAACGGCGAGGCGCCCGAGGTCTTCACCAACACGCCGATGGTCAAGAAGGCGCGCGAAGGGGTGATGGAGTTCCTGCTCATCAACCACCCGCTCGATTGCCCGATCTGCGACCAGGGCGGCGAGTGCGACCTGCAGGACCAGGCCATGGCCTTCGGCATGGACAATTCGCGCTTCCACGAGAACAAGCGCGCCGTCGAAGACAAGTATATCGGCCCGCTGGTCAAGACGATCATGAACCGGTGCATTCACTGCACCCGTTGCGTGCGCTTCACCACCGAGGTTGCCGGTATTTCCGAGCTTGGCCTGATCGGCCGCGGCGAGGATGCCGAGATCACCACCTATCTCGAACACGCCATGACGTCCGAATTGCAGGGCAACGTCATCGACCTCTGCCCGGTCGGTGCGCTGACCTCGCGTCCCTATGCCTTCCAGGCTCGTCCGTGGGAACTCGGCAAGACCGAATCGATCGACGTCATGGACGCCTGCGGTTCGGCGATCCGCGTCGATACCCGTGGCCGTGAAGTCATGCGCATCATGCCGCGCGTCAACGAGTCCATCAACGAAGAGTGGATCTCCGACAAGACCCGCTTCGTCTGGGATGGTTTGCGCACCCAGCGTCTCGACCGTCCTTACGTGAAGGTCGACGGACGTCTGCAGCCGGCAAGCTGGCCGCAGGCATTTGCCGCCATCGCCGATGCCGTGAAGACAGCAACGCCGGAAAAGATCGGTGCGATTGCCGGCGACATGGCAACCGTCGAGGAAATGTTCGCACTGAAGACGCTTCTGGCTTCGCTCGGTTCGCAGAACGTCGATTGCCGTCAGGACGGTGCCGCGCTCGACCCGTCGAAGGGCCGCGCAAGCTACATCTTCAACCCCGGTATCGAGGGGATCGAAGACGCCGACGCCATTCTCATCATTGGCGCCAACCCGCGCTACGAGGCGAGCGTTCTCAACGCCCGTATCCGCAAGCGCTGGCGCATGGGCGACCTGCCGATCGGCGTGATCGGCGAGCAAGTCGATCTGCGTTACCCCTACGAATATCTCGGTGCCGGCCCCGAAAGCCTGTCCGCCGTCATCGACGGTTCGGACAAGTTCGCCGCCAAGCTCAAGCGCGCCAAGAAGCCGCTCATCATCATCGGTCAAGGCGCGCTCGCCCGCGGCGACGGTGCTGCGGTTCTGGCGCAGGCTGCGGCTCTCGCCGACAGCGTCAAGGCAGTCTCCGGTGACTGGAACGGTTTTGCCGTTCTTCACACCGCAGCCTCGCGCGTCGGCGGCCTCGACCTCGGCTTCGTGCCGGGCAAGGGCGCCATGGATGCCAAGTCGATGCTCACCGATGCGGACGTGCTCTTCCTGCTCGGAGCCGACGAACTGGACTTCACCAAGAAGACGGCCGGCTTCACGGTCTATATCGGCAGCCACGGCGACAACGGCGCACATCATGCCGACGTCATCCTGCCGGGCGCGACCTATACCGAGAAGTTCGGCACCTATGTAAACACCGAAGGCCGCGTGCAGGCGACCAACCGCGCAGGCTTCGCCCCCGGCGAAGCGCGTGATGACTGGGCCATCCTGCGTGCGCTCTCGGACGTCCTCGGCCACAAGCTGCCGTTCGACTCGCTGCCGGCGCTGCGGGCTTCGCTCTACAAAGAGTTCCCGCACTTTGCCGCCATCGACACGGTCGAAGAGGCTGATGGTTCGGTGATTGCGAAACTCGGCGCCAAGCCGGGCAAGATGAACAAGGCGGCGTTTGCGTCTCCGGTCAAAGACTTCTATTTGACCAATCCGATCGCCCGCGCTTCCGCGGTGATGGCGGAATGCTCGCAACTGGCGAAAAACGCCACGCCGGTCGCGGCGGAATAAGGCAGGGAAGGGACTATGGAAGGCTTTTTGACAGACTATGTCTGGCCGGGGCTGATCATGCTGGGGCAGTCGCTCCTGCTGCTGGTCACGCTTCTCATCTTCATCGCCTACATTCTGTACGCCGACCGCAAGGTATGGGCTGCCGTGCAGATGCGTCGCGGCCCGAACGTCGTCGGTCCGTGGGGTCTGTTCCAGTCGTTTGCCGACCTTTTGAAGTTCGTCTTCAAGGAGCCGGTGATTCCGGCTGGCGCCGACAAGGCGGTTTTCCTTCTCGCTCCGCTCGTCTCCGTGACGCTGGCGCTGGCAACCTGGGCGGTCGTGCCGCTCAACGCAGGCTGGGTTATTGCCGATATCAATGTCGGCATCCTCTACATCTTCGCGATCTCCTCGCTCGAAGTGTACGGCATCATCATGGGCGGCTGGGCTTCGAACTCGAAGTACCCGTTCCTCGGCGCGCTCCGTTCGGCCGCGCAGATGGTGTCCTATGAAGTCTCGATCGGCTTCGTCATCGTCGCCGTCCTGCTCGGCGTGGGGTCGCTCAACCTGACGGACATCGTCATGTCCCAGTCGGACGGTATCGGTACACGCCTCGGCCTGCCGAACACCTTCCTCGACTGGCACTGGCTGTCGCTCTTCCCGCTGTTCATCATCTTCTTCATTTCGGCCCTCGCCGAGACGAACCGCCCGCCCTTCGATCTTCCGGAAGCGGAATCGGAACTCGTGGCCGGCTTCATGGTGGAATACGGCTCGACACCGTACATGATGTTCATGCTCGGCGAATATGCCGCCATCTGCCTGATGTGCGCGCTGACGACGATCCTCTTCCTTGGTGGCTGGCTGCCGCCGGCTGATATCGCCATCCTGAACTGGGTGCCGGGTATCATCTGGTTCGTGCTCAAGGCGTCGCTCGTGTTCTTCATGTTCGCGATGGTCAAGGCCTTCGTGCCGCGCTACCGCTACGACCAGCTGATGCGTCTGGGCTGGAAGGTCTTCCTTCCGCTGTCGCTCGCCATGCTGGTCATCGTCGCCTTCTTCCTCAAGCTGACGGGGTGGGCGCCGTGAACCTGAACATTCTCACTTTCCGAATGACCGCCCCGCGGTCGAAAGGAGCCTGACAATGGCACTGGCACAAGCAGCCAAATCGCTGTTCCTGAAGGAATTCGTCGGCGCCTTCTTCATGTCGATGCGCTACTTCTTCGCGCCGAAGTCGACGCTGAACTACCCCTATGAGAAGGGCCCGGTTTCGCCGCGCTTCCGGGGCGAGCATGCACTGCGCCGTTATCCCAACGGTGAAGAACGCTGCATCGCCTGCAAGCTGTGCGAGGCGATCTGCCCGGCACAGGCTATCACCATCGAGGCCGGCCCGCGCCGCAATGACGGCACCCGCCGTACGGTTCGCTACGACATCGACATGGTCAAGTGCATCTATTGCGGCTTCTGCCAGGAAGCCTGCCCGGTGGATGCGATCGTGGAAGGCCCGAACTTCGAGTTCTCGACCGAAACCCGCGAAGAACTCTACTACGACAAGGAGCGGCTGCTTTTGAACGGCGACCGCTGGGAACGTGAACTGGCGCGCAACATCGCGCTCGACGCTCCGTACCGCTGATTGAGTTGCCCGGACTTTTCCGGGCGTGAATGAAAACGGGGCCGGGTTCGCCGAATGAGGCGGGCCTGCCCGGATTGGACAGGTCAGGGCAGCATCAGGCCGCCATTGGCCGACGGAGAGTGGCGATCCAGCCCGCTCTTCGGGGGAAAGACGAAAAGGCACCGGTCATGGGTCTTCAGGCTCTGTTCTTCTATATTTTCGCCTTCGTGGCGGTCGCGTCGGCATTCATGGTGATCTCGGCGCGCAACCCCGTGCACTCCGTGCTTTTCCTCATCCTCACCTTCTTCAATGCGGCGGGCCTGTTCCTGCTGACCGGCGCCGAGTTCCTGGCGATGATCCTTCTCGTCGTCTATGTCGGCGCGGTCGCGGTGCTCTTCCTCTTCGTTGTGATGATGCTGGATGTCGATTTCGCCGAATTGAGGGCAGGGGTTCTCGATTACGCACCGGTGGGCGCACTCGTCGGTATCATTCTGGCGGTTGAGCTCATCCTCGTGCTGGCCGGCAACTGGATTACGCCGGAAGCGGCCGGTTCGGGTGCGAGCCCGATCCCGCCGATAGCCGAGCGGACCAATACCGCAGCCCTCGGCGACATCATCTACACGGACTACATCTACTTCTTCCAGATCGCGGGTCTGGTGCTTCTGGTCGCCATGATCGGCGCCATCGTGCTCACGCTCAAGCACCGTACGGACATCAAGCGTCAGGATATTTCCAAGCAGGTGGCCCGCACGCCGGAGACCGGCGTCAAGGTCGTCAAGGTCAAACCCGGCCAGGGCATCTGAGGGGACAGGAATCATGGAAATCGGACTTTCCCACTATCTCACCGTATCGGCGATCCTGTTCACGCTCGGCGTGTTCGGCATCTTCCTGAACCGTAAGAACGTCATCATCATCCTGATGTCGATCGAGCTCATCCTGCTCGCCGTCAACATCAACATGGTGGCCTTCTCGATGGAACTGAACGACCTCGTCGGTCAGGTCTTCGCGCTGTTCATCCTCACGGTGGCAGCGGCGGAAGCCGCCATCGGACTTGCTATCCTCGTCGTCTTCTATCGCAACCGCGGTTCTATCGCCGTGGAAGACGTCAACATGATGAAGGGTTGAGGCAACCATGTATCACGCAATCGTCTTCCTCCCCCTTCTGGGCGCACTGGTCGCCGGCCTCTTCGGCCGCTCGATCGGCGCCAAGGCGTCGGAATACGTCACCTCGCTCTTCCTGGTGGTCGCGGCCGTCCTGTCCTGGATCGCCTTCTTCACCGTCGCTCTCGGCGAAAGCGAAACGCTGCGCATCCCGGTTCTCGAATGGGTGAAGTCCGGCGGCCTGGATGTTCAGTGGGCCTTGCGCATCGACACGCTGACCTCGGTCATGCTGGTCGTCGTCAACACGGTTTCCGCGCTCGTGCACATTTACTCGATCGGGTACATGCACCACGATCCGCACCGTCCGCGCTTCTTCGCCTATCTGTCGCTTTTCACCTTCGCCATGCTGATGCTGGTGACGTCGGACAACCTGCTGCAGATGTTCTTCGGCTGGGAAGGCGTGGGCCTCGCGTCCTATCTTCTGATCGGTTTCTGGTTCAAGAAGCCGTCGGCGTCCGCTGCCGCGATGAAGGCCTTTATCGTCAACCGCGTCGGTGACTTCGGCTTCATTCTCGGCATCTTCTGCATCTACATGCTGTTTGGTTCGATCAACTTCGAGACGATCTTCGCCGGCGCCGCCGATTTTGCCTCGCATGGCGAGCAGGGAAGCGAAGTCGTTCTCACGCTGTTCGGCATGTCGCTCGACAAGGCCCATGCCCTGACCTGGACCTGCCTGCTTCTGTTCATGGGCGCCATGGGCAAGTCGGCGCAGATCCCGCTTCACACCTGGCTGCCGGACGCCATGGAAGGCCCGACCCCCGTGTCGGCGCTCATCCACGCCGCAACCATGGTGACCGCGGGTGTCTTCCTCGTGGCCCGTATGTCGCCGGTCTTCGAACTTTCGCATGATGCGCTGACCGTCGTCACCGTCATCGGCGCGATCACCGCCTTCTTCGCCGCGACCGTCGGTCTGGTGCAGAACGACATCAAGCGCGTGATCGCCTATTCGACCTGCTCGCAGCTCGGCTACATGTTCGTCGCTCTCGGCATCGGTGCCTATGGCGCTGCGATCTTCCACCTCTTCACGCATGCCTTCTTCAAGGCGCTCCTGTTCCTTGGCGCCGGTTCGGTCATCCACTCGGTGTCCGACGAGCAGGACATGCGTCGCATGGGCGGCCTTCGCAAGCATATCCCGATGACCTACTGGATGATGATCGTCGGCACGCTGGCCCTGACCGGTGTGGGCATTCCCTTCACCGTCATCGGTACCGCAGGCTTCTTCTCCAAGGATGCGATCATCGAATCCTCCTTCGCGGCTCATAGCTCGGTCGCCGGCTTCGCCTTCGTCATGCTGGTTGTCGCCGCACTGTTCACGAGCTTCTATTCCTGGCGCCTGATCTTCATGACGTTCCATGGCAAGCCGCGTGCATCCGCCGACGTCATGCATCACGTTCATGAATCGCCGCCCGTCATGCTGGTGCCGCTTTATGTCCTGGCCGCAGGCGCACTGTTCGCAGGCCTGATCTTCCACGGCTACTTCTTCGGTGAGGCCTATACCGAGTTCTGGAAGGGCGCACTGTTCACGCTGCCGGAAAACGAGATCCTCGAGCACTACCACCACGTACCTGCGTGGGTGAAACTCTCGCCCTTCGTGGCGATGCTCATCGGTCTGGTCACTGCCTGGTACTTCTACATCCGCTCGCCGGAAACCCCGAAGCGCCTCGCGCAGGATCACCGCGGTCTCTACCAGTTCCTGCTCAACAAGTGGTACTTCGACGAACTCTACGACGTGATGTTCGTCCGTTCGTCCAAGTGGCTTGGCACCTTCCTTTGGAAAAAGGGCGACCAGGCGACCATTGACGGCTTCGGTCCGAACGGTGTTGCCGCTCGCGTGCAGGACATCACCGGTCGCGTGGTCAAGCTGCAGACCGGATATCTCTACCATTATGCGTTCGTCATGCTGATCGGCGTCGCAGCCCTTGTCACCTGGATGATGCTCGGGAGTGCATTCTGATGACCGATTGGCCTATTCTGTCCGTCGTCACCTTCATACCGCTGGTCACGGTTCTCTTTATCCTGCCGATCCGTGACGACACGGAAACCGGACGTCGCAACATTCGCAATGTGACGCTGCTCGGCACGGTATTCACCTTCATCCTGTCGCTCTTCATATGGGCGGGCTTCGATGCCTCAGATGCCGGCTTCCAGATGGTCGAGAATGTCGAGATGGCCGGCTCCGGCTTCAGCTACGCCATGGGTGTCGACGGCATTTCCGTGCTCTTCGTGATCCTGACCACTTTCCTGATGCCGTTCTGCATCCTGGCAAGCTGGAAGTCGGTCAACCACCGGGTCCGCGACTACATGGTCGCCTTCCTGATCCTCGAGACGATGATGATCGGCGTGTTCTGCGCGCTCGACATCGTTCTCTTCTACGTCTTCTTCGAGGCGGGCCTGATCCCGATGTTCATCATCATCGGTGTGTGGGGCGGCAAGCGGCGCGTCTATGCGTCCTTCAAGTTCTTCCTCTACACGCTTCTGGGTTCGGTTCTCATGCTGCTCGCCATCATGGCGATGTACTGGGACGCCGGCACCACGAACATCGCGGAACTGTTGCAGCACGATTTCCCGGCCTCGATGCAGACATGGTTGTGGCTGGCCTTCTTCGCATCCTTCGCGGTGAAGATGCCGATGTGGCCGGTCCACACCTGGTTGCCCGACGCGCACGTTGAAGCGCCGACAGCCGGCTCGGTCATTCTGGCAGGCATCCTGCTGAAGCTCGGCGGCTACGGCTTCCTGCGCTTCTCGCTGCCCATGTTCCCGCTGGCATCCGCCGATTTCGCACCGTTCATCTTCACGCTCTCGGTCGTGGCCATCATCTACACCTCGCTGGTCGCGATGATGCAGGACGATATCAAGAAGCTGATTGCGTACTCGTCCGTCGCCCACATGGGTTACGTGACCATGGGTATCTTTGCGGCCAACCAGCAGGGTGTTCAGGGCGCCATCTTCCAGATGATCTCCCACGGCCTCGTCTCTGGTGCGCTCTTCCTTTGCGTAGGTGTCGTCTATGACCGGCTCCATACCCGCGAGATCGCGGCCTATGGCGGCCTGGTCAACAACATGCCGAAATACGCCGTGGCCTTTATGATCTTCACCATGGCCAATGTCGGCCTTCCGGGCACATCGGGCTTTGTCGGCGAATTCCTGACGTTGATGGGCGCCTTCCGCGCCAATACTTGGGTGGCTCTGTTTGCCGCCACCGGCGTCATTCTCTCGGCGGCCTACGCGCTGTGGCTCTATCGCCGCGTGATCTTCGGTCCGCTCGAGAAGGAAAATCTCAAGGCCATGCTCGACCTCTCCCTTCGGGAAAAGGTCATCCTCTACCCGCTGATCGCGCTCGTGCTCTTCTTCGGTGTCTATCCGGCTCCGCTGCTCGATGCGACCGCAGTCTCGGTCGACGCCCTGGTCAATCAATATTCCGCCTCGCTCCAAGCTGCATCGCAGCTGGCGCAGGGAATGCAGTAAGCGACGGGAACGACGCAAATGACGGCAGAACTTCTCAACACCAGCCTTCAGCTCTCCGTACCCGAGCTCATGCTCGCGGTCGGAGCGATGGTCCTGCTCATGATCGGCGTCTTCACGGGCGAGCGGTCTGTGACCATTGTCAGCGGACTGGCGGTCGCGCTTCTGATCATGTCCGGCCTCTGGCTGGTCCTTTTCACCGATAACGGTGCGGCCTATGGCGGTGCCTTCCTGTCCGATCCCTTCGCCCGCTTCATGAAGGTGCTCGCGCTTATCGGTTCGATCACCGCCATGGTCATGTCGGTGGGCCACGCCCGCGCCGAACGGATCGACAAGTTCGAATATCCGGTGCTGCTCGTCATCGCCACGCTCGGCATGATGCTGATGATCTCGGCCAACGACCTGATCGCATTCTACCTGGGCCTCGAACTGCAGTCGCTCGCACTCTACGTGGTCGCCGCCATCAACCGTGACTCGGTGCGCTCCACCGAAGCCGGCCTGAAATACTTCGTGCTCGGCGCGCTGTCCTCCGGCATGCTGCTCTACGGTGCCTCGCTGGTATACGGCTATACCGGCTACACCGGTTTCGACGAGATCGCCCGCGTTCTGGGCGAGGGCGAGCGTCCGCTCGGTCTGGTCTTCGGTCTGGTGTTCCTGCTGACAGGTATCGCCTTCAAGATCTCGGCGGTGCCGTTCCACATGTGGACGCCTGACGTCTACGAAGGCGCGCCGACCCCGGTCACCGCCTTCTTCTCGGCGGCACCGAAGATTGCCGCCATGGCCATCTTCATCCGCCTCGTCAGCTCCGCCTTCGAGCCGATCCGGATCGATTGGCAGCAGATCGTGGTGTTCCTGTCGGTCGCGTCGATGGCACTCGGTGCCTTCGCAGCGATCGGCCAGCGCAACATCAAGCGCCTGATGGCCTATTCCTCGATCGGTCACATGGGCTATGCGCTCGTGGGCCTTGCCGCCGGTACCCAGGCCGGAGTGCGCGGCGTGATCATCTATATGCTGATCTACATGGTCATGACGCTCGGCACCTTTGCCTGCATCCTGGCGATGCGCCGCAAGGAAGAGGGCAATGTCGAAAACATCGACGAATTGGCCGGTCTTTCGAGCACCAACCCGTTCATGGCGACGATGCTGACCATCCTGATGTTCTCGCTCGCGGGCATTCCGCCGCTGGCAGGCTTCTTCGGTAAGTACGTCGTCTTCGCCGCCGCCATTCAGGCCGAGCTGTACTGGCTC
>CEQK01063252.1_pt1 | contig 24156 bp, 22 predicted proteins | sample 531051 | NCBI WGS metagenome assembly CEQK01 (sample SAMEA2621229, study PRJEB7988) | marine metagenome | biome: marine biome (ENVO:00000447); feature: deep chlorophyll maximum layer (ENVO:xxxxxxxx); material: "saline water (ENVO:00002010), including plankton (ENVO:xxxxxxxx)" | depth 150 m
TTTACGCACACCGATATGCTGAAAGGCTCACTGGAGCATTACAACGGCAATACCTTTATTGTGCGCTGGGATGAGCCCTTGTTGGAAGCCGATGCCTTTATTGATTTTGATGTGAACAGAAACAACGAAATAAAGACGGCAACCATGGAAGCAGTGGCAGACTTCACTGATTTCAGTTTTGACTTTCACAACCTGAAACTTGAGAAGCAGTAACCATGTGAACTCTGGACATAGCGGGGGCCAGTCCCTATAATGCCCTCGCTTTTCCCAAAGTATGCGCACCCTTAGCTCAGCTGGATAGAGCGTTGCCCTCCGGAGGTAAAGGTCGGACGGCAAAAAGGGTTTGAAGGTAAAGGTCAAAAAATAGTAAATGCGCCCGTAGCTCAGCTGGATAGAGCGCTGCCCTCCGGAGGCAGAGGCCGCAGGTTCGACTCCTGCCGGGCGCGCCATCAAAGGCTTTCAGTGCATTATCTTTACTATCTCTATTGCTTTCCTGTTGTTTAGTTGATGTCACCCTAGAAACACTAATGACCTCTGCCTAGAACCGTCCAAATTCATCAAAAAACAGCCCGTGACATATGCGTGACAAATCCGTGACAAAATTTTTTAATTGAATTTTCGAACTGGGTTATTTTGACCTTTACCCTAAAAAACGCTTTACGCAGAAATCGGGTCAAGTTTTGAGTCTAAAAAAGAAGAAAGCTAACAATCGTATTTGTCTGCTTAGTGCCAAGAGCGGACGTTAACGCCTTGCTCACCGGTAAGTTAGGAGCGCAGCGAGTAATTTATCCGAGTGCAGCAATTTGTTATGCCTTGACTGCCCGATGCAGCCTTTTTAGCTCTGAGATAACGCTAGGCATACTTATCGGGGAAATAAAGTTACCGCCGTGAGCAATTGAATTGCGCTCTTTATAATAATCGACAATCAAATTGTAGTCGCTCCCACCTTTTTCTAAAAGCAGAGCTAGGCGCTTCTTGAACGGCATTTCACCTCTTGCTCCGCTTGGCAGAATATCCCATGCAGCTCGTTGCTTCCATGATGTTAGTGAGGTTTGCTTCCTTGTTATTAGTTGAGAGCTTTCATCCCTTATTCTATCTTCAAGTCTAGAGAACATGAAAAGAAAATATGCTTGATCGTTAAGCTCTCGCTTCCGTTTATACTTTTCTTCTTTTTTGTTCCAACCTCTACTGGTGGCTTCGAACTCAATTGATGCATATTCATTGTCAATGTCATTGTATTGAGCTTCCAGTTCGTCAAAAATTCCCATGACTAAACCAGCCCTAGAACAAACTCTTTATCGAAAGGTATGCTTTTCTTCCTGTTTTTAGGTGTGTAAACACGCCAATCCGATGGTTTATCTTTACCTTCTAGGTCAACCAATATATAAGAACCTTCTTTAGTTAATATATCGATCCGTCCATTAGCACCGATTACCCATAATCCTATCGGCTTAAAAGATGCAACTAGAACACCTTTCCGCTTGACTTCTAGAACAGGCAGAGAAACAGCAGAGACACCAAATTTCTGCATTAACTCCTCATTCATCTGTACTGTTTTGTGTTCAGCAAACTCAATTTCCGAGTTGCCAGACAACGAATTCTTTACAAGCGAAAAGACGGATTCTATACGTTGCCCCCAATCTTCCACTCTATTTTCGATATGTTCTTTGTTTATTTCACTCATCTATAGAACTCATGTTTTACTTGAAAGGCATAACATTTGTATATTGTGCGTGCGCATATAGAAACTCGTCCAATTGATAGTTTTCGGTTCTTAACTTACTGATCAAACAGGCATTCCTGACTTGAAAAGTCCCGAGTTAGCAAAGGCTATTTGAGAATGCTCAGTTACACTCTACCGAGCGCACAATATCCAACCTTCATTTTTTGTTATGTCACTGACAGTAAAGGACTTAAATACACAAGACAACAACAAAACGCGCAATATTGCCGACGTGAATGTGCCGTGCACCGCTAGCGACACCCACACTGACGAATAACGGAACGGCTAGTCACTAGTTGGAGTAGGCTGAAAGTCAGAAGGTCCGATGTTCGCTCGTTACGGAAATAGCGGTCTATAATGAAGAGACACATTGGTTGGCATATGTAATAAAAAAATGTCTAAGCAAGTTATCCTCTATTTATCTTTTTATAATGATTATTATTTTCAGCAAATAAGATAGATTTTTCGTACTTTTCTCTAACGGGAGGAGGTACTGTTGCACTCATTTCCCTTAAGCAGTTAACCAGCATATTATTTCCTTTGGATGTATGACCATGATCAAAGGTGTATGCTAAAACGTTATCTGGGCTTAGATTTCGCATAACACCTTTTGGAAGTTCACTGTAATATTTTAAGCTTAAATGTTTTTCTGCCTCACAAGCTGCATCAGGCGTTAAAATAAGGCCGACCCAATCTTGATCTTCTCCGTACTTATAGCTATCTATTAGTGCTTTCCCGATAAATATATTTTTCTCTTTTTGACTGTACAGATCACCAAATGTCAAAGCGCCTCTAACAGGGATTCGTCTATAAATTAGCTTGATAAAGAAAAGCCGTGAAATCTGTTCAACTAACACAAACTCTTCTTTCGAGGACCCTCTCGAATAAATTATAAATGTGTCTGAAAACCACGTGTACGAAATTCCCTTCCCTTTGTGTATCTTAGCCTTCTCTTCCAAACCATCTAGTGCGTCCTCGTAAGCAGCCAGAACAAGGTCAAGATTATTATCCTCTACTTGGGCGGTAAAACCCAATAAATCTAAATGGGCAAACCAGCGCTTGGTATATTTTACCTTTGCAAAATCCATACTCATATCTCGTCCTAGTATTTAATTGGTCTTGTTCTAACTGCAGTACGCTAAGTTATCGATAGGCTTCGTAGAACTAAGCTTGTTACTAACTAGTTTTCTATGGTCTTGAAATCACAATACCTTAAGCAATATTGCCTCCTCTTTATACAAGAGTAAATCATTCGGTTGCTATCGAAAGGACTGCTCTTCGCTCACAGCGGACCTTTAAATTTGAGCCGCTAATTTCCCAAAGCGCACGTCGAAAAGTTAAGTCTTAAGAATACCAGCCGCGCTTTCAATAACCTCTTTAAGCTTCGAGACGCCACTTTCGTCACGAAAGCCATGATCAAGCTTCGGTATCATTAATAAAGTGATGTTAGATGCGCCCTCAGCAATAATATTTTCAACCTCATGCTTGGTTCTATCGGGATCCACGCTTTTATCTCCAGTTGATTGGACTATAAGCACAGGCGCGTCGATTTTTTTGAGCGGTTGGAGCAAGTCTCGCTCCAAAGCGTCCTTCCAGAAAGCATAGCCATGACCACTTACTTCAACCGGAAGGGGCTCATTGCTCTCCTTAATCTGCGCTACAAATTGTCTGAAACCATTTAAAACCTTATCAAGTTGCTCGGCAGGAACAGTTTGCTGAATGCTGAATTCCACATCATGCTGAAAGCTGGATGACCCCGAGTTCAATGCCAATACAGCGTGCAAGTCTGAAATTTGTGCGGCTACTCCTAACGCAATGGAGCCACCTTCACTGCCGCCAGCTAGAGTGATTTTGCCGTAAGAATGCTTCAGAGCCTCGATAACTTGAACCCCATCGCTAATTCGTTGCGCCATAGTATCGTGCTTTAGATATTTGGTGGGGCAGTCATCTCGTTCTCCGGAGGAGTAGGATAAGCTATTATCGATGCCATATTTTTCGATGGTCAAAAGCGCTGAACTCGGAGCAAATTCTTGCCATATTTTATTTACCGACTCCATATGTTGGACACTGTTGCAGTCCGAGCCTTGGAAAATAACAAGCAAGTTTTCGGTTTCTGCGTTATCTAAGTAATAACGAATTTCAGTTCCATCACTACGGTAATACTTTTCATCAGCATAGGCTGCGGGCATGGCTAAAAAACTTAACGCTAAAATTAGTAAATAGGGCTTCATTACGCTTTCAACTGTTTGCTAATAAAGCTATTTAGTTGCGATTAGAAAGAAAAAGTTCATACATACCAGTCGCTACTGGCAATAGATAAGTAGTCCGCTGTGAGCGAGCAGCAGGCTATTCATAGAATCTCAATTTTCTCGGCCCTCCCCTCAAGGGAAACCTTCGATTTTCTTTGTCAGTGTAATTTTTACCTAAAAATATCGCCCAACTCTTTCCATACGGTCGAAACACTCAACAGGCAATTCAGTTAAATAGTGGGCTGCCCTATCTTTATATTGATTGGAATATCATCTATAGCCTGACTATATTTAATTCACCAGTAAACCTATCGCTATTTGACTGTGGGGAAACTGCCGTGGATAAAATTAATACGCCCGACATAGAGTCTAAACTCAAAGAGGAAATCGATGAAAGTACAGTTTTAGTTGTCGAAGATAATGATGTTGATTTTTCAGTCGTAGACAGGGCGTTAACTGATTACTGCAAGATAGAGCGCTGTCACTCGACCGAGGAGGCTATAAAGAAGGTTTTTAACATTGAACCTCATATAATAATTATCGACTACCACCTTCCCAACAAGAATGGTATCGAGCTGTGTACTGAACTTCGTGACTACAACCGTTTTGAGTCAACTCCTATCCTCATGGTTACAGGTGACGAGCACGCTACTCTCGAGTTGGACTTTTGGAACGGAGGTTGCAGTGACTTTGTGAAAAAACCGTTTAACCCAACAACCTTAATCAAGCGTGTAGAGCATCACCTAAAATATCAAAAAATGCTCGACCGTTATCGCAATGAAGCAATGATTGACTCCCTGACAAAGGTATTCAACCGGCGATACTTAGAATCAGTGACAAAGCAACTTTATGCTCGCCTCGAAAGCCCTCAGGTTTCTGCGTTGATGGTGGATGTGGATTGGTTCAAACGATACAACGATACATACGGTCACCTCGCCGGAGATTCGGTATTGGTGAGAGTGGCCGATGCCCTAACAAAGTGCTTGGAGCGCTCGACAGACTTTGTCACAAGACTCGGCGGAGAGGAGTTTGCCATTGTCCTCCCAAACACTGACGACGTAGGAGCGAATGTGATAGCGAATAGAGTGATAAAATCGGTGGAAAGTTTGAATATAGCTCATAACGAGTCTCCATTTGAAAAAGTAACCGTGTCCGTCGGCGGTGTGACACATCAGCACCCTCCCAAAGACTGGCAAGCGTTAGTTGACGAAGCCGACTCAAATTTATATTTAGCGAAAGGCAATGGACGAAATCAGTTTGTATGTAGTTCATCCATTTGATAGCGGAGGGCTAAGTTTGGAAACTAATTAAGGGTATTGAGGCGCTGCTGATTTGCTAATTTTGACTAAGGAGCGGATAAATCACAGTGAGTGTAAGAACACAAGAATATGAATGAACGCTCATAGAGCGGCGCTCTAGAATGAGACAAGTACTTCTTAAAAATACGTCCTCAGTTTAAAGAGCTTAATTTAATTTTTGATTGCCTAGAAATCTGAGCTTGCTAGATTAGAGCTTTAATCAAATGATTTTCCGATTGAGTCTGCAATGAAAAAGAATATTTTACGTTATCTAGAATGGTACCACTGGTTAGTTGTAGCTCTATCGTTGGCCCTGACTCTCACAGCATGGCAGGTGACAAAAATACAAGCCGAAGAAAAGGCCTATAATCGATTTAAGTTTCAATCAGATCAAGTTATCGAGCTCATAAATGAGCGCATGGCTAAGTATGAAGAAGCCTTGTGGGCAGGTGTCGCCATGTTACACGTAATGCCTGACTCGGTAACACGAGCACAGTGGAACACCTTCGCCGCGTCTTTAAATATTGAGCAGCGGTTTCCTGGCATTAATGGTATTGGCGTTATTCACTATGTTCCCCTAGATAAGCAAGATAGCTATATATCTTGGCAAACACAAAGCTTCGAGGGATTTGCACCGTATCCCGACCATAATCAAAGTGAATGGTGGCCGATATCCTATATAGAGCCAGAGTCAGCAAACTCTAAAGCGGTAGGGCTCGATATGGCACATGAAGAAAACCGATATACTGCCGCTTTGAAAGCACGATATGAGCGAACTACTCAGGTGACAGGCCCAATAACACTCGTTCAGGACCAAAGAAAAACGCCTGGTTTTTTACTATTCGCCCCCTGGTATAGCGACTCTATTCCCCCTTACTACGGTGATTCAGAGTCAGGTTTTGCCGGTTTGGTCTATGCTCCCTTTATTGTTGAGAGATTAATGGGGGGGGCTTTAAGTAACTTCAACGACTTAATTGGTTTCTCCATCTATGACGGGGAAGACAAATTGTATGAGGATATCTCAGTCACAGTTGGTGATTTCAGCCCCATGTTCAGTGAGTCAAGAAACATCGATATGTACGGTAGAACTTGGACATTTAACCTAAGAGCCTCACCTGAATTTACTTCTCAAACAGAAACTTCAGAGCCCACAATAATATTAGTTACCGGTCTTGTTATCGATGCTTTATTAATCGCTTTATTCATCGCATTGTCGCGCACAAAAAATAAGGCAACGGAGTTAGCCGAGCGCACAACTCGACACTTGAAAAAACGCAAAGATGAGCTAGAAAAAACCAAGAGCAAACTGCTTAAGCAAAATGAGGAGTTATCGGAGGCAAATAAAGAACTCGATAGATTTGCCTTTGTCGCATCACACGACCTCAAGGCTCCTCTCCGAGGGGTGGCGCAATTAAGTGAGTGGATTGAAAGTGATAAAGAAAACAGTTTGTCAGCTACATCCAAGGAATACTTCTCTTTATTAAGAAGCCGCATATTGAGACTGGAACGCCTTCTTAATGCACTGCTTCAATATTCTCGGGTCGATAAGAAGCAACAACCTGAAGAGGTTATTGATTTCGAAGCGCTTGTTGAGGAAACATTCAACTTAAATTCGCCTCCGAAAGGTTTTCGACTCGAGCTTGATAGCAATATTGGTGAGCTAGTGACAGATAAAGAGTCATTGAGTCGTGTCTTAGGAAATATTATCAACAACTCGGTCAAACACCACGATAAAGAGAACGGTACCGTGTCGGTATCAAGCACTTATACTGACAAAGGAGTGGAGATTAGGGTGAGCGACGATGGACCTGGAGTTGCAGAAGAATTTAAGGAAAAGGTATTTGAGCTTTTCCATACATTAAGGCCTAGAGATGAAGTAGAAGGAAGTGGTCTAGGATTAGCAATTGTACGTAAGATAGTGGAGAAAAGAGGCGGTAGCTGCCAAATAGAGCAGAATCTCCCGCGGGGGGTTACCTTCGTGATTCACTGGGTAATCGCTCGTTAGTAATCTGACAAAGCCTGTAAGGGATTAACAGAAACAAACAGGAAGAGCACATGAACGTTTTAATCGTAGATGATGATATCGTCGATCGCATGGCGACGAAAAGAGTCCTAGAAAACTCTGCGTTGGCAATTGACTCGATAACTGAGGCGACGACCGCCACAGAAGGGTTGGACTATGCCAAAACAGACAATTACGACTTGATACTTCTCGATTACCAACTTCCACCATCGAACGGAATCGAAGTTCTTCGTGAGCTTAGGGGAAGTAATGAGTCTTCCTCTGCAATTGTCATGGTAAGTCACAGTAATGATGAGGAGTTAGCAGTCCGTTGTGTCGAAGCAGGAGCGCAAGACTTCTTGATGAAGGGAGAGGTAACTGCATCTCGATTAAAGCGCTCTATATTGCTGGCTAAAGAGCGCTACGAACTCGAGCAGCAAGTTAAAAAAAGCCACAACGAGTTAAGGAAGCTAGCTGAAGAGGATTCTTTAACCGGGCTTAGTAATCGCTATTACTTTGATGAGTCGCTCAAGCACGCTATCCCAAGAGCGAAGAGAGAAAACTCGAATCTAGTTTTGCTTATGATTGATCTCGATAGATTCAAAAGCATCAACGACACCTTAGGACACTTAGCTGGGGATGAGTTATTAAAGCAAGTTGCTCGAAGGCTCAAAACCCCATTGCGAGCCGATGACAGACTGTGTCGCCTCGGGGGAGATGAATTTGCAATTTTGGTTGAGTTCCTTACCCACGCAAGTCACATCCGTTTGCTGGTAGACCGTCTGTTAGAAACCTTAGCTGAACCTTTTGTTATTGAGGGGGAAACTATCCGCGTATCCGCGAGTATCGGAGTAGCAACGTTTCCGCTGTGTGGCGAAACCGCTGTCGAGCTCATGAAAGGAGCTGACGTCGCCATGTACCGTGCTAAGGAGGCAGGCCGCAACCAAGCCCAATATTATTCTAGAGACTTTCACGAGCAAATTGAAAAGCGAGCCCGTTTAGAAACAGACTTATCAAAAGCTATTGATGACGACCAATTTATTCTTCACTACCAACCTCAAGTCGATGTCGATGGGAAGCGGCTTGTCGGAATTGAAGCGTTGATTCGGTGGCAACATCCGCAGTTAGGGATGATTTCCCCGGATGAGTTCATTCCAATCGCTGAAGAGTCGAATTTTATTAATGAGCTTGGCCGATGGGTTATCCGTACTGCCTGTGCGCAATTCAGCCATTGGTTGGAGCGTTTTAATACAGCGGAAATTCATTTCTCAGTAGCGGTTAACCTGTCAGCGAAGCAATTAAAGGATAAAGGGTTAATAGATTACTGCAAAGATTGTATTGAGCATTACAAGATCCCACCAAAGAGGTTTGAACTCGAGCTAACCGAGAGTAACTTAGTGAGCAGCCTCGATGCGGTGGACACGCTCAATGAACTAGCTGAGATAGGCGTGGAGCTTGCATTAGATGATTTCGGTACTGGCTACTCTTCATTATCGCATTTGAAAGCTTATCCTTTCTCGATTTTAAAAATTGATAAGTCATTTGTTCAGTCCGCCAAGCCTGGGCAAGATGAGTGTATGCTTAAAGCGGTTTGCGCTTTTGCGAAATCACTTAATTACAAAACGGTGGCTGAAGGCATTGAGACTGAACAGCAGCATAAACTTTGCGCCGAACTAAATATTGATCGGCTTCAGGGGTATTATTTTGGACGGCCATCGGAAGTCGATGTGATTGAACAAAAATGGTTAGCGTAGGTTGCTTTTAGTTTTCAGATTAAGTGGTGGGCGGCTAATATGGAAGATATTGATACTCTTAATGAGGATCTAGATAGCTCGTCATTTCTCTCTTTGGTGTTTAACACCATTCCGGGACTGGCGTTCGTAAAAAATGAATCATTTGAAATCGTAAAAGCAAATACGGTTTTTTTGAACCTTTACCCAGACGATGTAAGAGACTCAGTGATTGGCTCAACGACGGTTGAGTCATACTCTAAAGAAGACAGGGAAGCATTTCTTCATCATGACAAAATAGCCTTTAAAGATGGCTATAGCGAGACGGTGGAAACAATCCTTTTCCCTGATGGGAAAGTAAGAACACTTTTGACAAAGAAAAAACGATTTAGAGCCGACAGCGGAAAATTTTATATACTTGGCATTGCGACTGATATTACTCGACAAGAAGAGGCCATTCGGCAGTTAGAGGAATCTAACAAAGATCTCAAGAGTTTTACTCAAATAGCCTCCCATGACCTAAAAGCACCATTGGCTGCTATAGAGCAGGTACTAACATGGATAGACAACGAACATGCCGACTCATTTTCCTCCGAAGTAAAAGCGTACTTCGAAATTATCAAAGTTCGAGCAAAAAGACTTCAAAAACTGCTCAATGACTTACTAATGTATAGCACGATGAGCCAGGTATCTCATGACTACGAGGTATTAAACGTTAGAGAGCTTGCCGAAGATATTCTGAGTATGAGTGCGCCAGAGGGAGCATTTACTCTTCATGCCGACGATAGAGTTGTGCGGATGCCCGCTAAAGAGTTTGAAATAGTGCTCCGCAATTTATTTTCTAATGCAGTTAAACATCACGACACTGGTCAAGGGAATATTTGGTTATCCGTTCAAGATATTAATCACGGCTATCTATTCACTGTTGTTGACGATGGCCCTGGAATACCTCAAAAGTATAGCCAGAATATATTTGAAATGTTTTCAAGGTTGAAGTCTCAGGACGAAGTCGAAGGTAGTGGCATCGGTTTATCGATTGTAAAAAGAATTATCGAGAAATTTGGTGGGGATATCAAATTAGCGCCGAGTGACAGAGGGGCAAAATTTGAAATCTATTGGCCCAAGGAAACGGCTGAATGACAGACTCACTTATTTTGAATAGTACATTAGTGTCGACTCAGTTTTCTATTTCTATCTATGAACCGTCCCACGCTTGCGTCCGCTGAGAGCGAAGCCGGACATTGGCGAGAAAGTTTGGTAGGTTAGGCAGAGATCAATATGAGGATAGGGCTTTAATTTGGATCTGCCCCTCTTTATTCCCTGCGGTATTATAAGCGTTCACGCTAGTATTGGAGAAAGTCAGGTGTTCGATCAAATGGACTTTACGTCTTTAAAGGAAATATTGAGTGCTGCTAAAGATTTACTGCTAATCGCTGTTGCAGTGGTAACGTCCATAATTTCCATAAAGAGTTATAAAAACGCCCGCCTAGCCCTAGCTCAGCCATTAAAATTGTTGCGGAAGATGACGAACCTTTAGAACAGTATTATTTCGATAATCTGAAATCTGAGTCTCGAGCATCGTTTCAGGAAAGGAGGCGTGTTGCTGCGACCTAGGGGTCTTTTAAGGTTCAGCTTATCCACCTTACAGAACAACACGTAAGTCTGATAAGAAAATTAGACTCTATAAGTAACTCCCCCTACCTCCCCATTGAAATAAAGAGTGAATTAGACAAGTTGTTAAAGACGATTAATTACAATTTAGAAAAACCTATGAAAGAAAAAATCGAGCAGTCAGTCTGCCTCATGATGTCTGAGGGGTTCGATCAGAGTAGGTTTAGTTTTACCGACAAATACAATGAATTTAATCACGATGCAATTGACTTTTCTCTCCACTCAAATGAATTAATCAGGAAAGTGAGGGAAGTTCTTAAAGTGGATGAAAAATGGTAGGAGCTGGTAAGCCCCTAGTTTTATAGACATATCTAAGCTGCTGGTAATACTGCTTTTGGTACTACACTGGAGACAGGCCTCGATTTGTACCATGGTTTCGTCTTGGATTATACGAACAAAGGGTCGTAGTTGTTGAAGTGGTATGGGATTCGAAACAAATAGCCTATAGGCAGAATTCGCTCGATACACCATGACCGCCCCTGGCACTGAGCTGGACGTCAGCAGCGAGCGAGGAACGGACATTGGATTCTCCGAACTCACAAAGTAGTCTAAGTTGTAATAAGCAAGATCCTGCGTATTCAATTTAACACACTGTTTTTAGGAGAGGATTAATGTCCGACAAAACCTTGGAAGCGTGGAAAAATATTAAGCAAACACAACAAAAGTATGATTATTTTATTCTCGGTTTGAGTAGTGCGTTGTTTGCTTATTTGGGGACCAGATTCTCTCCAGAACCGCTCTCGTTGTCACAAAGCTCATTTGAGCTCGCGGCGTTAACGTGTTTTGCAGTATCCGTACTTTTCGGTATTTTTCGATTGGAAAGTGAGATTTCGGTTCAATCAACCGACTACAAAAAAGCTCAAGCCCAAGATAGGCTTGATGTGGTTAATAAAATTGTTAATTTGCCCTACCGAAATATAGACTTGGATTCTGGTCATGAGATTTCAGGTTCTGAGGCAAGAGAACATCAGGAAATTTTAAAGGAGTTTGTTACTAAGTCCACAGCAGGTTTAGAGCAACTGGGCATCCGATATAAGCTTTATTTTACAGTCAGGAATTACTCTCTATTTGCTGGGTTTATATTCCTTGTAGTTGCTAAATATATAGCACTTTTTTGTTAGCATAAGCATGAAAAACTGCTTAGCTTTTTTGTTGTACTTACTGTGACAAAAGCACTGAAAATTTTTGCTTCGGTATATATAGACCTGCGTCAGGCTTGACAATTGGCAAAGAAAAAGAGGTCTGTAATGAGCGAGGAACAGACCTTAGGATTTTTTGCACTAATTCAACTAGTGATCCTCGCGCCTACCATTAATAACTAAGGATGACGCGAATCAGCCCCGGCACACTTACCTCCGCAATATTGCACGTTTTGTTGTTGTGTTGTGGATTTAAGTCATTTACTGTCAATGACATAACGAAAAATCAAAGTTAGATATTGTGTGCCCGTTAGAGTGTAACTGAGCATGCTCAAATTGCTTTAGCTTATTTAGAGCGCTTCGAAGTTGGAATCTTTTTTAGCTCAGTAACTTAAAGCTAATTAACTACCAACTTAACGAATGGCAAAGTGTGCATGCACGAAATACAAATGTTATTTCTCAATTGAGAACCGAGTAAATTTATGACAGAGAGCCCATTAAATACTGCGCTAAGAATTTTTGAAGCAGCAGAAGCAAACTTGGTAAAGCTAGAAAAGCTCTGGGTGGAAATGGAATCAGTAATTCCTAATGGAGTAGCGTTTCTAGACGATTCTGGTTATGAAAATAATTCTAGAGATTTTGAAAATGTTTTGGCCTCACTTCCCAAAATAGATGGATGGAAGCCAGAAATCTACTTGATGGACTTGAACGAGATAGGACAGAACAGACTTGATGCAATGGAAGTTGGAGAGAGCGAATGCGAAGTGTCAGTTGAGAATCAGATATATGAACCAGCCAAGTTAATTCGCGAATATAGGCATAAGTTCGATCGCAAGAGACGTGAGCTAGTGCGAGACACACTGCAGTCGGTTATTGATAGCATAGATGAAGATTTGAGAGATCTTGCAATTGAACTAGAAAGTGAATCTGAAATAAATGAGGCCGTTACACGGCCCAGCTTTGATGATTTAAAGTCTCATATAGCTGAAGTTGATACGTTATTAGGTAGTGAACCTCGGCCAAGTAGATGGACAGATCTACACAGGCACTTACATTTCGGATTACTTGGCGATCTTCAAGATATTATCAAGCATGACTGGCCGAGCGTAAAAAGTGGTATTAGACAATCCCTGTATGGCGAAAAAGAGCCGATCCCCGTAGAGGTAGATGATCTTGGTAGCTTAGTGTCCAGCAGGCCTTCAGGTCCCATTGTTACAAAGCTTAATTGGGAAAACCTCTCTTCAGATGAGTTTGAGCGAATAATATTTGCTCTTATTTCTTCTGAAAAAGGTTATGAAAACCCTGAATGGCTGATGAAAACAAACGCCCCTGATAGAGGAAGAGATTTATCTGTACTAAGAGTTCATAATGACCCTCTTGGTGGTGTTTTTCGGCATCGAACAATTATTCAGTGCAAGCACTGGTTATCAAAGAGCGTTTCTGTATCCGACATAGCAGAACTTAAAGAGCAAATGAAACTTTGGGAGCCACCTAAAGTTGATATTCACGTAATCGCTACCTCAGGAAGATTTACTTCTGATGCGGTGGCTTCAATCGAAAAACATAATCAATCTGATAGTGGTTTAAGAATAGAAATGTGGGCGGAAAGCCATTTGGAGCGTTTATTATCAAGTCGCCCATCGTTAATTGCTGAGTATGGGCTTAGGTGAGAACAAGATATAACAAGCGCATGTTGTCGGAATGGTTTTCCGCTGCGCTCTAAACCATCCGCAAATGCGGGCGTTAGAGGTACACATTGAAAACATTGGATAAATGGGCAGAGCGTATATACGCAGAAACTGATGTGGGGCGAAGCATTGCAACGTCAGTTGCAGGTGTTGTGGGCTTGTCAGTTTATCTTCTGTCGGCCGATTGGGTCATTGCTGCGTTTGCGGCAGTTATAGCGTTTCCGTTAGTTCGACTGGTCGCCACCGGACTTCATGCTCGGGCAGCCAGGCGAGCCCAAGGTCGTATGGAGTTAGAAGAAGCAGAACGAGTCTATGGTCGCTTGAGTGAGCATGAGAAAGCCGTAGTGCAGGCATTTGTTCAAGCTGGTGGCTCGGTTCTCACTTGGGGGCAAGTAAATCAGCTCGGTTTGCCGGGCAATGGTATAGAGTCACTGATCCAGCGAGAAGTTGCTTGGACCTCGATGACGGCGGACGGCATGCGAGAAACATTCGCATTAGATTCCTCTATATTTGATGTTGGGCAAAAGCACGCAACCAGTGACAGTAAACTCTAACAAGGCGCATCAATTCGCGGCCTGCGCCCGCTGGACGCCTTTTTCATTGCGGCTGGGCCTCCATTACAGGGGCGCCGTTGTGCGTAGACGCTAACATCCGCTGTTGGCACACAACGGACGGTCTGCTTCTAGGCAAACATCAACGACCTCTATTCTTGCCTATTCTATCGTTCCTAAGCATAAAAGCTCAGGGATGATAAGCTTATAACGGCCGGACTCTCTGTAGAAATACCCTTTTAGAAAGATTAACCTAGCTAAGATAAAATGCGTTTTAGCAACTTTACCGAAAGGATTACGGGAATGGCAGTAACACTTAACGAATTAGAGCAGCATCTTTGGGGTGCAGCGAACATACTGCGCGGCAGCATTGATAGTGGCGAGTACAAAAGCTACATATTTGGCCTGTTGTTTTTCAAACGCCTAAGTGACGTGTGGCAAGAAGAGTATGAAGAAAAGCTGGCTGAATATGGAGATAAAGAGCTGGCAGCTGATGCAGATGAACACCGCTTTGACTTGCCAGAAGGGCAGCGCTGGACAGACGTTCGCCAACATACAACCAACATTGGTGAGCACCTAAACGCAGCGTTTCAGTCGGTGGAAGATGCCAACTTCAAACTGCGTGGCATATTCCAGAGTGTGGACTTCAATAATAAAGAGCGCTTCAGTGATGCTGTGTTAGAACGTTTGTTGCAGCACTTCGAAAAGTACGACCTGCGAAATAGCAATGTAGAAGCAGACGTATTAGGTAACGCTTATGAATACCTCATCAAGCAATTTGCCGATGATGGCGGCAAAAAAGGTGGTGAATTCTATACGCCCAAAGAAGTTGTGCGCTTGATGGTGGAGTGCTTGGAAATAGACGAGGGCATGAGCGTTTACGATCCAACGTGCGGCAGTGGCGGTATGCTGCTAGAAGCGTATCGCTCCGTTGAGCGGCATGGAAAGAACCCGCGTTCACTAAGCTTGTATGGACAAGAGCGCAACTTGAACACTTGGGCTATTTGCCAGATGAACTTGTTTTTGCATGACATTGATGATGCTGATGTAAGACGTGGCGACACGCTCAGAGAGCCTAAGCACTTAGTGAATGACGATTCCAAAGCACTGCGCAGCTTTGACCGTGTAATTGCCAATCCACCGTTCTCGCTAAAAGAGTGGGGGCACACGCAGTGGAAGAACGGTGATGCATATGGGCGTGACATTTACGGTTGCCCTCCTGCAAGTTATGGCGATTTAGCCTTTGTACAACATATGCTCGCAAGCTTAAATCGAAACGGCAAGCTGGCAGTGGTTGTGCCACATGGCGTGCTGTTTCGCGCAGGCTCAGAAGGTAAGATACGCCAAGCAATGATTGATGCTGATATTGTAGAGGGTGTAATAGGGCTTGCGCCTAACCTGTTCTACGGTGCAGGCATCCCAGCTGCTATTTTGCTGCTCAACAAATCCAAGCCAGAGCACTTGAAAAACAAAGTGATGATTGTGAATGGCGCAGAGCAGTTTGAAGAGGGGCGTGCACAGAATTATTTGCGTGAGGGACATATTGCGACACTGAGCAAAGCTTACTTGGCGTTTGCGGATGAAGAGCGGTTAAGCGCACTTGTCGCAACAAATGACATTGCAGCTAACGACTACAACCTAAATATCACACGCTACGTGAACTTAGGAGAAGCCGCAGAACAAATTGATGTGGCTATGGAAGCACAACGCTTGTTGGAATTAACTGAAGCGCGTGACGAGGCGGAGAAACGCATGATGCAGCACTTAAAGGAGCTGGGTTATGTTGAGTGATGTGCCTGAGGGGTGGGTCTCGCTGCCATTTAAGGCGGTTTTGAAGCGCAGCAAAAAGTCAATCAATGCTAACCAATTGAAAAGTATAGGAACTGTTGCGCATTATTCACTGCCTGCATTTGATGCAGGAAAGCAACCAGTGATTGAAAGCGGTTCGGAAATTAAAAGTGGTAAAACTCTAATTCCTTCTAACTGTTTGCTTTTTAGCAAGCTTAACCCTCGCATACCGCGTGTATGGAGAGTTCTACACAAATCTGAACACCCCCCTGTATGTTCAACAGAGTTTTGGGCTTTTGAGCCTGTAGACAGAAGTGTTGATTTGGACTTTGTAGCAAGCTATTTAGGTTGGCAATCGTTTTTGAATGCGCCAGAGATAAAGCCAGCATCTTCCACCAATAGTCATCAAAGAATAAACGGCGCTGCATTTGATAATTACTTACTGAACCTCCCCCCACTCACCGAGCAAAAGCGCATTGCCGAAGTGCTCAGCAGCGTAGATAAAAGCATACAAGCCACGCAGCGTTTAATTGAGCAAGCGGAGCGTGTCAAGCAAGGCTTGATGGAAGAGTTGCTAACAGGTGGCTTGGGTAATGAAGCCATTGAGCGTGGTGAAGTGCCTGAGGGGTGGACTATAAAGCAATTATCCGAGTTAGCCGCAGTGAAAGGTGGTAAAAGGATGCCAAAAGGCGCTAAATTTTCCGAAACACCAACGGAATATCCTTATATCCGAGTAGTAGACTTTGAGAACGGAACCATAAGCACTGAGAATTTGCGGTTTGTCTCCGAAGAGCATCAAAAGCAGATAGCAAGATATACAATTTCACAAGACGATTTATATATTTCCATTGCTGGAACACTTGGTCTTGTGGGCTTAGTGCCTGCAAGTTTAAACGGCGCACAGTTAACTGAGAATGCAGCTAAAATTGTTTTAAACGACCGAGCTGTAATCAAAAAAGAGTACTTGGCGTTATTTCTTCAAAGCTCCTTAGGTCAGAATCAAATTTTTGTTAAAAAAGGGGTTGGAGGAGGGGTTCCCAAGCTTGCTTTGTTTAGGATTGGTGAAATTTTGGTAGCGTACCCTTCAGCTGAGAAGCAGGTTAACATTATTTCAAAAGTCAGTTCGCTTAGCGACACCCGAAAAAGCAATGAGGTTAAACTTAAGCAGCTTGAGAAACTTAAAAAGGGCTTAATGGACGACTTGCTCACAGGAAAAGTAAGGACAGTATGATGAAAGGACTTGGCGCGGAATGGCACTTCGCTGAAAAGCCGATACTTGAGTATTTATTAACGCTTGGTTACAAGTTCGTAGACAAAGAGCAGCACGCAGCACTGCGAGGAGCTGAGAACCAAGTCATTTTCCGCCCACACCTTATTGCTGCCTTGCAGCGACTAAACGGCATTTCAGAGCAAGATGCGACTGCCGCAGCGGCAGAGCTGATGCGCAAAGAAGACAATGAAGAATGGGTTGAAATAATGCGTGGTGACTTTGCGCGCAACGTTGAAGGGCAAACCACTCAGAAAACCCTGCAAGTTATCGACTTCCAAAACCCAAGCAACAACCAACTTGCTGTCACGCAGCAGCTTTATGTCAAAGCCGAAAAGAGCCGTATACCTGATGTTGTTTTGTATGTGAACGGGATTCCGCTTGTGGTTATCGAAGCAAAATCACCCATTAATCATAAAGATAAAAACGGTGAAGCCTTTGACCAGCTAAAGCAATATGAGCGCGATATTCCGCGTTTGTTTTTCACCAACCTGTTTAACATCGTAACTGATGGCACAACGGTGCTTTATGGCGCAACTGGCTCACCTGCTAAGTTTTATGGTTACTGGCGTGACACCTACCCACGCGAAGAAAGCTTTGATAACGAACTACATAAAGGCTTGTGGTCATTACTTGAGCCTGGCCGTTTACTGGATTTGCTGGCGCACTTTGTAGTGTTTGAGCGCGAAGATGGCAAAGTCATAAAGAAAATTGCGCGCTATCAGCAGTTTCGTGCAGTGAATAAGATGGTGGAGCGTGTAGCAGAGGGCAAGCACAAGCGCGGCCTTATCTGGCACACACAAGGCAGCGGTAAATCACTGACAATGGTGTTTGCTGCGCTCAAGTTAAAGCACCACAGAACGGTAAAAATAGAAAAAGGGCAGAGCTCAGCGCTTGCCAACCCCAACTTGCTTGTGCTTACCGACCGCAAAGATTTAGATAGTCAGATTTCCAGCACATTTGAAAATACAGGCCTGCCGAATCCCACGCCCATCAAAAGCATTAAACAACTGCGTGAACTAATGAGCACAGGTGTAGATGGGCAAACACTCATCAGCACCATCTTCAAGTTTGAGGGCAGCACCAAAGCAATTCCTAACAGTGAAAACTGGATTGTGATGGTGGACGAGTGCCATAGAACACAAGAGAAAGACTTAGGCGCAGCTCTGCGCGCTACACTGCCTAACGCTACTTTCTTTGGCTTTACGGGCACGCCAGTCAAAAAGAACGACAAGAACACTTATGAAAACTTTGGTGTCGTGGGTGAGGGCTACTTGGACAAGTACGGCATTGATGATGCGGTGCGTGACAATGCCACTGTGCCCATTCGTTACACCAGCCGCAAAACCGAATGGCAAATTGACGAAACCAAAATTGATAGCTTGTTTGATACCTGGTTTGCCGATTTAAGTGATGAGCAGCTGGCGCAGATTAAAAAGCGTGGCGTTCGTTTAGCGGACCTGGTGCGACATCCAAAACGTATTGAGTTGATTGCGTTTGATTTATGGAACCATTTCAAAGAGTACGCTAAACCGGATGGGTTCAAAGCGCAGCTTGTAGCCTACGACAGAGAAGCGGTTGTACTTTACAAGCAAGCACTCGATGCGCTGATTGCATCAGAGCACGAACGGCAAGGCATGAGCAAAGAGGATGCCCTGCGGTTGTCGCAAGAAGCGACAGCCTGTGTATACAGTAAATCACAAGAAGATGATAAGCCGAGCGAAAACCAGCACAAGAATAAAGTGCGTGAACAGCTGGTGACTTGGTATGTTGATGATACAGCCGAAGATGAATTAAAAAGACGCTTTAAGGAAAGGCACGCCAACCCACAAATTCTGATTGTGTGTGACAAACTGCTAACGGGCTTTGATGCGCCGGCAGAAGCGGTGATGTATTTAGATAAACCACTAAAAGAGCACACCTTGCTGCAAGCCATAGCGCGCACCAACCGCGTGGCTGACGCGAAAAAGAAGCAAGGCCTTATTGTCGATTATATTGGAGTGAGCAAGCACTTAGACGAGGCTCTAGCAAGCTACAGAGCGGAAGACGTGCAAAACGCCATGCGTGACTTAGACGGTTTACGCAGTGAGCTTGAAGCGGCACATCGTGAACTGCTGGTGTATGTAAAAGGCATCAAACGCACAGGCAAAGATGTACGCGCAGAGTATGACGCACTGATTAAAGCCATTGGCGCAGAAGACGAGTGGATATTGTTCCAGCGCAAAGTACGCAACTTTGTCACGCTTTACGAAGCACTGGCACCAGATCCGTGCGTCATTCCGATGAGTTACGACTTAAAGTGGTTTGCTAACTTTTTGCTGTTCGGCAAACAAGTGTTTGAGAAAAAAGAAAGCTTTGAGCAAGCCGAGTACAGCGAAAAAATACGCCAGATGCTAGAAGAGCATTTGCACGTTACAGGGCTATCCACCATTGTGAAGTTGCGCAGTGTGATTGATGGCGAGTTTTGGGAAGACTTTGAAGATACTGATGATGAGAGCGAAGACGACAAGCGCGCAGCAGCATTGAAGAAAACCACAGAGCTTCGCAAAATTACCGAAGCCAAGCTCGCAGAGAATCAACACCAGTACGCCAAGTTCAGTGAGAAGCTGAAAGAGCTGATTGAGCGCATGGACGACCAGCAACTAAGCTGGGGTGAGAAGTTAAAGGCCGCACAAGAGTATGCCAAGCAGTTAGACGAAGAGGGCAAAGCATACGAGGGCACAGGCATGAGCTTAGAAGGTCATGCGCTTTTGAAAGTAATTGAAGCTATAGAGGGTGATGATGTTGATGCAGACACCCAACGACAGCTTGCAGAAACAGCCGAACAGCTTTATTCAGACATAGACTTAGCACCGAAGCTATGGCACACAAAAGAAGGGCTTAGAAAGGAGCTTAGGCAGCGAGTACGAAGTGCAGCACACCAACTTGGTTGCAAACAACTCAAACAGCTTCCTATAGAAATTGAGCAAATTGCCATCAAGCACTTTGCGCGGAGCCAGCATGAGTGAGCAAACCAGCGCCAATGAAATCGTAATTGGCCGCAGGCACATTCCTTATCGCTTGGTGAAAAGCGCACAAGCGAATAAGTTAAAGCTGCAAATGACAATGGATGAATTTCAGGTCACAGCACCTGAGCAGGCAACCCTTGCTGATGTGCAGCTGGCGCTCAAAAAGAAGCATAAGTGGATTATAGAAAACTATGCAGCGCTGCAAGACTTGTATGAGAAAACTCACAAAGTTGCCAGATTCCGGACGGGCGCAAAATTGCCGTATTGGGGGCGTTTAGCAAAGCTGCACACACAACTAGCTGACGTGCAAAGCCCCACAGTGAGTTACAAGAACGGTTTGTATGTGAGTCATCCAAACTACGCTACCAGTAGAGAGCATGACGACAAAATAGAAGTCGCATTACACGACTTTTTGAAAGACAGATTTAGTGCAGAAACAGTAAAGTTCGTCAGAAAGTACAGTGAGTTATTAGGTATCACAGCAACCTCTGTGCGCGTTAAAGCAATGAGCAAGCGCTGGGGTAGTTGCACCCATGCAGGCTGCGTGTCATTGGACTGGCGATTAGTATATGCACCAAAGCGCGTAGCGGCTTATGTCGTTGCACATGAGCTGGCACATTTAAAAATACACGATCACAGTGATAAATTTTGGAACTTGCTTCAGCGAGTTTATGGCGATTTCAAACAAGAACACAAATGGCTTGAAAAGAATGAACATTTGCTAGGATATAAACGGATAGAACTCACGTAGCGGCGCAGTGTGGCCGAGAAAAAAACTGGCCAGCCATAATTAATTGCCCCGCCACCAACAAACCGATTAATCATCTTGAATACTAAGAAACTCACCGATCTCACAGTTTAAGTATCGACACAACGTTTCAAGCGTATCGAATTCAATACGTTGAGTTGACTCATGGTACAACCGAGTCAACGTGCTTCTGTTAATACCAGTGTCCCTAGAAACATCCGAAATCTTCAACTTTCTAGCACCTATTAGTGCGGCAAAGTTACATTTTATCATTTAAAAGCACCAAAATAATTCGCTAAAGACATATTTTTTTATTGACAAGGGCTTATTCGATGTCTATTGTATCTCTAGAGCATCAAAATAGCTCTTTAACGTACTATGGAGGTTAACATGGATTACACATACCTGACCACAGAGCAATTAGCAAAACGTATCCAATATGACGCTCGCACGATCCGAGAGCGACTGAAAGATTCGGTGCTAATTGAGGGAGTTCACTATATACGCCCTTTTGACGGACGCAAAATTTTATTTATATGGGAGATTATTCAAAAAGATATGATGAAAGCATCGACTTCAGCTATTGCCGTTCCGATGGCGCGTGGCGGGGTGGCTCATGGGTAGAGTTTATGTACGAAAGGATACAAATAAACTTGTTATAGATTTTGACTATCGTGGCAAACGGTGTCGTGAACAAACAGCCTTAAAGGACACGACAGCAAATCGGAAAAAAGTAAAAGTATTCTTAGAGCGGATTGAGGCAGAGATCACACTTGGCTCCTTCGAATACGCACGTCACTTTCCAGACAGCCCGCGAGCTGAGAAGTTTAAAAAGCTTGATATGGGGCAGGGCGATACGCCGTTATTTGAGGGGTTCGCTAACACTTGGTTTGAGGAAATGCTCATCCAGTGGCGTAAGTCGCACCAGTCAAAAATTCGTATGACGTTAGATAAATATCTTATTCCCCGATTTGGCGAAGAAGAGGTTGGCCGCGTCACCAAAGCTAATATTCTTGAGTTTCGAGCGTCCCTCGCCAAAGTGACCACTCGGACTCAAACACCATTATCAGCATCGCGTATCAATCAAATTATGAATACGCTGCGGATGATATTGGATGAGGCAGCCAACCGATATAATTTTAGCTCACCTTATCAGGGAATTAAATCGCTAAAAATTCCACGCACGTCAGTAGAGCCTTTCAGGCTGGAGGAAGTTCAGCTCATCCTTGAAAACGTGCGTGAGGATTTTCGAAGTTACTACACCGTTCGTTTCTTTACTGGTATGCGCACGGGAGAGATTGATGGCTTGCAGTGGGATGCCGTTGATTTTGACCGTCGCCAAATCGCTATCAAGCGGGCATTGGTCAATGGTGAGATTGAGCAAACTAAAAATCACAGCTCATATCGCATCATCGACATGAACGAGATGGCGTACCAGGCGCTTAAAGCTCAGCATGAGGTAACGGGTGATGGTGACTTTGTGTTCTGCACACGTACCGGAACGCCGCTTAGCCACAACAACGTGACGAAGCGTGTCTGGTACCCACTATTGCGTTACCTGGGCTTACCTAAACGTACGCCCTATCAAACGCGCCATACCGCCGCAACACTCTGGCTGGCTTCGGGTGAGAACCCAGAATGGATAGCTCGCCAGATGGGGCACACAACGACGGAAATGTTGTTCCGTGTGTACTCCCGGTATGTTCCGAACTTAACCCGTCAGGACGGCTCGGCATTTGAGCGTCTTTTAGCACAGAATTTTTAACCCATAAGGTGAATACAATGAGCCCATTTAACCAATACATTGAAAACAGCCGCCGCGAGCAGAAACTCCGTCGAGAGCTCTCTGGTTACCTGGCCAATAAGCTGATTGATGAGCTTGGAATAAAAGAAGGCAGCGAGCTGGTGCCATTTATTGGCTTAGGGACGGAGAAAAACAATCAGGAAGCGGTCGAGACGTGGGTCTATTACGTTTGCTCTGACATGAAGCTGTCCTTCGGCGATAAGCACTTCAATACTCTGCTTTGTATTTTGGAGCCGGTTGTTGACCGTTTGAGTGCCGATTTAAAACTTTCAATCACCGTCAGTAAATAAACTGATATCACTTACTAAAAGGAGGATGCTATGCATCACTATATTGGAATGGCGCCGAGCCAACCGGCTCTACCTATGTTGAACGGAGGTGTCGTTGATACTTCCTTTGTAGCAATGAACTTATTGCGCTATTGTCAGCCGCATTTTTTAGAGCTTCTGGAAGCGCACTATCAGCCAAAGCAAGAGAACGACACTGGTCTTTCGGTGGCTTACTTGGCTTTTGAATGCTGGGTGCGCGAGCTTTACTGCTATAGCCCGGATGCCTTTAAAAATGAGCCGCAGCTTGTCGACCATTTAATGGCTCGACAAGAAGGCGTCAAAGGCATGCTGGAGTTAAAGCATTGTTACAGCCTGTACGCACTAAAAGGCATGAAAAGCATCGAGATGATAGTCGATGCCGCTCAGCGCCTGCAAAAATCTTATCCGATTGTGCCTGAGCAGACCGACCTGGTTGAGCGCTTAGGCACCGGTAATGAGAAATCCAATGCGATGGCGCTTATTACGTGGGTTGAGCGCCAGTTGTCGACACGCGTGTTAAAAGGCGAAAGCTGCCATATTGATAACCTCATCATTCCTTATTGGAATGTAGTGGGTTACCAGGATGAATATCAGTATGTGCTGCCTGTCGAATAAGTCGCTATGAAAAAAATGACGCATGAAATGACACTGACTGACGCAGCCCGGTACGCCAATGTGTCGTACCGGACGCTTCAGCGGTGGGTCAGCAAAGGGCGCGTTAAATCGCGCCTTTTTCATGGTCGCCGCTATATCGATACGACAACACTGCCAGGCTGTCGTACGACAATGTCAGGTGACACGATGTCGTATAAGGTACTGACAGAGCTTTTGCAGATTGTTCAGTCACTGATTGATATGCAGCCGGTAAGTGATATACAAAGTATTAACCGACGCCGTGAACTACGCGCTCAGGTTGATGCACTCCTCGTGCTACTCGATGATACGAACCGAGATTAGCGCCTGAGAGCCAAATGCTCTTGGAATATGAATGACCCGATGAATGGCCAGCGTTTCGTTGTTATAAAAGATGTATTCGCCAACGGCGGGAATTCGGGATAATGTGATGGATTGTGTGGCGCTATCATCGGCCAATAAAGTAACTTTAGGCACAGAAAACTCCTTTTCTTTAAAAGAGAAAGTGTAGCCTAGAGGCAGCATAAACAACTATCCGTAAAAGGATGA